>Ga0172382_10001437_pt1 | contig 42595 bp, 48 predicted proteins | sample Leawel138RmetaG_FD_122245 | JGI IMG/M metagenome (GOLD analysis project Ga0172382, IMG submission 122245) | Leachate microbial communities from a municipal landfill in Southern Ontario, Canada - Leachate well 138R metaG | ecosystem: Engineered > Solid waste > Landfill > Unclassified | place...
ACAACGTGCAGATGTCGGTTGCGCTGATTGCGCCGATCGCGATGGAGCAGGGTCTTCGGTTCGCGATCCGCGAGGGCGGACGCACCGTGGGCGCGGGCGTCGTCTCCAAGGTCATCGCGTAAGTCCGGCGGGGCGGGCCGGGCGGCCCGCCCCGTCGAGCGCCCGTGGTACGGGCGCAACGAAACACTCCGCCGGCCCGGCCGGCATTCATACGGGCAATGCCCGTCGTTCTTTGGGGAACCCAGGATGACCAACCAGAAGATCCGCATTCGTCTCAAGGCCTTCGACTACAAGCTGATCGACCAGTCGGCCGCCGAGATCGTCGACACCGCAAAGCGCACCGGCGCGGTGGTTCGCGGGCCGGTGCCGCTGCCGACCCGCCGGGAGCGCTACGACGTGCTGCGTTCGCCGCACGTCAACAAGACTTCGCGCGACCAGTTCGAGATCCGCACCCACCAGCGCCTGATGGACATCGTCGACCCGACCGACAAGACCATCGATGCGCTCACCAAGCTCGACCTGCCGGCGGGGGTCGATGTCAAGATCTCGGTCCAGCAGTCGGCTGGCGCGTAGTCGGGAACCGGCTTGCCGGACTGGATCCGGCAAGCTATAATCTTCGTCTTTTTTCGGGTGGCCCGATTTGCGGGGCATCCATTTGGGCAAGTGCGCACGGATCGCATGGCGATCGAGGGTTTTCCGGCTTTCCGGGCCTTCCCTGCGGCGCGCGCATCACATCCGGCCAATCGCAGCCGGGATTGGAGCAAGCAATGAGCCTTGGCCTTGTGGGACGCAAGGTCGGCATGATGCGCATCTTCACGGACGACGGTGAGTCGGTTCCCGTGACGGTGCTCGACGTGTCGAACAACCGCGTCACCCAGATCAAGACCGTCGAGACCGACGGCTATGTATCGGTTCAAGTGGCCTACGGCACTCGCCGTGCCAACCGCGTGACCAAGCCGCAGGCGGGCCATTTCGCCAAGGCCGGTGTCGAGGCGGGCAGCATCGTGCGCGAGTTCCGCGTCGATCCCGCCGAGCTCGGCGAGCTTGCCCCCGGCGCCTCGCTCAAGGTCGAGATGTTCGCCGAAGGCCAGAAGGTCGATGTCTCGGGAACGTCCCACGGCAAGGGCTTCGCCGGCACCATCAAGCGCTACAACTTCAGCTCCGGGCGCGCCAGCCACGGCAACTCGCGCGCGCACAACGTGCCGGGTTCGATCGGCATGGCCCAGGATCCGGGCCGGGTCTTCCCCGGCAAGCGGATGTCCGGCCACATGGGCGCCGTTGCCAGCACCGTGCAGAACCTGGTCGTTGCCCGTGTCGATGCCGAGCGCCAGCTGCTGCTGGTCCGCGGCGCGGTGCCCGGGTCGAAGAACGGCAATGTCATCGTCCGGCCGGCCGTCAAGGCCCCGGCGAAGTCGGCCTGACGAGGAACGGCGATGGAACTCAAGCTTATCGACGCCCAGGGCCAGTCCTCTTCGAAGGTCGATGCCCTCGACACCGTCTTCGGGCGTGAATACAACGAACCGCTGATCCACCAGGTGGTCGTCGCCTATCAGGCGAATGCCCGCAGTGGCAACAGCAAGCAGAAAACCCGGGCCGAGGTCCGCCACTCGACGAAGAAGCCGTGGCGCCAGAAGGGCACCGGCCGTGCCCGCGCGGGCATGACCTCCAGCCCGCTGTGGCGTGGCGGTGGCCGGGCCTTCCCGAGCACGCCCGAGGAAAACTTCAGCCACAAGCTGAACAAGAAGATGTATCGGGCCGGCGTCTGCTCGATCCTCTCGCAGCTGGCCCGCGAGGATCGCCTCGCGATCGTCGACGAATTCAGCGTCGAGGCCCCCAAGACGAAATTGCTCGCCCAGAAGCTCAAGGACATGGGGCTCGGTTCGGCCCTGATCATCACCGATGACTTCGACGAGAACCTCTACCTCGCCGCCCGCAACCTGCCCGACGTGCTGGTCGTCGAACCGCGCTATGCCGATCCGCTGTCGCTGGTTCGCTTCGACCGGGTGCTGATCACCCGGCCGGCGCTGGCGAAAGTCCAGGAGATGCTGGGATGAACCAGGAGCGTCTGATGAAAGTGCTCGTCGGCCCGATCGTGTCGGAGAAGTCGACCATGATCGCCGAGAAGAACGAGCAGGTGGCCTTCCGCGTCCTGCAGGACGCCACCAAGCCCGAGATCAAGGCGGCGGTCGAATTGCTGTTCAAGGTGCAGGTCGAGTCCGTCCAGGTGCTGAACCAGTCGGGCAAGACCAAGCGTTTCGGCCGCTACATGGGTCGTCGTCGCAATACCCGCAAGGCATACGTCTCGCTGGCGCCGGGCCAGGAGATCAACTTCGTGGAGGCCGGTTAAATGGCTGTCGTCAAGATGAAACCCACCTCGCCGGGTCGCCGGTCGATGGTGCGGGTCGTCACGCCGGCCCTGCACAAGGGACGGCCCTTCGATGCGCTGACGACGAGTCAGAAGCAGAGCGCCGGGCGTAACAACCACGGCCGCATCACCGTTCGTCATCGTGGCGGTGGCCACAAGGCGCACTACAGGATCATCGATTTCCGGCGCGACAAGGACGGTGTGCCCGCGGTCGTCGAGCGGCTCGAGTACGACCCGAACCGCAGCGCCCATATCGCCCTGCTGTGCTATGCCGATGGCGAGCGGCGCTACATCATCGCGCCGCGCGGCGTGGTGCCGGGAGATCGCCTGCAGAGCGGCATCGATGCCCCGATCCGCGCCGGCAACGCGCTGCCCATTCGCAACATTCCCGTCGGCTCGACGATCCATGCGATCGAGATGGCCCCGGGCAAGGGCGCCCAGATCGCCCGTTCGGCGGGTACTTCGGCGCGCCTGATGGCTCGCGAGGGCGTCTATGCGCAGGTCCGGATGCGTTCGGGCGAGGTGCGTCGCTTCCACATCGATTGCCGCGCCACGATCGGCGAAGTCGGCAACGAGGAGCACGGCCTGCGCGAGATCGGCAAGGCGGGCGCCAAGCGCTGGCGCGGCATTCGCCCGACGGTCCGTGGCGAGGTCATGAACCCGGTCGATCACCCCCACGGTGGCCGGACCCGCGGCAACCGCCATCCGGTGTCGCCATGGGGTCAGCCGACCAAGGGCTACAAGACACGTCGCAACAAGCGGTCGGACAGCATGATCGTCCAGCGCCGCGGCAAGAAATAACGGGTAGTCAAAAATGGCACGTTCAGTCAAGAAAGGGCCTTTCGTCGACGCCCACCTGATCAAGAAAGTCGATGCGGCGGTAGCCGGCAAGGACAAGCGGCCGATCAAGACCTGGTCGCGGCGTTCGACGGTGCTGCCCGAGTTCGTCGGCCTGACGATCGCCGTCCACAACGGCCGTCAGCACGTTCCGGTGTTCATCAACGAGAACATGGTCGGGCACAAGCTCGGCGAGTTCGCGCTGACCCGCACCTTCAAGGGACACGCCGCCGACAAGAAGTCGCGGCGCTAAGGAGAGCCGGTCATGGAAACCCAAGCCATCCTCAAGGGAGTCCGGCTGTCCGCCCAGAAGGGCCGCCTCGCCGCCGACCTCGTCCGCGGCATGCCGGTGGAGCGGGCGCTCAACGTCCTGAGTTTCTCGCCCAAGAAATCCTCGGCGATCGTCAGGAAGGTGCTCGAGTCGGCGATCGCCAATGCCGAGCACAACGACGGCGCCGACATCGACGAGCTCACCGTCAAGCGCATCCACGTCGAGAAGGCCGGATCGCTGCGGCGCTTCCGGGCCCGCGCGAAAGGGCGTGGCGCCAAGATCGAGAAGCAGACCTGTCACATCTACGTGACAGTCGGCAACTGACCAGCGTTCAAGGAAGACCATGGGACAGAAAATCAATCCGATCGGTTTCCGCCTCCCGGTGACCCGTGACTGGTCGTCGCGCTGGTTCGCCACGGGCGAGAAATTCCCGATCATGCTCAACGAGGACCTCCGCGTCCGCGAGTATCTCCGGCGCAAGCTGAAGAACGCGATGGTCGGCAAGGTGCTGATCGAGCGGCCGGCGCGCAATGCGCGCATCACGATCTACTCGGCCCGGCCGGGTGTGGTGATCGGCAAGAAGGGCGAGGACATCGAGAACCTCAAGGTCGACCTGCAGCGCCTCCTCGGAGTGCCGGTGCATGTCAACATCGAGGAGATCCGCAAGCCCGAGACCGACGCGCAGCTGATCTCGGCCTCGATCACCCAGCAGCTCGAGCGGCGCATCATGTTCCGCCGCGCCATGAAGCGCGCGATGCAGAACGCCATGCGCCTGGGCGCCCAGGGCGTCAAGGTGATGAGTTCCGGCCGGCTGAACGGCGCCGAGATCGCGCGCCGCGAGTGGTATCGCGAGGGCCGGGTGCCCCTGCATACGCTGCGCGCCAACATCGAGTACGGCACCTCGGAAGCCGCCACCACCTACGGGATCATCGGCGTCAAGGTGTGGGTCTACAAGGGTGACATGCTCGCGCGCGGCGAGGCGCCGGTCGCCGAGAAGGAGGCTCCGGCAGGCGAGCGCGAGGATCGGCGGGGTCGCCGCTTCGCCCGGCCGCCGGCCGGCCGCGGCGGTCGCAGGCCCGAAGGCGCCGCCGGAGGGGCCGCCGGCGAGGGCGATGCCAGGCCCGGCCAGCGCCGGGTTCGGAAGGCTTCGGACGATGCGCCGAAGCCCGGTTCGGGTGAGTGAGGAGCTAGCACATGCTGCAACCCAAACGACGCAAGTTCCGCAAGGAACACAAGGGCCGCAACAAGGGTCTGGCGACTCGCGGCGCCCTGGTTTCCTTCGGTGAATACGGCCTGAAGTCGATCGGCCGCGGGCGCCTGACGGCACGCCAGATCGAGGCGGCGCGACGCGCCATGACGCGCCACATCAAGCGCGGCGGCCGGGTCTGGATCCGGATCTTCCCGGACAAGCCGATCTCCAAGAAACCCGCCGAGGTCCGCATGGGCAAGGGCAAGGGGAACCCTGAGTTCTATGTCGCCGAGATCCAGCCGGGCAAGGTGCTCTACGAGATGGACGGAGTCAGTGAAGAGCTCGCTCGCGAGGCCTTCCGGCTCGCCGCGGCGAAGCTGCCGCTGCGCACCGTCGTTGTCTCGCGCATGACGGTCTCGGGCTGATCCCCGGGTCGACGAGAGGACCAGATGAAAGCGAACGAACTGCGCGCCAAGGATGTCGAGGCGCTGAACAAGGAGCTGGGCGAACTGCTCAAGGCGCATTTCTCCCTGCGCATGCAGCACGCGACCCAGCAATTGAACAACACGAGCCAGCTCTCGCGCACCCGGCGTGACATCGCCCGGGTGCGGACCGTGCTCAGGGAAAAGGCGGCTGCCAAATGAACGCCGAAGCGAACACCGAAGTCACCCGGGAATCCTTTCCCCGCACCCTCGCGGGCCGCGTGGTCAGCAACAAGATGCAGAGGACGGTGACCGTGCTCGTCGAACGCCGGGTCAAGCACCCGATCTACGGCAAGTACATGGTCCGCTCCAAGAAGTACCACGCGCACATCGAGGAATCCTGCAACGAAGGCGATACCGTCGAGATCCGCGAATCGCGGCCGATCTCGAAGACCAAGTCCTGGGTCGTGACCCGCGTGCTGACTCGTGCCAGGGTCTGAGCGAGCGCTATCCAGGTACTTGCGCCCACCCCGGGTGGGCGGCTATAATCCTCGGCTTGCCCTGTAATCGGCCGAGGGCTTCATCCGAAGACATGTCGGGAACGCAGCCTGATGGCTTGGTACCGCAGCGGATTCGGGTGGAGAGGGCGGAAACGCGCAGGGCCGAGAGTTTCGCAGATCGAATTTCACCCGAACCACGGGACCAAGACTGACCGCTGCAGCAGCATGTCGCGGCCAGGCGAAAAAGGCAGCGTCGACCGGTGACGGTCGGCCGGGCCGGGCGCCTGGTGCGTGGCCAGCGGGAAAAGTTGGGGCGTACAAATCATGATTCAGATGCAGTCGACGCTGGGCGTCGCCGACAACACCGGCGCGCGTTCAGTCATGTGTATCAAGGTACTCGGCGGCTCCAGGCGTCGCTACGCGGGCATCGGCGACGTCATCAAGGTGAGCGTCAAGGAAGCCCAGCCGCGCGGTCGGGTCAAGAAGGGCGAGATCTACAACGCTGTCGTTGTGCGTACCGCCAAGGGCGTGCGCCGGCCCGACGGTTCGCTGATCCGCTTCGACGGCAACGCCGCGGTACTGCTCAACAACAAGCTCGAGCCGATCGGCACGCGCATCTTCGGACCGGTGACCCGCGAACTGCGGACCGAGAAGTTCATGAAGATCGTGTCGCTCGCGCCCGAGGTTCTCTGAGGTAATCGCGATGCAGAAGATTCGCAGGGGCGACGAGGTCGTCGTCATCGCAGGTCGCGACAAGGGCAAGCGCGGCACGGTACTCAACCGCGTCGGGCCGGGGCACCTGCTGGTCGAGGGGGTCAACCTGGTCAAGAAGCACCAGCGGCCCAACCCCATGAAGGGCGAGACCGGCGGTGTCGTCGACAAGACCATGCCGATCGACCAGTCGAACGTCATGCTCTACAACCCGGCTACCGGCAAGGGGGACCGCGTCGGCATCCGGGCGCTCCAGGACGGCACCCGGGTGCGGTTCTTCAAATCCAACGGCGAACAGGTCAAGGCCTGATCGAGAACACCGCAACCCCGCCGTAGCGCCGTGCGCCAACGAGGGTTCGAGAGGAAATGATGTCTCGCTTCCAGCAACGTTATCGTGAAGAGATCGCTCCCGCACTGGTCAAGCAGTTCGGGTACGCGTCGATCATGCAGGCCCCCCGTGTCGAGAAGATCACTCTCAACATGGGCGTGGGCCAGGCCGTGGCCGACAAGAAGGTGCTCGAGAACGCCATGGCCGACATGACGCGGATCGCCGGCCAGAAGCCGGTCGTGACCAAGGCGCGCAAGGCGATCGCGGGTTTCAAGATCCGCGAGGGCTATCCGATCGGGTGCATGGTGACCCTGCGCGGCGTGCGCATGTACGAGTTCCTCGATCGCCTGGTCACGATCGCCTTCCCGCGGGTGCGCGACTTCCGGGGCGTGTCCGGCCGGGCCTTCGATGGCCGGGGCAACTACAACATCGGTGTGAAGGAGCAGATCATCTTCCCCGAGATCGAGTACGACAAGGTCGACGCCGTGCGAGGGCTGAACATCAGCATCACGACGACGGCCAGGACCGACGAGGAAGCCAAGGCCTTGCTGGCTGCCTTCAACTTCCCGTTCCGCAACTGAGGTGAACAAGTGGCGAAGCTCTCCCTGATCAATCGCGAGATGAAGCGCGCCCGGACGGTCAAGAAGTTTGCCGCCAAGCGCGCCGCCCTCAAGGCGATCATCGACGACCAGTCGAAGTCCGACGACGAGCGTTTCGAAGCGCGCCTTGCGCTGCAGGCGCTGCCGCGCGACGCAAGCCCTTCGCGGCTGCGCAATCGTTGCGAAATCACCGGCCGGCCGCGCGGTGTCTATCGCAAATTCGGCCTCGGTCGTAACAAGCTGCGTCAGGCCGCCATGAATGGCGAGATTCCCGGCGTGATCAAGGCGAGCTGGTAGGAAGGAACCAACGATGAGCATGAGCGATCCCATCGCCGACATGTTCACGCGCATTCGCAATGCACAGCGCGTCGAAAAGATGTCGGTGTCGATGCCGTCGTCGAAACTCAAAGTCGCGATCGCCAAGGTCCTGAAGGACGAAGGCTATATCGACGGCTTCGAGGTCAAGACGAACGGTCCCAAGAGCGAGCTCGAAGTCCAGCTTCGCTACTACGCAGGTCGTCCCGTGATCGAGCGCCTCGAGCGGATCTCGCGTCCCGGCCTGCGCATCTACCGGGGTCGCGATGCCCTGCCGAAGGTCATGGATGGCCTCGGCGTGGCGATCGTCACGACCTCGCGAGGCGTGATGACCGATCGCCATGCCCGCGCCACCGGCGTCGGTGGCGAAGTCATCGGCTACGTGTCCTAAGGAGTTCGAGATGTCCCGAATCGGACGCATGCCGATCCCGGTGCCCAGCGGCGTCGAGATCAAGCTGGGCCAGGACGAGGTATCGGTCAAGGGTCCCAAGGGTTCGCTGGTGCAGCGGCTCAATCCGCTCGTCAAGCTCGAGCAGGAAGGTGGCGAGCTGCGGCTGAGCCCGGCCGACGAATCACGCGAGGCGAACGCCATGAGCGGCACCTTCCGCGCCCTCATCGCCAACATGGTGCATGGCGTGTCGACTGGCTTCGAGCGCCGGCTGTCGCTGGTCGGCGTCGGCTACCGGGCCCAGGCCCAGGGGCAGAACCTCAACCTCTCGCTCGGCTTCTCGCATCCGGTGGTGCACAAGATGCCCGAGGGCGTGAAGGTGGAATGCCCGACCCAGACCGAGGTCGTGATCCTCGGCCCCGACAAGCAGGTGGTCGGGCAGGTTGCCGCCGAACTGCGCGCCTATCGTCCGCCCGAGCCCTACAAGGGCAAGGGGGTCAGGTATGTCGGCGAGCATGTTGCGCTCAAGGAAACCAAGAAGAAATAACGGCTTGGCGAACGCACATACAAGTACGCACATAGAGCACGCACAGTACAGCAAGCACAGGATATTCGACGATGGACAAGAAGCAGACCCGCCTGCGCCGTGCCCGCCAGACGCGCCTCAAGGCCCGCGAGCTGCGCACGAATCGGCTCTCGGTATTTCGCTCGAACGCGCACATCTACGCGAACATCTTCAGTTTCGATGGCGCGCAGGTGCTGGTCTCGGCCTCGACCGCCGAGGCCGACGTCCGTTCGAAACTCACCGGTGGCCACGGCCAGGGTGGCAATTCGGAAGCCGCCAAGCTGGTCGGCCAGCGGCTTGCCGAGAAGGCGCTGCAGGCCGGCATCGAGAACGTTGCATTCGACCGCTCGGGCTACCGTTTCCACGGCCGGGTGAAGGCGCTGGCCGAAGCGGCCCGCGAAGCCGGCCTGAAGTTCTGAGCCGGCCCGATACAGGATCAAGTCATGGCTAGAATTCAAGCACGAATTGGCAGCGAGGAACGCGACGACGGCCTTCGCGAGAAGATGATCGGTGTCAACCGCGTCACCAAGGTCGTCAAGGGCGGCCGGGTGCTCGGCTTCGCCGCCCTGGCGGTGGTCGGCGACGGCGATGGCCGCATCGGCATGGGCAAGGGCAAGTCGCGCGAGGTGCCGGTGGCGGTGCAGAAGGCGATGGACGAGGCCCGCCGCAAGATGATCAAGGTTCCGCTGCGCAACGGCACGCTGCACCACCGGGTGGTCGGTCGCCATGGCGCCGCCGAAGTCTTCGCCGCGCCGGCGCCCGAAGGCACCGGCATCATTGCGGGCGGTCCGATGCGCGCCGTCTTCGAAGTCATGGGCATCTCCAGCGTGGTTGCCAAGAGCCATGGCTCGAGCAATCCCTACAACATCGTGCGCGCCACCCTGAACGCCCTCGCCCAGGTGAACACCCCGGCCGAGATCGCGGCCAAGCGTGGCAAGTCGGTCGAGGAGATCCTCGGCTGAGCGTTTGCACGCGGCCGGCCATGGCCGGCCAGGCGGCAATCGAGCGGAGAGAAGTCATGAGCAAGAAGACATTGAAAGTCACCCTGGTCCGGAGCCCGATCGGCACCAAGGCCGGCCACCGCGCGACGGTACTCGGTCTGGGGCTCAAGAAGATCAACCAGACCCGGGAACTCGAGGACACCCCGGCGGTGCGCGGCATGATCAATACCGTGTCCTACCTCGTCCGGGTGGACTGAGGAATCAAGGAACTGCTATGCGACTCAACAACCTGAAGCCGGCAGCCGGCGCCAAGAACGCACCCAAGCGGGTCGGCCGCGGCATCGGTTCGGGCCTGGGCAAGACCGCCACGCGGGGCCACAAGGGCCTGAAATCGCGCTCCGGCGGCTCGCCCGCGGTCGGATTCGAGGGCGGCCAGATGCCGATGCACCGGCGCCTGCCCAAGCGTGGCTTCACCTCGCGAACCGCGGGTGACACGGCCGAGGTGCGCCTGAGCGAACTCGCCCTGATCGAAGCCAGCGAGATCGACCTGCTGGCGCTCAAGCAGGCCCGCATCGTGCCGCAACTGGCCAAGGCCGCCAAGCTGATCCTCTCGGGTACGGTCGACCGCCCGCTGACCCTCAAGGGCATCGCGGCGACCAAGGGTGCCCGTGCGGCCATCGAGGCGGCCGGCGGCAAGCTGGACTGAACGGAAGGATCGAAGGCAAGCCGTGGCGACGAAATCTACATCGGCTCTCGCGAGCGCAGGCAAGTCGGGCGACCTGCGTCGCCGGCTCGTGTTCCTGGCGCTCGCGCTCGTCGTCTATCGGCTCGGAACGCACATCCCGGTCCCGGGCATCGACCCCGGCGAGCTCTCGAAGCTGTTCCAGAGCCAGCAGGGCGGCGTGCTCGGGATGTTCAACATGTTCTCGGGCGGTGCCCTGGAGCGTTTCTCGATCTTCGCGCTGGGGATCATGCCGTACATCTCGGCATCGATCATCATGCAGCTGCTTACCGTCGTGGTGCCCAAGCTCGAGGCGCTCAAGAAGGAGGGCGAAGCCGGTCGTCGGCAGATCACCAAGTACACCCGGTACTTCACCCTGGCCCTGTCGACCTTCCAGGCGATCGGCATCTCGGTGGCGCTGGAATCCCAGCCCGGGCTGGTGCTCGACCCCGGCCTGACATTCCGCTTCATGACCATCGTGTCGCTGGTGACCGGCTCGATGTTCCTGATGTGGCTCGGCGAGCAGATCACCGAGCGTGGGCTCGGCAACGGGATCTCGCTCATCATCTTCGCCGGCATCGTGGCGGGGCTGCCGAGCGCGATCGGCGGCATGGGCGAGCTCGTGCGCACCGGTTCGCTGAGCAGCTTCATCGCACTGATCATCGTCGTGCTGGTGGTGCTGGTCACCGCGTTCTGTGTCTTCGTCGAGCGGGGGCAGCGCAAGATCACCGTCAACTACGCCAAACGACAGGTGGGCAACCGCATCTACGGCGGCAATTCCTCGCACCTGCCGCTGAAGCTGAACATGTCGGGCGTGATTCCGCCGATCTTCGCTTCGTCGATCATCCTGTTCCCGGCCACCATCGCCCAGTGGTTCACCTCCGGCGACAGCGACAGCATGGCGGTGAACTGGCTGCGCGACGTCGCGGCGATGCTCTCGCCGGGCCAGCCGATCTACATCCTGATGTACGCCCTGGCGATCATCTTCTTCTGCTTCTTCTACACGGCGCTGGTCTTCAACAGCCGCGAGACCGCCGACAACCTGAAGAAGAGCGGGGCCTTCGTCCCCGGGATCCGTCCCGGCGACCAGACCGCCCGCTACATCGACAAGATCCTGATGCGACTGACCCTGGCGGGAGCGATCTACATCACCGCGGTGTGCCTGCTGCCGGAGTTCATGATCCTCGAGTGGAACGTGCCCTTCTATTTCGGCGGCACTTCGCTCCTGATCATCGTGGTCGTCGCGATGGATTTCATGGCCCAGGTGCAGGCCTACATGATGTCGCACCAGTACGAGAGCCTGATGCGCAAGGCGAATGCGAAGGGATTCGGCAGCAGCAGCTGAGCAAGGATGAGTCGAGGTAAATCATGAAAGTAATGGCATCGGTGAAGAAGCTTTGCCGCCACTGCAGGATCATCAAGCGCAACGGTGTGGTTCGCGTGATCTGCAGCGACCCGCGCCACAAGCAGCGCCAGGGTTGAAGCACACAGTAGAGGACGATCAATGGCACGTATTGCGGGCATCAACATTCCCGATCGGCAGCACGCCGAAATCGGTCTGACGGCGATCTACGGCATCGGCCGCACCCGCGCCCGCGCGATCTGCGTCGCCGCGGGGATTCCGTTCGACAAGAAGATCAAGGATCTCAACGACGCCGAGCTCGAGCGGCTGCGCGATGGCATCGGTGCGTTCACCGTCGAGGGCGATCTGCGCCGCGAGGTGTCGATGTCGATCAAGCGCCTGATGGATCTGGGCTGCTATCGCGGCATGCGCCATCGTCGCGGCCTGCCGACGCGCGGCCAGCGCACCCGCACCAACGCGCGTACCCGCAAGGGGCCGCGTCGCGCCGGCGTCGCACTGAAGAAATAAGCGGAGATCATCAATGGCACGTGGTTCGCAGGGCGCCCAGCGCGTCCGCAAGAAGGTCAGGAAGAACGTTTCGGACGGCATTGCGCACGTCCATGCGTCCTTCAACAACACCATCATCACGATCACCGACCGCCAGGGCAACGCGCTTGCCTGGGCGACTTCCGGTGGTGCGGGCTTCAAGGGATCGCGCAAGTCGACGCCGTTCGCCGCGCAGGTCGCGGCCGACGCCGCCGGTCGTGTGGCCCAGGATTGCGGGATCAAGAACCTCGAGGTCCAGATCAAGGGCCCGGGCCCGGGGCGGGAATCCTCGGTGCGGGCACTCAATGCGCTGGGCATCAAGATCCTGTCGATCTCCGACGTCACGCCGATTCCGCACAACGGCTGCCGTCCGCCGAAGAAGCGTCGCATCTGAGCGACGGCATCGTGGGGTGCTGCCCGGCACCCCGGCCCGCCCTCGGGCGGGCATTGGCATTTTCCGGGCTTGAAGACCACCGTTCGCCCACGCACCCGCCATCACGATGGCCGGGGCGTCCAGAAGGGCGGACTAACCGCGACGCACGTCGCGTAAGAATCGAGGAAACGAAGTGGCACGTTATACCGGACCCAAGGCGAAACTTTCCCGCCGCGAAGGAACCGACCTTTTCCTGAAGAGCGCGCGTCGCTCGCTCGACTCCAAGGCCAAGGACACCAAGCCGGGCCAGCACGGCCGGACGTCCGGCGCCCGCACCTCCGACTACGGCCTGCAGCTGCGCGAGAAGCAGAAGGTCAAGCGGATGTACGGTGTGCTCGAGCGCCAGTTCCGCCGCTATTTCGCGGAAGCAGTGCGCCGTCGCGGCAATACCGGCGAGCAACTGCTGCAGCTGCTCGAATGCCGCCTCGACAACGTCGTCTACCGCATGGGCTTTGGTTCGACCCGCGCCGAGGCGCGCCAGCTGGTGAACCACCGCGCGGTCACGGTCAATGGCCAGGTCCTCGACATCCCGTCCGCCACCGTCAAGCCCAGCGACGTCATCTCGATCCGCGAGAAGTCGAAGAAGCAGGCCCGCATCGTCGACGCCCTGAACCTGGCCGAGCAGATCGGCCTGCCGGGCTGGGTCTCGGTCGACAAGACGAAGATGGAAGGCGTGTTCAAGGCGGTCCCCGATCGCGCAGACCTCGCCGGCGATATCAATGAAAGCCTGATCGTCGAGTTGTACTCGCGCTAACCAGGAGGGAAACCGAATGCAGACTGCCATGCTCAAGCCACGCATCGTTGAGGTCGAGCAACTCGGGGCCTCGCATGCCCGGGTCGTGATGGAGCCGTTCGAACGCGGCTTCGGTCACACGCTCGGCAACGCGCTGCGTCGCGTCCTCCTGTCCTCGATGATCGGCTATGCGCCGACCGAGGTGCAGATCGCCGGGGTCGTGCACGAGTACTCGACCATCGACGGTGTTCGCGAGGATGTCGTCGAACTGCTGCTCAACCTGAAGGGAGTCGTCTTCAAGCTGCACAATCGTGACGAGGTCTTCCTGACCCTGCGCAAGGAGAGCGCCGGCCCCGTCACCGCGTCCGACATCGATCTGCCGCACGACGTCGAGCTCGTCAATCCCGACCATGTCATCGCGACCCTCACCGAGGGCGGCAAGCTCGACATGTCGATCAAGGTCGAGCGCGGTCGCGGCTATGTTCCGGGCACGATGCGCGACATGCTCGAGACCAAATCGATCGGCCGGGTGGTGCTCGATGCCTCGTTCTCGCCGATCCGGCGGGTCAGCTACGTCGTCGAGAGCGCCCGGGTCGAGCAGCGTACCGACCTCGATCGCCTGATCGTCGATGTCGAGACCAACGGCGTGATCACGCCCGAGGATGCGGTGCGCCAGTCGGCCAGGATCCTGGTCGAGCAGCTTTCGGTGTTCGCGGCGCTCGAGGGCGGCGAGCAGGCGCCCGAGCCGGTGGGCGCGCCCGGCGTGCGCGGCGGCCCGCCGATCGATCCGGTGCTGCTGCGCCCGGTCGACGACCTCGAGCTCACCGTGCGCTCGGCCAATTGCCTGAAGGCCGAGAACATCTACTACATCGGCGACCTGATCCAGCGTACCGAGAACGAACTGCTCAAGACGCCCAACCTCGGGCGCAAATCGCTGAACGAGATCAAGGAAGTGCTCGCTTCGCGCGGGCTGACGCTGGGCATGCGCCTGGAGAACTGGCCCCCGGCCGGTCTCGAGCGTCCCTGATCGATAGAGGAATTTCACCATGCGTCATCGTCACGGACTCCGGAAGCTCAACCGCACCACCGCGCATCGCATCGCGATGCTGCGCAACATGAGCAATTCGCTCCTGCTCCATGAGCAGATCAAGACCACCTTGCCCAAGGCCAAGGAGCTGCGCCGCGTCGTCGAGCCGCTCATCACACTGGGCAAGAAGCCGTCGCTGGCCAACCGGCGCCTGGCTTTCGATCGCCTGCGCGATCGCGACATGGTGGTCAAGATCTTCGACGAACTCGGGCCGCGCTACGCCAATCGCAATGGCGGCTACCTGCGCATCCTCAAGTTCGGCTTCCGCCAGGGTGACAACGCCCCGATGGCGATCGTCGAGCTGATGGACCGTCCGGACCAGGAAGAGGCCACGCAAGCCTGAGCGCTTCGCGCGACTCGCGACCCGCCATCGGCGGGTCACATGAAACGCCCGACGGCATCGCGCCGCTCGGGCGTTTCGCATTGGGCCGCGATCATCGTGGAGCGCGGCATCGGCAGCCAGGAGGTCGAAATGGCATCGTCAGGACTCACGCCATCGGTAATGTTAGTGCTCACCAATGTGCCGGATGAAGCAAGCGCCGACCTGATCGAGCGCACGCTGCTCGAGGAAGGACTCGTCGCCTGCATCAACCGCCTGCCTGAAGTAAGCTCCCGCTATCACTGGGACGGCCGTATCGAGGAGGCGCGGGAGATTCCATTGCTCTGCAAGACGATCGAGGCGCGCTATGTCGAACTCGAGCGACGCCTGTCGGAGCTCCACCCCTACGATGTGCCGGAGATCATCGCCTGGCACCCGGCGCGCGTGAGCACGGCCTACGCGGCCTGGGTCGCGCAGTGCTGCGCGGCACCGCCGAAGCTCGTGTAGGCGTCAAACCAAAATGGGGTCAGGTCACACAAAAATGGGGTCAGACACCATTTACGAGTAAATGGTGTCTGACCCCATTTTTGTGTGACCCCATTTTGTGACCCCATTTTGCTCGTTTTCCTTGCTCAGCCTTCTTCGCGCAGCCAGCGGGCGGCGTGGAGCGCGAAGTACGTGAGGACGCCGTCGGCGCCGGCCCGGCGCATCGCCAGCAGCGCCTCCAGCGCCGCTGCCTTCTCGTCGAGCCAGCCGTTGGCGCCGGCCGCCTTGATCATCGCGTACTCGCCGCTGACCTGATAGACGAAGGTCGGCATCCGGAAAGTGTCCTTCACCCGGCGCACGATATCGAGATAGGGCATGCCTGGCTTGACCATCACCATGTCGGCGCCCTCGGCGATATCGAGGCCGACTTCACGCAAGGCCTCGTCGCTGTTGGCCGGATCCATCTGGTAGGTTTTCTTGTTGCCCCGCCCGAGGTTCGCCGCCGATCCGACCGCATCGCGAAACGGGCCGTAGTAGGCCGATGCGAACTTCGCCGAGTACGCCATGATGCGCGTGTGGATGAAGCCTTCGCGCTCGAGGGCCTGGCGAATCGCCCCGACCCGGCCGTCCATCATGTCCGAGGGCGCGACGATGTCGACGCCGGCACGCGCCTGGGCGAGCGCCTGCTCGACGAGGATCGCCATCGTGAGGTCGTTGAGCACATAGCCGGATTCATCGAGCACGCCGTCCTGCCCGTGGCTGGTATAGGGATCGAGAGCAACGTCGGTCAGAACGCCCAGTTCGGGAAAGCGCTGCTTGACGGCCGCGACCGCGCGCGGGACCAGGCCCTCGGGGTCGGCGGCGATGCGCCCATCGGGTGTCTTGATTCCCGGCTCGATGGCGGGGAAGAGCGAAAGCACGGGGATGCCCAGGCGCAGGCATTCCTCGGCGACCGGCAGCAGCAGGTCGATGCTGAGCCGTTCGACGCCGGGCATCGAAGGCACCGGGGTGCGCTGCTTCGTGCCTTCGTGGATGAACACCGGGTAGATCAGGTCGTCGGCACCCAGCCGGGTCTCCCGGACCATGCGCCTCGAGAAGTCGTCGCGGCGCAGGCGCCGCATCCGCATGTCCGGATAGGCCGGCAGGGGGGGGAAGGTGTCGTTGCTCATGCAGTGCCTCGGATCTGCGCCGGTTCGTCCACCGGCTCGGGAACGACCGGCTCGCCGGGAGCGAGCCAGTCCTCGATCTGCTTGCGCGCCGCCTCGAGGCCGGTGCCCTTGGGCGAGGAAAACAGCAGCAGGCTGACCGGGTTGGGCAGGCCGAGCGCGGCGATCTGGTCGCGCGCTTCATCGAGCGCCTTGCGCTGGTGCATCCGCGTCAGCTTGTCGGCCTTGGTGAGGAGCACAAGGAGGGGAATGTCGGGAGCGATCCAGCGCAGCAGGTCGACATCGCGCTCCCCGATGAGACGGCGGATATCGACCATCAGGACGACGCCGCGCAACTGTGATCGCTCGCCGAGGTAGCGCCCGGCCAGGCCGCTCCATTGCCGGCGGACTTCGCCGGGCGCCACCGCATAGCCGTATCCCGGCGTATCGACCAGGTAGGCGGCCCCCACGGTCCCGGCCGCGCCGAGGCTGAAGTAATTCAGCGCCTGGGTACGACCCGGCGTGCGGCTGGCGAAGGCGAGCCGGTTGCGATTGCACAGCTTGTTGATCGCCGAGGACTTGCCGGCGTTCGAGCGTCCCACGAACGCCACTTCCGGCAGGCCGTCGGCCGGCAGTTGCTGCAACTGGGCGACAGTGGTGTGGAACTGCGCGGACGTCAGGAGCGGGGCGCCCATGGAAAGCCTGCTTGCCGCCGGCGCCCTGGCGCCGGCTGCTTGGATGCGTCAAACCCCGTATTGTACAATTGCGTGCCATCGCGTCGCTTGTCCGGCGAATGCGAGGCGAAATTCGAGCCGATGGAACCGAACACGGGTCCGGATATCGCCGGCGCTGTCCGTCGGCCGGTTCGTCGGTGGAACCCAGAACAACCGGATTGGCGATGGCCCACAGCACAGTTATCTTCCCGGCGCGGACTTCGGCGTTTTCCCGCACTTCGTCCGCCATGCGCCTGCTCGCGGCGGCTGCCGTGGGCATGGCGGCCTCGATCGTTCCCGTCGTCGCGATGGCGCAGGACAATGCCAAGCCCGATCTCGCCGCCGGCCAGGAAATCGCCGCCACGGTGTGCGTGGCCTGCCACGGCACCGATGGCAACAGCCCGACGTCGGCCAATCCGCTCATCGCCGGCCAGCATGCCGGGTACCTCGCCAAGCAGCTGCGCGACTTCAAGTCCGTCGACGGCGCCGACCCGACGCGTCCGAGCGCGCTGATGGCGGGTTTCGCCAGCATGCTCTCCGACGAGGACATCCGCAATGTCTCGGCCTACTTCGCTTCGCAGGCCCTGAAGCCGGTCACCGCCAGCGAGAAGGAACTCGTCGAGCTCGGCCAGCAGATCTACCGGGGCGGCATCGCCGCCAAGGGCGTGCCGGCATGCGCCGCCTGTCATGGCCCGACCGGCGCCGGCATCCCGGTGCAGTATCCGCGACTCAACGGCCAGTACGCCGAGTACACCGCCGCCGAGCTGACGAAGTTCCGCCAGGGCGAGCGCAACAACAACATCGAGATGACCGCCATCGCCGAGCGCATGTCAGACGCCGAGATTCGCGCGGTATCCGACTACATCGCGGGCCTGCGCTAAGGGCCCTGCGCCAGGGGTTTGCGCCGGGAACCCACGGTTCCGACCCGGCCTCGCCAGGGAGCGTAAGCTAAGGGGCGGTGAGCGATCACCGCCCTTCGTCATCCTGGAGGTCGACGATGCTGATCAGGACCCGCAGCCAACACCCCGTCCAGCCTTCCGAGATCACGCCGTCGGCCGCCTTCGGGCGTCGGCGCGAGATCCTGCGCGCGGCCACCGCCGCCGGCCTGCTGCCCGTGGCCGCCGCGCTGGCGCGGCCCGCCCGGGCGAATCCGGCGCCGCAGCGACTCGAGGCCGGTCCGAGCCCCCTGTCGACCGACGAGCCGCGTACTTCCTACGAGGACGTCACCAGCTACAACAATTTCTATGAATTCGGCACCGGCAAGGACGATCCGTCGCGACACGCCCACCAGATGCCGACGCGGCCATGGACGATCAGCATCGAGGGGGCCGTCGCGAAGCCAGGGGTCTACGACATCGATACCCTGCTCGGACTTGCGTCGCTCGAGGAGCGCGTCTACCGGATGCGCTGCGTCGAAGGCTGGTCGATGGTGATCCCGTGGGTCGGCTATTCCCTCTCCGAACTGGTCCGCCGGGTCGAGCCGCGGGGCGATGCGAAATACATCGAGTTCGCGACCCTCGCCGACGAGGCCAGCATGCCCGGCCTGCGTACCCGGGTCCTGCTCTGGCCCTATGTCGAGGGACTGCGCATGGACGAGGCGATGCATCCTCTGGCCCTGCTTTGCTTCGGTCTCTACGGGGATGTCCTGCCCGGGCAGAACGGGGCACCGGTGCGCATCGTGGTTCCCTGGAAGTACGGCTTCAAGAGCGGCAAGTCGCTGGTGGCGATCCGCTTTGTCGAGAAGCAGCCGATGACTTCCTGGCACATCGCGGCGCCCCATGAATACGGCTTCTATTCGAACGTCAATCCCGATGTGCCGCATCCCCGCTGGTCGCAGGCCACCGAGAGGCGGATCGGCGAGGACGGTTTCCTCTCCCGCAAGCGCAAGACCCTGATGTTCAACGGCTACGCCGAGCAGGTCGCCTCGCTCTACGCCGGGATGGACCTGCGTCGGCAATTCTGATGCAGCCCGGGCCGGCCCGGGCGCATCGCGATGTCGCGCGCGGCCGGCGGCCGGCGGGCGTTCTCGGCGTCGTGCGCGCCATCGTCTTCGTCGTTTCGCTCGGCCCGCTGCTGCGCCTCGTCGTGCTGGGGGCGGGCGATGGCCTGGGCGCCAACCCGGTCGAGTTCGTGACCCGCTCGCTCGGCACCTGGACCCTGGTGTTCCTCTGCCTGGGCCTGGCGATCAGCCCCTTGCGCTGGCTCGGCGCGCCGGCGGCGATCGTGCGCCTGCGCCGGATGCTCGGCCTCTACGCCTTCTTCTACGCCAGCCTGCACTTCCTCATGTACCTGTGGCTCGACCAGTGGTTCGACTGGCGGGCGATCGTCGCGGATATCGTCGAGCGGCCCTTCATCGCCGCGGGCTTCGTCGCCTGGCTGCTGATGATCCCCCTGGCGCTGACTTCGAACCGCTTCGCGATGCGCCGGCTCGGGTCGCGCTGGCAGCTCCTGCACCGGCTCGTCTATCTCCTCGTCCCGGCCGGAGTGCTGCACTTCTGGTGGCACAAGGCGGGCAAGAACGACATCGGGGAACCCGCGATCTACGCGCTCATCGTGGCGCTCCTGCTGCTGGCGCGTGTCGTGCGACGGGCGCGCCGCGTGGGCCCGCCGGATCAGGCCGGTCCCGCGTCCAGGGTGCGCTCGAGCGCGTAGAGTGAATCGAGTGATTCGCGCTCGCGCACCAGTTGCGCGCGGTCGCCGTCGACCATGACTTCGGCGGCCCGGCCGCGGGAGTTGTAGTTCGAGCTCATCACCATCGCGTAGGCGCCGGCGGATTCGACGGCGAGCAGGTCGCCGGGCGCGAGGCACAGCGAGCGCTCGCGGGCCAGCCAGTCGCCGGACTCGCAGATCGGGCCGACGATGTCGTGCAGGAGTGGGGCGCCGGCGCGCGGGCGCACCGGCACCACGCCGTGCCAGGCGTCGTACAGGCTTGGGCGGATCAGGTCGTTCATGGCGGCATCGACGATGGCGAAGCGGCGATCGTCGGTTTCCTTGATGTACTCGACCCGGGTCAGGAGCAGGCCGGCATTGCCCACCAGCGAGCGGCCGAACTCGAACATGATCTCGTAGCGATCGGGTTCGAAGCGGGAGTCCAGTCGCTCGAAGAGAGCCTTCATCAGCGCCTGTCGCGAGGGGGGTTCCTCCTCGTGGTATCGGATGCCCAGGCCGCCCCCGAGATCGATGTGGCGCAATTCGATACCCTCGGCGCGCAGGTCCCCGACGAGATCGGCGACGCGATCGGCGGCCGCCAGGAAGGGCGCGATCTCGGTGATCTGCGAGCCGATGTGGCAGTCGATGCCGACCAGCTCGATCCCCGGCAGCCGGGCTGCGCGGCGGTAGCTGTCGATGGCGCGATCGTGGGCGATGCCGAACTTGTTCTCGCGCATCCCGGTCGAGATGTAGGGGTGGGTGCGGGCATCGACGTCGGGATTGACCCGCAACGATACCGGCGCCCGGCGTCCGAGCGACTGCGCCACTTCCGAGAGGCGATCGAGCTCGGGGTCGGATTCGACGTTGAAGCAGCCGACGCCCGCCTCGAGGGCTTCGCGCATCTCCAGCGCCGACTTGCCGACACCCGAGAACACCACCCGGGCGGGATCGCCGCCGATGGCCAGCACGCGCCGCAGTTCGCCCGCCGACACGATGTCGAATCCGGCGCCCTCGCGGGCGAGCAGGTCGATGACCGCGAGGTTGGAATTCGCCTTGAGCGCGTAGCAGATCGTGACCCGCCGTCCGGCGCAGGCGTCGGCGAACTCCCGGTAGGCCTGGCGGATGGCGCCGGCCGAATACACGAAGCTCGGCGTGCCGTAGCGCTCGGCGATATCGGCGAGCCGGACGGCTTCGGCGAACAGTTCGCCATCGCGATGGTCATACCACGGCATCGGTGAGACTCTCATGGAAATCCCGCTCAGCGCCGGCTGTCGTTCCGGTCGGGAAGCGGCATGTCGGGTACCGTCGAGGGCGCGGGTCCCGGCGGTGGCGGCAGGTAGAGCGGGCCCCGCATGCCGCAGCCGCCGAGGGCCAGGGCGCCGAGCGCGATGGCTGTCAGGACCAGGACGGGACGACCGCGTTTGGGCATTTGCGAGGCAGTCTAGCATGCGCGTCCGGCGCTGCGAGTGGCTCGACAGGCCGTCGGTGGCGGCGGTCCGCTTCAGAAAAGCTGGTCGCGGATCCGGTCGGCGTTCTCGCCCGAAGCCACGCCGCCCTCGAGCAGGCCGACCGTCGCGATTCCCTGGCCGGGTCGAGTCTCGCTGTAGTACCAGTCGGCGCCGATCTGGACGATGCCGCCGGGCGGTTCCGGGGAGATCTGCGCCTTGTCGTCGAGCGCGGTGCGCATGTAGTCGACCCAGATGGGCAGGGCGAGCCCGCCGCCGGTCTCGCGGTTGCCGAGCTTGCGCGGCTGGTCGAAGCCCACCCAGGCGACCGCCGCGATGTCGTGCTGGTAGCCGGCGAACCAGGCGTCGTGGGAATCGTTTGTGGTGCCGGTCTTGCCGGCGAGGTCGTTGCGCTTGAGCCCGGTGCGCGCGCGTGTTGCGGTGCCGTAGCGGACCACGTCGCGCAGCATGCTGTCCATGATGAAGGCGTTGCGCGGATCGATCGCCCGGTTGTGCGGATCGCCGGCGTGCCGCGGCTTGGCGGCCGCCAGCACTTCTCCGGCCGAATTGGTGATCTTCGAGATCACGTAGGGTTCGACCCGGTAGCCGCCATTGGCGAAGACCGAGAAGCCGCCGGCCATCTGCCAGGGCGTGACGGCGCCCGCCCCGAGCGCCATCGTCAGGTAGGACGGATGACGTCCCGCATCGAAGCCGAAGCGGCTGATGTAGTCCTGGGCGTAGTCGGGACCGATCTGCTGCAGGATCCGGATCGACACCATGTTCTTGGAGCGGGCGAGGCCCTCGGCCATGGTCATCGGCCCTTCGAACTTGCCGTCGTAGTTCTTGGGCTCCCACAACTCGCCGCCGGTGAGGGCGGGGTCGATCGAGAAGGGCGCGTCGTTGATGATCGTGCTGACCATGAAGCCCTTCTCGAGGGCGGCTGAATAGATGAAGGGCTTGAACGAGGACCCGGGCTGGCGCCAGGCCTGGGTGACGCGATTGAACTTGTTGCGCTCGAAGTCGTAGCCGCCGACCAGGGCCCGCACCGAACCGTCGGCGGTGTTCATCGCGACGAAGGCGGCCTGGACCTGTGGAAGCTGCGCGATCCGCCAGCCGTCCTTGTCGTCGACGATGCGCACCAGCGCACCCGGCTGCAGGCGGATCGCGGCGGGCGCACGGCTGCCCAGCGCCCGCTTGACGAAGGCGAGGCCCTTGCCCGAGATGTCGATCGCGGGCGAGCCGTCGCCGCGGTCGACCGTCACGGCCTTGGCGGAGACCGCGGTCACGACCGCGGGCAGGAACTCGTTGACGTTGCCGGCCTCGTCCACGGCCGTCTCGATGGCGGCCTGCATGCCTTCCGGGTCGTCCGGCAGCTTGACGTAGGTCTCGGGGCCGCGGTAGCCGTGCTTGGTGTCGTAGTCCATGACGCCGTTGCGCAGGGCCTCGCGCGCGGCCTGCTGGTCGCGGGTATCGATGGTGGTGTAGACCCGCAGTCCGGCCGTGTAGGAGTCATCCTCGAACATCGCCTGGGTGAGCTGGCGGGCGAGCTCGGCGACATAGGGCGCCAGTTCCCGGTCGTCCTCGGGGCTGCTGCGCCCGCTGGCGTACTCGAGCGGCGTGTCGAGCGCATCCCGGTACTGCTCTTCGGTCAGGAAGTTGTTCTCGCGCATGCGCCGCAGGATGTAGCGCTGCCGCTCGGTGGCCCGTTGCGGATTGACGAAGGGGTTGTAGCGCGACGGGGCCTTGGGCAGGCCGGCGAGCATCGCCGCTTCGGCGGGGTTGAGTTCGTCGAGCGTCTTGTCGAAGTAGGTGCGGGCCGCCGCCGCGAAACCGTAGGCGCGCCGGCCGAGGAAGATCTGGTTGAGGTAGAGCTCGAGAATCTCGTCCTTGGTGAGCGTGTCCTCGATGCGCAGGGCGAGCAGCGCCTCGGTGACCTTGCGCGAGTAGGTGCGCTCGGGCGACAGGAAGAACTCCCGCGCGAGCTGCATCGTCAGGGTGCTCGATCCCTGCGTGATGGTGCCCGCCGACAGGTTGGCCAGGAAGGCGCGCACCACCCCGATGGGGTCGACCCCACTGTGTTCGAAGAAGCGCGCGTCCTCGGCCGCGAGCACGGCGTTCTTCATGACCGCGGGGACGTCCTCGATCCGCACGAAGGTGCGGCGTTCCTCGCCGAACTCGCCGATCAGCTTGCCGTCGGCCGAATAGACCCGCATCGGGATCTGGGGCCGGTAGTCGAGCAGGGAGTCGAGTTGCGGCAGCCGGTCGTTGGTCAGCAGGACGGCGAGGGCGACCACCAGCGCACCACAGACGAGGGCGGTGATCGGAATGGCGACCAGGACGGCGAGGAGTCGCGCGACGCTGAAGCCGCGCTGGGCTTTCGCGATGTTGCGCACGGAGCGCATCAGGAGCATTTCACTTCGGGTTCCTGACAGTCGTCGGTACGTCTGTCGGACGGATGCTGCCGATTATACGGGCCGAGCGACGCGGCGGCCGCCCTTGGTCGTAGGCTCGCGACAAGTGATCGACAGATTCCGTTTTCGACCAACGAAATGCTCGCATGTCAAGCAAACAAGTTGCCAGCATTTGAAGTGTTTTGTAAGAATGCGCTGTAAATCACTAGATTTTAACAGTATTTGCTTCCCCAATCGCGTCCGGCGATCCCGGATTCCGCACTGAAGCAGGGGCTGAATGGCACGGATGCTACCCAGTTTTTTCCGACGCTCGATCCCGCCACTGGTCGGGGTCGACCTGAGCGCCTCGAGCGTCAAGGTGGTGGAGCTCGGAACCGGCGCGAAGACCGCGATGAAGCTCGAGCGCTATGCGATCGAGCCGGTCGAGCGAGGCGCAATCGTCGATGGCACCATCGAGAAGCCGGAGGCCGTGGCCGACGCGCTGTCCAAGGCGTTGCGCCGGGCGAAGTCCAAGGGACGGGAAGTCGCCATGGCGCTGCCTTCCTCGGCCGTGATCACCAAGAAGATCATGCTGCCGGCCGGGCTGCGCGAGGAAGACTACGAATTCCAGGTCGAGTCCGAGGCGAGCCAGTACATCCCGTTCCCGATCGACGAAGTCAACATCGACTTCCAGATCATCGGGCCTTCCGCGAACTCCGAGGAGGAAGTGGACGTCCTGCTGGCCGCCTCGCGCAAGGAGAAGGTCGAGGACTGCGTGGCGGTCGCCGAGATGGCGGGCGTCAAGCCGGTGGTGATCGACGTCGAGCCCTACGCGATCCGCGCCTCGGTCGACTACGTGACCTCCTTCCTGCCCAACAACGGACAGGGCCAGATCATCGCGGTGGCGATGGTCGGGCAGAGCTCGACCTACCTGACGATCGTGCTCAACGGCCAGACGATCTTCGAGCGCGAACAGTCCTTCGGCGGCAACCAGCTCACCCAGGACATCATGCGCCTCTACGGGCTCGGCCCGGAGGAGGCCGAATCGAAGAAGCGCGCCGCCGAACTGCCCGATGGTTACGAGGAGGAGCTGCTGCGGCCCTTCATCGCCCAGGGGGCGACCGACATTGGTCGGGCCCTGCAGTTCTTCTTCACCTCGACGCCCTATACGCGCGTCGACCAGATCTTCCTTGCCGGTGGTTCATCGGTGGTCCCGGGGCTTCCCGACGCGGTGGCCGAGCGCACCCAGGTGCCGACCGAGCTCTTCAGTCCCTTCCAGGGGATGGAGATCGCCGGCAACCTGCGTGAGCGGCAGCTGCGCAGTGATGCGCCGGCCCTGCTGGTGGCGACCGGCCTTGCCATGCGGCGGTTCGACCCATGATCCGAATCAACCTGCTTCCTCATCGTGAGGCCCGCCGCGAACGGCGCAAGCGCGACTTCGTCGCCCTCGGCGCCACGGTTGCCCTTGCCGGCGCGGCGGTTGCCATGGCGGTCGGCTTCGGGATCAACTCGAAGATCGATGCGCAGGACCGGCGCAACCAGTTCATCGCTGCCGAGAACGCCAAGCTCGACGAGCAGATTCGCGAGATCGCGACGCTGCGCTCCGAGATCGATGCGCTCAAGGCCCGCCAGCAGGCGGTCGAGGAACTGCAGAGCAACCGGACGATCCCGGTGCATCTGCTCGACGAGCTGGTACGCAACACGCCCGAGGGCATCTACCTGAAGTCGCTGAGCCAGACCGAGCGCCGGCTGGCGGTGGTCGGCTACGCCCAGACCAACGAGCGGGTCGCCGAGCTTCTTCGCAATCTCGCCGGACGCACCGAGTGGATGGAGAAGCCCGAGCTCACCGAGATCAAGGCGGTGGAACTCCGGTCGGGCACCGGCAGGGACGCGGAGCAGCGCCGGATCTACGAGTTCTCGCTCAATGCGGTGGTGCGCTCGCTCACCGATACGGAACAGGACGGCGCCGCGGGCACGGTGGCCGGGGCGGTACCGGCTGCCCAGGTGGCGAGGAACTGACATGGCGCTCAAGACCCGATTCGACATCGACATCGACGGCATCAGGGAGCAGTTCGTCGGGCTCAACGACCGGCATCCGGGCCTCTGGCCGAGCCTGCCGAAGTCGCTCCTGCTCGCCGGCCTCTTTGCCCTGCTGATCGCCTTCGCCTACTTCTTCTACTGGAAGGGCCTCGTCGAGGAGCTCGACGCCGGCCGCGCCCGGGAAGTCCAGCTCAAGGACCAGTACCGCGACAAGATGCGCCAGGCGGTCAACCTCGAGGTGCTGCGCAAGCAGAAGGAGCAGGTCGCCCAGTACGTCAGCCAGCTCGAGAAGCAGCTGCCGAGCAAGGCCGAGATGGACGCACTGCTCTCGGACATCAACCAGGCGGGCGTCGGCCGCGGCCTGCAGTTCGAGCTGTTCAAGCCCGGCCAGGTGCTGGTCAAGGAGTACTACGCCGAGCTGCCGATCGATATCCGGCTGGCGGGCGACTACCACGACCTCGGCGCCTTCGCGAGCGACATCTCGAATCTCGCCCGGATCGTCACGCTCGAGAATCTCCGGATCCAGGAGAACGACAAGACCGGCAAGCTGGCGATGCAGGCGGTGGCGAAGACCTACCGGTATCTCGACCAGGAAGAGATCGCCGAACAGCGGCGCCAGGCGGCCGCGGCCAAGGCCCAGGCGGGAGGCAGAAGGTGAGCAAGCATTCGATCATGCGACTGGCGGCGGCGCTCGTCGCGGTGAGCGCGCTCGGCGCCTGCGCCGAGGACCATGGCGAGCTGATCTCGTGGATGCAGGAGGTGCGCAACACGACGCAGCCGATCCGCACCACGGTTCCGGAGCCCAAGCATTTCCCGCCCTTTCGCTATGCGGCCGAGGAGGAGATCGATCCGTTCTCGCGCAAGAAGCTCGCCGCCGCCTTCGAGCGGCTGCTGGACTCGCCGCGCAACGGCGTGGCGCCCGACATGCAGCGCGCCCGCGAGATCCTCGAGAACTTCCCCCTGGAGCAGATCCAGATGGTTGGCCACATCCGCAATACGCGCACCAACGCCGCCTTGCTGCAGGTCGACAATGTCGTCTACCAGGCGACAGTGGGCAGCCATGCCGGCCAGAATCATGGTCGAATCACGAGTATCAAGGAAAACGAGGTCGTACTGACCGAACTGGTGCTGGACGCAGCCGGCGACTGGACGAGGCGGGAATCGTCGCTCCGGCTTCAGGAGACTCAACAATGAGAATGATGCCGGGGGCATGGCGCCGCGTCGGATTCGCCGCGGTTTGCCGGGGGATGTTCGCGAGCGTCGGTACGGCGGCCCTGGTCGCCACGATCGCCACGGTCGTGCCACAGGTGGCGCGGGCTGAATCCAATTCGATCGAGTCGGTCACGAGCTCCCGCCAGGGAGACGCGACCTATCTGCGGATCACGCTCGCGAAACCACCGGCCAATCCGCCGGCCGGCTTCACGATCGCCAATCCGCCGCGGATCGCGCTCGACTTCGCCGATACCGCCAACGATTCCGGACGCAACAGCTACGAGCTGAGCCAGGGCGATGTGCGCAAGGTGAACATCGTCACCGCCGCCAACCGCTCGCGCCTCGTGCTCAGCCTGAAGCGGCCGGTCGGCTACAAGACCGAGATCGAGGGCCGCGACATCCTCGTCACGCTCGAGCCGACCCCCACCGCGGCCGTCACCGCCGCCAGGCCCGCCACCTATGCCTTCGCCCGGCCCGAGCCGCAGATCGGCAAGGTGGTCCATGCCCTGCGCGACATCGACTTCCGCCGCGGCGAGGACGGTGCCGGCCGGGTACTGGTCGAGCTGTCGGACAGCAATGTCGGGGTCGACATCCGCCAGCAGGGCCAGACGATCATCGTCGATTTCCAGAACGCGCAGCTTCCCGACAACCTGGTGCGTCGCCTCGACGTGGGCGATTTCGGCACCCCGGTGCGGGTCGTGCGCTCGATGCAGCGCCCCGAGGGCTCGCGGCTCGTGATCGAGCCCAGCGGCCTGTGGGAGCACAACGCCTACCAGAGCGACAACCAGTTCGTCCTCGAGGTCAAGCCGCTCAAGGAGGATCCGACCCGGCTCACCCAGGGCTCGGGTGACGGCTACCGGGGCGAGCGCCTGTCGCTCAACTTCCAGAACGTCGATGTGCGCGCCCTGCTGCAGGTCATCGCCGACTTCACCAACCTGAACATCGTCACCAGCGATTCGGTCCAGGGCACGCTCACGCTGCGGCTCAAGGACGTGCCCTGGGACCAGGCGCTCGACATCGTCATGCAGTCGAAGGGCCTGGACATGCGCAAGAACGGCAATGTGCTGCTGATCGCGCCCCAGGAGGAGCTCGCCGCCAAGGAGAAGCTCGAGCTCGAGGCGCGCCAGCAGATCGCCGACATCGAGCCGCTGCGCAGCGAGACCTTCCAGCTGAACTACCAGAAGGCCGAGAACCTGCAGAAGCTGCTCGCCAGCGAGAACCAGCGGGTGCTCTCGAGTCGCGGCAGCGTCGTGATCGACCAGCGGACCAACAAGATGTTCGTCCAGGACATCGCATCGCGGCTCGAGAACGTGCGCAAGCTGATCAACCAGGTCGACATCCCGGTGCGCCAGGTGCTGATCGAGGCGCGTATCGTCGAAGCCGACGACCGCTTCTCGCGCAACCTCGGCGTCAAGCTCGGCTACAACGACCTGCGCTCGACCATCTACCGGACCACCTCGATCACCGATCCGGTGACCGGCGCGGCCACCGCCCTGAACGTGCCGGTCTACGGCGCCGGCTCGAGGGTCCCGGGCGGTTATGCGACCGTTTCCGGCAACCTGAGCGGCGCGGCCGACCTCTCGTCGCAGATGGGCTCCGGCCTGGACGGGCTGAGCGCGGTCGGCATCGGCCAGGCGACCGCGATCGACAACACCAACTTCGTCAACCTGCCGGCCGCCAACATCGGCGGCGCCGCGCCGGCGAGCTTCGCGATCAGCCTGTTCGGCTCGAGCCTGACGCGCTTCCTGAACCTCGAGGTCTCGGCGCTCGAAGCCGACCAGCGCGGCAAGGTGGTGTCGTCGCCGCGGGTGCTGACCGCCGACCAGGGCAAGGCGGTGATCGAGCAGGGTACCGAGCTGCCCTACCAGGAGTCGACTTCCAGCGGCGCCACCGCGGTGACCTTCCGCAAGGCCAACCTGAAGCTCGAGGTGACCCCGCAGATCACCCCCGAAGGCAACGTGATCCTCGAGGTCGAGGTCAACCGCGACGCGGTCGGCATCCAGACCTCGGCCGGCTTCGCGATCGACACCCGGCGGGTGCAGACCCAGGTGCTGGTCGAGAACGGCGGCACCGTCGTGATCGGCGGCATCTACGAGCAGATCGAGCGCAACCAGACCAACAAGGTGCCGTTCCTCGGCGACCTGCCGATCATCGGCAACGCCTTCAAGAACAACTCGCGCACCAACGACCGGACCGAGCTGCTCGTGTTCATCACCCCGCGCGTGGTGACCGATACGGCGCTGGCCCGCTAAGGCACGACCCCTCTCCAGACATGGCAACGGAATCCGAAAAATGACAACGAGTCCCGCTGGCTACGGCCCCAGATCGATCGCCGCCTGGCTGCTCGCGCTGCTGATGTTCCTCACCCTGGCCGCCTGCGGCGGCTCGGGCGCGGGTGCCGGCGGCAGTGGCGACTTCGGTGGCAATGAAGCGCAGTCGCTGACGCTCATCTCGGATGTCGGCGAACTCGATTCCGACGGTGCCGATGTGGCGACGATCACCGCCGTAGTCAAGGACGCCGGTAACCGGGCGCTCGCCAACCAGACGGTCGACTTCACCACCGTGGACAATGGCGCCACACTGGAGACCAGTCAGCCTTCCCGCACCGATTCCAGCGGCATGGTGACGGCCCGGCTGCGGACCACCGACCCTCAGGCCCGGACGATCACCGTCCGTGCGATCGTCCAGGGCAGCGCGATCGAAAGCACACGCGACGTCCAGGTCGCCGGAACCATGCTCACGATCAATGGCCCGCAGACCATCGCGTTCAATGTGCCGAGCACCTACACCGTGGCGGTACGCGATTCAGCGAGCAACGCGGTGGCGAACATCCCGGTGACTCTCGCGTCGACGAGTGGCAACATGATCGCCGTGCCTTCCGCCATGACCAACTCGCTTGGCCAGGCGAGCTTCAGCGTAACCGGCAGCGTCGACGGCGCCGATACCCTGACCGCCACGGCGCTCGGAGTCAGCACCGCCCGCGACATTGCGGTCTCCGGCACGCAGCTCGAGTTCATCGACCCGACGGCCGATGGCCAGGACTTGAACGTCAATGGGGCGCATCCGCTGCAGGTGCGACTGCTGACCAATGGGGGGGCCGTGGCCGGCCAGGTGATCGAGTTCACCGCCACTCGTGGCACGCTCAGCGCGTCCAGCGCGATCACTGACGGAAACGGAGTCGCCACGGTCAGCATCACGTCGCCGACCGCCGGCCTCGCCTCGGTCATCGCCACCGAGCCGAATGACGCCACCGCAACCCGGATCGTGGAGTTCGTTGCTCTGACGCCGGCCAAGCTGACGCTGCAGGCGAGCCCATCGGTGGTGGGCGTGAATCTGTCGCAGGGCGGTACCAACTCCAGCCAGCTGACCGCGGTGGTGCGCGATGCCGCCGACAACCCGGTCAAGGGTGTGCGTGTCAATTTCAGTTCGGTTACCGATCCGTCCAATGGCCGGATCGAGCCGGGCTTCGCGATGACAGACAGTTCCGGTGCCGCCACCTCCTCCTTCATACCGGGCGCCACCACCACCGGTCCTGATGGGGTGGTGTTGCAGGCGGTGGTGCACAATCGGCCGACAGTGCCGGCTGCCCAGGCGAGACTCACCGCTGCGAGGCAGGAGCTTTCGGTAGCGATCGGCACGGGGAACACGATCGAGGAGCCCAATGCAACGACCTACCGGATGCCCTGGACCGCGGTAGTCACGGATTCCAGCGGTGCGCCGGTCAGTGGGGCCAAGGTTATCCCCCAGCTCGAGCCCCTGGGCTTTCGCACCGGCGAATGGATCACCGGCGGCAGTGGCTCGGGCTGGACCCAGGTGGTCTACGACACTTGTGCCAGCGAGGATGTCAATCGCAATGGCCTGCTCGACGTCGGCGAGGACATCATGATCAGCGATATCGGCACGGTCGGTCGGCTCGATCCGGGCCAGGTCGCCGCCGCGACGATCACCTCCGCGGGCGGTGTCACCGATGCGTTCGGCTTCGCCGACATCGTTATCAACTATCCGCAGGGCTACGGCGCCTGGGTGCGTTACCGCCTGCGGGTCTCGATCAATGCCCCGGCCGGCACCGAAGGCGCCGCGGTCGCCGACTTCTGGCTGCCGGTGCTTGCCGCCGATATCCAGAGCGCCGATGTCACCCCGCCGGGAGACCAGTCGCCGCTCGGCCCCTTCGGTACCGGGGTCGGCTGCCCGGCGCTGTAAGCCTCGCGTCGGGTAAGCTTGAGGGCCGGCCGTTGCGCCGGCCCTTTTGCTTTGCAGCCGAAAGCCGCGTCATCGTGAACCACGACTCCACCGGGCGTGCCGAACGCCCTGCCAGCGGGCGCCTCGAGCGCCCGATCTTCCTCGTCGGCATGCCCGGCGCCGGCAAGTCCACGGTCGGCCGGCGGCTGGCGCGGATCCTCGGTTGCGAGTTCATCGACATCGACCGCGAGCTGGAGCGCCGCTGCGGGGTGCCGGTGCAGACGATCTTCGATCTCGAGGGCGAGCCCGGCTTCCGGCGCCGCGAGTCGAAGCTGCTCGCAGAGCTTGCGGCGATGCGCGATGTGGTCGTCGCCACCGGCGGCGGGGCGGTGCTCGATCCGGACAACCGCCGTACCATGCACGAGTCGGCGCTGGTGATCTATCTCGACGCTTCGATCGGTGAGCTCTGGCATCGGCTGCGCAACGACAAGGTCCGGCCGCTGCTGCAGACGGCCGATCCCCGCGCCTCCCTCGAGCGACTGATGGCGGCGCGCGTGCCGCTCTACCAGGAGGTCGCGCATCACCGGATGCGCAGCAGCCGGCATTCCGCCGAAAGAATGGCGGCCGACATCGCCGCATGGCTCGAATCAGACCGGGATGAACATGCTTCGTGAAATCGAGGTCGCGCTGGGCGACCGCAGCTATCCGATCCTGATCGGCGAGGGCCTGCTCGAGTCGCGCTGCGAGCCGCTTCGCGAGCTGGCCGAGGGGCGCCAGGTGGCGATCGTCACCAATCCGACGGTGGCGGCCCTGTATCTCGGGCCCCTGCGTGCCCAGGTCGAGACCGTCGCCGCCGGGCTCATCGACGTGCAGTTGCCCGATGGCGAGGAGTACAAGACCTGGGAGTCGCTCAACAGGATCTTCGATGCGCTGCTCGAGGCCCGCTTCGATCGCCGCAGCCTGGTGATCGCGCTGGGCGGCGGCGTGATCGGGGACATGGCGGGCTTCGCCGCCGCCGTCTACCAGCGCGGCATCGACTTCGTCCAGGTGCCGACCACGCTGCTTGCCCAGGTCGATTCCTCGGTCGGCGGCAAGACCGCCGTCAATCATCCCGCCGGCAAGAACATGATCGGCGCCTTCCACCAGCCGCGGCTGGTGCTCGCCGATGTCGGCAGCCTGCGCAGCCTGCCGCCGCGCGAGATCGCCGCCGGCCTTGCCGAGATGCTCAAGCACGGCGCGATCGCCGATCCCGCCTACCTGGAGTCGCTCGAGCGCGACATGGCCAGCCTCGTCGCCTGCGAGCCGGCCGCGATGATCGCCGCGGTGGCGCGATCCTGCGAGATCAAGTCGGCGGTGGTGGCCGCCGACGAGCGTGAGGGTGGCCTGCGGGCGATCCTGAATTTCGGCCATACCTTCGGGCATGCGATCGAGGCCGGGCTCGGCTACGGGCAATGGCTGCACGGCGAGGCGGTCGGCGCCGGCATGGTGATGGCCGCCGAACTCTCGGTGCGGCTCGACCTGCTCGGCGCCTCCGGGCGCGACCGGCTGCTTGCGGCGATTGCCGCCGCCGGCCTGCCGGTGGCGGGTCCGGACTGGCCGGTGGCGCGCTACCTGGAGCTGATGCAAGTCGACAAGAAAGCCGAGCAGGGGGTGCCGAAGTTCGTCCTCCTCGAGGACCTGGGGCGGGCGGTGGTGCGCCGTGCTCCCGAGGCCGAGGTGGCCGCGAGCATCGCGGCCCACATCGGCTGACGATGGTGGTCGCTCGCGCTGCCTGGGCCGCCGACCCCGGGCGCAGCCGTGGCCGACGCCATCCCGAAAGCCCCGCCGTCGGGCGCAGCGACTTCCAGCGCGACCGCGACCGCATCGTCCATTCCACCGCGTTTCGCCGACTCGAGTACAAGACCCAGGTCTTCGTCAACCATGAAGGCGACCTGTTCCGTACCCGCCTGACCCATTCGATCGAGGTCGCCCAGATCGCCCGCTCGATCGCCCGCCGGCTCGGCCTCGACGAGGACCTGGTCGAGGCGATCGCGCTGGCGCACGACCTCGGCCATACCCCCTTCGGCCATGCGGGCCAGGACGAGCTGAACGCCTGCATGAAGCAATGGGGTGGCTTCGAGCACAATCTGCAGTCCTTGCGGGTGGTGGACGAGCTCGAGCAGCAGTACGCCGACTTCGACGGCCTCAACCTCTGCTTCGAGACCCGCGAGGGCATCCTCAAGCACTGTTCGCGCAGGAACGCCGTCGCCCTCGGCGATGTCGGCCGCCGCTTCATCGAGGGCGGCCAGCCCCTGCTCGAGGCCCAGCTCGCCAATCTCGCCGACGAGATCGCCTACAACAACCACGACATCGACGACGGCCTGCGCTCGGGATTGCTCGAGATCGAGCAGCTCGAGACGGTCGATCTCTTCGCCCGCCAGGCGAGCGAGGTGCGTGCCGCCCATCCCCGGCTCGGCGGGCGGCGCTTCATCCACGAGACCATCCGCCGGATCATCAACGAACTGGTGACCGACCTGCTCGACGAGACTCGCGGGAGGATCGCCCGCCATGCGCCCGACGGGCCCGATGCGGTGCGGGCCAGTCCCGCCCTGGTCGGTTTCTCGGCGCCGATGCGCGAGCGCGCCGACGAGCTCAAGCGGTTCCTTCACGAGAACCTCTATCGCCACTATCGCGTCGTGCGCATGACGAGCAAGGCGCGCCGGGTGATCCGCCAGCTCTTCGATGCCTACCTGGACGATCCACGCCTGCTGCCGCCCGAGCATCGGGATCGGGCCCGCGAGGATGCGGCGCGGGCGATCGCCGACTATGTCGCCGGCATGACCGATCGCTATGCGATCAAGGAGCACCGCCGCCTGTTCAGCTTCGACATCGAAACTTAATAACTTAATGGGGTCAGACACGATATTCCCAGGCGGCGCGCCTGAAGTTGTGCCATGGGGATCGGACACGATACTTCCTTGGTGATACGCCCTTTGCCGATATTCCCTCGGCGCCTCCCGCCTTATGCTGTGAGTCCACTTCGTTGTTGTGCGCTCACATGACACGTCTTCCCCGCTACGTCATCCCCGGACATCCGCAGCACATCATCCAGCGCGGCAACAACCGCCAGGCGATCTTCGCCGCGGGGACGGACTACCGGTTCTTTCGCGATGCCCTGATTGCCGCCGCGCACAAGCATGGCCTGCGAATTCACGCCTATGTGTGGATGACGAATCACATCCATCTCCTGGCGACCCCGGAGCAGGAAGACAGCATGGGCAAGGTGTTCCAGTCGGTCGGGCGCAGGTATGTACAGTATTTCAATCACACCCACCAGCGCAGCGGCACGCTCTGGGAGGGGCGCTATCGGGCGACGGTCATCGACAGCGAACAGTATCTGCTGACCGTGATGCGCTACATCGAACTCAACCCGGTACGAGCCGGCATGGTGACGCATCCGCGGGACTACCCCTGGTCGAGCTACGCCTACAACGCTTCGGGCGAGCGAAACAGGAACACGGACTGGCTGGCGCCGCATGATGAATACATGCGGCTGGGCGGGGATGCCGTCGAACGGCAACGGGCGTATCGACAGTTGTTTCGAGCTGCGGCATCGGAAGATGAGCTGAAGTCGATACGCGAATGCACGCACAAGGGCTGGGCGCTTGGCGATGAGGGTTTTCGGGGGCGGATCGAGAGGGCCAGCGGCAGACAGGCTGCGTCGAAAGGCGTGGGGCGGCCGAGGCAGGGCGCGGTCGAGGCAGGGGCGGTCGAGGAGGGGCGACCGAGGAGGGGGAAGGAATAATCGTGTCTGACCCCATTTCCTGAGGCTTGAATTTTTTCTTTGCGTGGCGGCGGGCTTGCGGTAAAGTCATACGCTACCCCGATTTTCGCTGCATTGCGGCATCGTTCAGCCAGAACGCCTCGCGGCCCGTTTGTGGGCGCTTGTTGTGTCTCTGGCGCTGCCCTGCACCATTGCGGCCTGGATCAACGGCCGCAATTGTCGAGCGGTCATCCAGGCCCTCAGTCGCCCGGAGCAAGTCATGGACCACGCATCGAGCCAGCCGGCCCGCCGACCCCGCGACCCCGCCGCAGGCGGCCTGTACGACCCCGCCAACGAGCACGATTCCTGCGGCGTCGGCTTCGTCGCCCATATCAAGGGTCGCAAGAGCCACAAGATCATCGAGCAGGGGCTGCAGATCCTGTGCAACCTCGACCATCGCGGGGCGGTGGGCGCCGACCCCCTGATGGGCGACGGCGCCGGGCTGCTGGCGCAGATTCCGGACCAGTACTTCCGCGAGGACATGGCTCGTCAGGGCGTGAAGCTGCCGCCGGCCGGCGAGTACGGTGTCGGCATGATCTTCCTGCCCAAGGAGAACGCCTCCCGGCTCGCCTGCGAACAGCAGCTCGAGCGGGCGGTGCGGGCCGAGGGCCAGATCGTGCTCGGCTGGCGCGACGTCCCGGTCGATCGCGACATGCCGATGTCGCCGCGGGTGCGCGCCAAGCAGCCCGCGATCCGGCAGATCTTCATCGGGCGCGGCCCGGACGTCATGGTGACCGATGCCCTGGAGCGCAAGCTCTATGTCATCCGCAAGCGTGCCAGCCACAACATCCAGGCGCTCAAGCTCAAGCACGGTGGCGAGTACTACGTGGTCTCGATGTCGGCGCGCACCATCATCTACAAGGGCCTGCTCCTCTGCGGCCAGGTCGGCGTCTACTATCGCGACCTTCAGGATCCGCGCTTCGTCTCGGCGCTGGCGCTGGTCCACCAGCGCTTCTCGACCAACACCTTCCCCGAGTGGCCGCTCGCCCATCCGTACCGGATGGTCGCCCACAACGGCGAGATCAATACCGTCAAGGGCAACTTCAACTGGCTGCGGGCGCGCGAAGGCGTGATGTCCTCGCCGGTGCTGGGCGAGGACCTGCGCAAGCTCTACCCGATCGTCTATGGCGGCCAGTCCGACACCGCCACCTTCGACAACTGCCTCGAACTGCTCGTCATGGCCGGCTATCCGCTGGCCCAGGCGGTCATGATGATGATCCCCGAGGCCTGGGAGCAGCATGCCCAGATGGATCCGAAGCGCCGGGCGTTCTACGAGTTCCATGCGGCGATGATGGAGCCCTGGGACGGGCCGGCCGCGATCGCCTTCACCGACGGGCGCCAGATCGGCGCCACCCTCGATCGCAATGGCCTGCGCCCGGCGCGCTACTGCGTCACCGAGGACGATATCGTGATCATGGCCTCGGAAGCCGGGGTGCTGCCGGTTCCCGAGAACCGCATCGTCAAGAAATGGCGCCTGCAGCCGGGCAAGATGTTCCTGATCGATCTCGATCAGGGTCGCATCATCGACGACCGGGAGCTCAAGGACCAGCTCGCCAACAGCAAGCCCTTCCGTGAATGGATCGAATCGGTGCGCATCCGCATCGACCAGATCGAGATCGATCCGCGCGAGGTCGCCTCGGGCAGCAGGCCGCCGGCATCGACGGGATCGCTGCTCGATCGCCAGCAGGCCGTCGGCTTCACCCAGGAAGACCTCAAGTTCCTGATCATGCCGATGGCCGAGCAGGGCCAGGAGGCGATCGGCTCGATGGGCAACGACGCGCCGCTGGCCGTGCTCTCGGATCGCAGCAAGCCCTTCTACAACTACTTCCGACAGCTCTTCGCGCAGGTCACCAATCCGCCGATCGACCCGATCCGCGAGGAGCTGGTGATGTCGCTGGTGTCCTTCGTGGGTCCCAAGCCGAACCTGCTCGACCTCAACAACGTCAACCCGCCGATCCGCCTCGAATTGCAGCAGCCGGTGCTCGACTTCGAGGACATGGCCAAGATCCGCAACATCGAGCGCTATACCGACGACAAGTTCAAGTCCTACGAGCTCGATGTCTCCTACCCGATCGAATGGGGTCGGGAGGGCATCGAGGCGCGGCTCGCCTCGCTGGCTTCCGAGGCCGAGGATGCGGTGCGCTCGGGCTTCAACATCCTGATCGTCACCGACCGCGCGATGGACGCGCAGCGGGTGGCGACCCCGTCGCTGCTCGCCATGAGCGCGATCCACCAGCACCTGGTGGACAAGGGCTTGCGCACCAGCACCGGCCTGGTCGTCGAGACCGGCTCGGCACGCGAGGTGCATCATTTCGCGGTGCTCGCCGGCTACGGCGCCGAGGCGATCCATCCCTACCTGGCGCTCGAGACGATCGTCGACCAGTATCGCGACATGCCGTCCGATCTCGGCCCCGAGAAGGCGATCCGGAACTACATCAAGGCGGTCGGCAAGGGCCTCATGAAGGTCATGTCCAAGATGGGCATCTCCACCTACATGAGCTATTGCGGCGCCCAGATCTTCGAGGCGGTGGGCCTGTCGAGCGCACTGGTCGACAAGTACTTCACCGGCACCGCGTCGAACATCGAGGGGGTGACGGTCTTCGAGGTCGCCGAGGAGGCGATCCGCCGCCACCATGCCGCCTGGGGCAGCGATCCGGTGCTTGCCGGCATGCTCGATGCCGGAGGCGAGTACGCCTGGCGGATCCGCGGCGAGCAGCACATGTGGACGCCCGATTCGATCGCGAAGCTGCAGCACTCCACCCGGCGCAACAGCTACTCCACCTACAAGGAGTACGCGCAGCTGATCAACGACCAGACCGCGCGCCACATGACGCTGCGCGGGCTGTTCGAGTTCCGTCTCGACGCCTGCAGCCCGGTGCCGCTCGACGAGGTCGAGCCGGCGGCCGAGATCGTCAAGCGTTTCGCGACCGGCGCGATGTCGATGGGATCCATCTCCACCGAGGCGCACACCACCCTCGCGATCGCGATGAACCGCATCGGCGGCAAGTCCAACACCGGCGAGGGCGGCGAGGATCCGCGCCGCTATGTCGACGAACTGCGCGAGGGCCGCTCGCCGGTGCGCGACGGCGATACGCTGGCCGGCCTGATCGGCGATGACCGGGTCGTCGCCGATGTGCCGCTGCGCGCCGGCGATTCGCTGCGCTCGCGCATCAAGCAGGTGGCTTCGGGGCGCTTCGGCGTGACGACCCAGTACCTGTCATCGGCCGACCAGCTCCAGATCAAGATGGCGCAGGGCGCCAAGCCGGGCGAGGGCGGCCAGCTGCCGGGCCACAAGGTCTCCGAATACATCGGCATGCTGCGCTACTCGGTCCCCGGCGTCGGCCTGATCTCGCCGCCGCCGCACCACGACATCTATTCCATCGAGGATCTCGCCCAGCTGATCCACGATCTCAAGAACGCGAACCCGCGTGCCGACGTGTCGGTCAAGCTGGTGTCCGAGATGGGGGTGGGCACCGTTGCCGCGGGCGTCGCCAAGGCCAAGGCCGACCATGTCGTGATCGCCGGCCACGACGGTGGCACCGGCGCCTCGCCGCTGTCGTCGATCAAGCATGCGGGCACGCCCTGGGAGCTCGGCCTGTCCGAGACCCAGCAGACCCTGGTCCTCAACGGCCTGCGCAGCCGCATCGTGGTACAGGTCGATGGCCAGATGAAGACCGGCCGCGATGTCGTCATCGGCGCCCTGCTCGGCGCCGATGAATTCGGCTTCGCCACCGCGCCGCTGGTGGTGGAAGGCTGCATCATGATGCGCAAGTGCCATCTCAACACCTGCCCTGTCGGGGTGGCGACCCAGGATCCCGTTCTGCGGCGCAAGTTCCAGGGCCGGCCCGAGCATGTGGTCAACTTCTTCTTCTTCGTCGCCGAGGAGATCCGCGAGTTGATGGCGCAGCTCGGTTTCCGGAGCTTCGACGAGATGATCGGGCGCGCCGACCTGCTCGACATGCGTCGCGGCATCGAGCACTGGAAGGCGAAGGGGCTCGATTTCTCCCGGGTGCTGCATGTCCCGCAGGTCCAGGATGAAGCGAATCGCCACCGGACCGAGGCGCAGGACCACGGCCTCGACCGGGCGCTCGACGTCCGCCTGATCGAGCAGGCCCGGCCGGCGCTCGAGCGCGGCGAGAAGGTCTCCTTCATCTCGCCGATCGCCAACGTCAACCGTACCGTCGGCACCATGCTCGCCGGCGAGGTGGCGCGTCGCCATGGCCACGAGGGCCTGCCGGCCGGCACCATCCACATCCAGTTCAACGGGACGGCCGGGCAGAGCTTCGGCGCCTTCGCCGCCCGCGGGATGTCGCTCGATCTCGTCGGCGAGGCGAACGACTATGTCGGCAAGGGCTTGTCGGGCGGCCGCCTGGTGGTCCGCCCGACCAATGACTTCCTGGGCGCCGCGGCCGACAACATCATCGTCGGCAATACCGTGATGTACGGCGCGATCGAGGGCGAAGCCTATTTCTCGGGTGTTGCCGGCGAACGCTTCTGCGTGCGCAATTCCGGCGCGATCGCCGTCGTCGAAGGCGCCGGCGACCACTGCTGCGAGTACATGACCGGCGGCACCGTGGTGGTGCTCGGCTCGACCGGGCGCAACTTTGCCGCGGGCATGTCGGGCGGCGTTGCCTACGTCCACGATCCCGACGGCCAGTTGCGCGAGAACTGCAACATGGCGTCGGTTGCCCTCGAGCCCGTGCTTTCCACGGCCGAGCAGCTCGTCAAGACCGATCCCGCGAGCTGGCACCACGGCGAGTGCGACGAGATCCTCCTCAAGGGCCTGATCGAGAACCACTTCAGGTTCACCGGCAGCGACCGCGCACGGGAGATCCTCGGCGACTGGGACGGCGCGCGCGCCCGTTTCGTCAAGGTCTTCCCCCACGAGTACCGGCGCGCGCTGGGCGAACTGCATGCGGCAAGGCAGCGCAAGCAGCATGAAGACGCGCAGGTCTGAACCGATACGGATTGAGTGACAGCCATGGGAAAAATCACCGGATTCCTGGAGTACGAACGACTCGCCGAGGCCAGCGAGCCCGCCCAGGAACGCGTCAGGCACTATCGCGAGTTCGTCCTGCGCCTGTCCGACAGCGATGCCGCCCAGCAGGGCGCGCGCTGCATGGACTGCGGCATTCCGTTCTGCCAGACCGGCTGCCCGGTCAACAACATCATTCCCGACTGGAACGACCTGGTCTATCGAGGCGACTGGCAGCGCGCGATCGAGGTCCTGCACTCGACCAACAACTTCCCGGAGTTCACCGGCCGCATCTGTCCGGCGCCCTGCGAGGCCGCCTGCACCCTGAACATCAACGATGATCCGGTCGGCATCAAGTCGATCGAGCACGCCATCATCGACAAGGCCTGGGAGAACGGCTGGGTCCAGCCGCAGCCGCCCGCGCAGCGTACCGGGCGCAAGGTCGCGGTGGTGGGATCGGGCCCGGCGGGGCTTGCCTGTGCGCAGCAGCTCGCGCGCGCCGGGCACGATGTCACCGTCCTCGAGAAGAACGACCGCATCGGGGGGCTGCTGCGCTACGGCATCCCGGACTTCAAGATGGAGAAGTCGCACATCGATCGCCGCGTCGAGCAGATGCGCGCCGAGGGCGTGGAGTTCCGCGCCGGCGTGCTGGTGGCGGCGGACGACGACATCGGTCCGGTCACGAACTGGTCGAGCGAGCGCATCTCGCCCGAGCAGCTTCGACAGGATTTCGACGCGGTCGTGCTGGCCGGCGGCGCGGAGCAGCCTCGCGACCTCCCGGTCCCGGGGCGCGAGCTCGATGGCGTGCATTTCGCGATGGACTTCCTGCCGCTGCAGAACAAGCGTGTTGCGGGCGATGAAGTGCCCGGGCAGATCCTCGCCACCGGCAAGCGGGTGGTCGTGATCGGCGGCGGCGATACCGGCTCGGACTGCGTCGGCACCAGCAATCGCCAGGGCGCCGCTTCGGTGACCCAGTTCGAGCTGATGCCGCAGCCGCCCCTGCAGGAGAACAAGGCGCTCACGTGGCCCTACTGGCCGATCAAGCTGCGCACGTCGTCCTCCCACGAGGAAGGCTGTGAGCGCGACTGGGCGGTCACCACCAAATCCTTCAGGGACGACGGCAAGGGCAAGGTCTGCGCGATCGTCGCGACCCGGGTCGAGTGGACCCGCGACGAAGCCAGCGGCCAGATGCGCATGACAGAAGTCCCCGGCGCCGAGTTCGAGATTCCGGCCGACCTGGTCCTGTTCGCGATGGGCTTCGTCTCGCCGGTCGCCAAGGTGGTCGAGGGTTTCGGGGCGGCGCTCGATGCGCGTGGCAATGCGCGGGCCAGCACCGACGGCGAAGGCTGCTATCGCACCAGCGTCGACGGGGTGTTCGCGGCCGGCGACATGCGCCGCGGCCAGTCGCTCGTCGTCTGGGCGATTCGCGAGGGCCGCCAGTGCGCGCGCGAGGTGGACGCGTTCCTGATGGGCTCCAGCATGCTGCCTCGCTGAGGCAACTCCTCGCTGCGCTGACTTGGTGCTAGCCTTCCGGGTGTTCGACACCCCGGGCGTCCCCGGACGCCCGCGCACCAGGAGATCCGATGGCCGACCAAGCCCTGCACCACCTGAGCGCCGCCGAGATGGCGGCCGGGTTCGCCGCTCGCACGCTGTCGCCGGTCGATGTCACCGAGGCGGTACTGGCCCGTGTGGAGGCCTGGGAGCCGGAGCTCAACGCCATGTACCTGGTGCTGGCCGATGAGGCGCGCGCCGCCGCCGCGCGGTCCGAGGCGCGCTGGCGGGCCGGCGAGGCACTGTCGGCTCTCGACGGGGTCCCGATCACCCTGAAGGAGAATCTCTACACGAAGGGACATCCGGCGCCGCTGGGCACCGCCGCCACCGCGCTCGAACCCAAGCTCGCGGATTCGCCGGTTGCGGCGAGAGTGGCCGAAGGCGGATGCGTCCTGATCGGCAAGACCACGATGCCCGACTTCGGGATGCTCTCCTCGGGCGTCTCCTCGATCCACGGCATCACGCGCAATCCCTGGCGGCTCGACCGCAATCCCGCCGGCTCCTCCTCGGGGGCCGCCGCCGCTGCCGCGGCCGCCTACGGGCCGCTGCACATGGGGACCGACATCGGTGGCTCGGTGCGCTTGCCGGCGACGAACTGCGGGCTGTTCGCGCTCAAGCCCAGTCTCGGCCGGATACCGATCGACCCGCCCTACCTGGGGCGGGCCGCGGGACCGATGACACGCAGCGTGCGCGATTCGGCGCTGCTGATGCGCCTGGTGAGCCGGCCCGATGCGCGCGACTTCATGAGCCTGCCCTACCGGCCGACCGATTATGCGGGCACGCTCGAGGGGCAGTCGGCCCGGGGCCTGCGCATCGGGCTGCTGCTCGACATGGGCTGCGGCCTGCCGCTCGATCCGGCGGTGCGCGCGGCCTGCGAAGCGGCCGCGAAGGCCCTGGAGGGCGACGGCGCCCAGGTCGAGCCGATGCCGACCTTCCTGACCGGGGAGATGTTCGATTCGGTCCTGCGCTTCTTCGAAGCCCGTTCCTTCCTCGAGATCGATGCGCTGCCCGAGGCCAGCCGCGCGAAGATCCTGCCCTTCATCGTGCACTGGTGCAGCCACCGGGCACGTCACTTCAGTGGCTCGCAGGTGATGGCCGCCTACAACGGTATCGTCGCGATGCGCGAGGCTGCCATACGCGCCACCGCCGCATATGATTTCGTGCTCACCCCGACGTCGCCGGTCCTGCCGTGCGCGGCCGAGCTGCCGGCGCCGACCAATGATCCCGAAAACGCGCTGGCGCATATCGCGTTCACCGTCGCCTACAACATGAGCGAGCAGCCGGCCGCCTCGATCAACTGGACGCATACCGACGACGGCCTGCCGGTCGGCGTGCAGCTCGTCGGCGCGCGCTTCGACGACCTCGGCGTGCTGCGGCTGGCCCGCCTGGTCGAGCA
>Ga0172382_10001438_pt1 | contig 42592 bp, 35 predicted proteins | sample Leawel138RmetaG_FD_122245 | JGI IMG/M metagenome (GOLD analysis project Ga0172382, IMG submission 122245) | Leachate microbial communities from a municipal landfill in Southern Ontario, Canada - Leachate well 138R metaG | ecosystem: Engineered > Solid waste > Landfill > Unclassified | place...
GGTCCATGTCTGTGGAATTCACGGCCCGGGTCAGCAGCTCCCAGGCCTGGTCCCTGTCGCCGCAGCGGGCGGCCTCGCGGCCCCGGCGCACCATCTGGCGGGGGTCGTCGCGGGTCGTGCGGGGCGAGAGCAGGGGGACCAGGGGTGCGTCCTGCGCGGCGCCCGGCTCCGGGCTCCGGGCCTGGGCCCCGGGGACGCAGCCCAGGAGCAGCAGGGCCAGAATCTGCGCAAAGAGCAGCGATGGCAGGACGAATCGGGAGCGCATGGATACGTTGTGCGCCGACGCGGCGATACTGTCAACACGGCGGGCCGGGGGCGCCGGTTGGCGGGGCGCTCCCCGAAGCGAGGAGGAAGGAGTCTGGGTACTCCGGGTGCGCCCGGCAACCGACGTTACAAGAGTAGGGCTTTTGCCCGGGCTGTCAAGGGCGCTCGCAGCCCGGGCCGCGCCGGGGGGTGAAGTCCACCTCGCGCGGGGGTTGGCCGTCCGGGGTCAGGGTGGCGCGCACGGGGGGCGTTGTGGCCACCACCTGCCCGCGCCGGACCACGAACAGCCGCGCCGGGCGCAGGCGGATGGCCTCCACCGGGTTCCGGGCCTGGAGGATCACGAAGTCGGCGGCCCTGCCCGGGGCCAGGCCGTAGTCCGCAAGGCCCAGGGCCCGCGCGCCGCCGTGGGTCACGGCCTCGAAGCACCGCCCAAGGCCCGTGGTGCCCATCATCTGCAGGCAATGCGCGCCCATGTGGGCGACCTCGAGCATGTCGTGGCTGCCCAGGGGATACCAGGGGTCCATCACGCAGTCGTGCCCGAAGGCCACGTTGACTCCGGCGGCCAGCAACTCGGGCACGCGGGTCAGGCCCCGGCGCTTGGGGTAGGTGTCGTGGCGGCCCATGAGGTGGATGTTGATGAGCGGGTTGCACACGGCGTGCAGCCGGGCCTCGGCCATGAGCGGCAGCAGCTTGGAGACGTAGTAGTTGTCCATGGAGTGCATGCTGGTCAGGTGCGAGCCGGTGACGCGGCCCTCCAGGCCCAGGCGCGTGGTTTCGCGGGCCAGGGTCTCCACATGGCGCGAGGCCGGGTCGTCGGTCTCGTCGCAGTGCATGTCCACCAGCAGCCCGCGCTCGGCGGCCAGCTCGCACAGCCAGCGCACGGAATGCCGCCCGTCCTCTTCGGTCCGCTCGAAGTGCGGAATGCCGCCGACCACGTCCACGCCCTTGTCCAGCGCGCGGACGAGCAGCTCCTTGCCGCCCGGGGCGCGCAGCAGGCCGTCCTGGGGGAAGGCCACCAGCTGGATGTCCACCAGCCCGCGCATCTGTTCGCGCACCTCCAGCAGCACGTCCACGGCCATGAGGGCCGGGTCGGTCACGTCCACATGGGTGCGCACGGCCAGGGTGCCCCGGGCCACGGACCAGTCCAGCAGCTCCAGGGCCCGGGCCTTGACGGCCTCGGGGGTCAGGCCCGGCTTCAGCTCGCCCCAGATGCGGATGCCCTCCAGCAGGGTGCCGCTCTCGTTCATGCGCGGCAGGCCCAGGGACAGGGTGGCGTCCATGTGGAAATGCGGGTCCACGAAGGGCGGGGTGGCCAGGTTGCCCCCGGCGTCGATGGTCCGGGCGGCCCGGGCCTCGATGCGCGGGGCGATTTCGGCGATGCGTCCGTCCTTGACGGCGATGTCCACAGGGCCGCCGCCCTCGGGCGGCACGGCGCCGGTAACCAGCAGGTCGAGCATGGGAACCTCCTCAGCGTTCGCCCTTGCGGAAGGGCACCAGCAGCGCGGCGGGGTAGGCCGCGCGGCGCGACATGACCACCAGGGCCACGATGGAAAACACATAGGGCATCATCAGGTAGACCTGATACGGGATGGCCAGGCCCGCCTGCTGCTGCACGCGCATCTGCACGGCGTCGAAGGCCGCGAAGAGCAGCGCGCCGAGGAGCGCCTTGCCGGGCCGCCACGAGGCGAAGACCACCAGGGCGATGCAGATCCAGCCCCGGCCGTTGACCATGCCGATGTAGTAGGCGTCGAAGGCGGCCAGGGTCAGGAAGGCGCCGCCCACGGCCATGAGCGCGCTGCCCGCCATCACCGCCGCCGTGCGAATGGCGTGTACGGACAGGCCCTGGGACTCCACGGCCATAGGATTCTCGCCGGCCATGCGCAGGGCCAGGCCCGCCGGGGTGCGGTAGAGCACCCAGGCCGTGACGGCCAGGGCCGCCAGGGCCAGCAGGGTCAGGGGCGTCTGGCCGAAGAGCACCGGCCCCAGGAAGGGGATGGAGCCCAGGCCGGGAATGTCCATGGCCGCGAAGGGCGTTATCTTGGGCGGGGTGGTGGCCTTGGGCAGCAGCATGCGGAAGGCGAAGGACGACAGGGCCGAGGCCAGCATGGTGATGCCCAGGCCGGTGACGTGCTGCGACAGGCCCAGGCGCACGGTGAGCAGGGCGTGGACAAGGCCCAGGGCCGCGCCCACGGCGGCGGCGAAGCCCACCGCGCCCCACAGCGATCCGCCCAGGTAGACCCAGCACCAGCCGCCCATGCACCCGGCGGCCATGATGCCCTCGATGCCCAGGTTGAGCACGCCCGCGCGCTCGCAGATCAGCTCGCCCAGGGTGCCGAAGAGCAGGGGCGTGGCCATGCGCACCGTGGCCACCCAGAAGCCCGTTTCCAGCAGCAGTTCCAGCACGCCCACGGGCTACCTCCAGCGGATGCGCCAGCGCGGCGCCAGCATGCTCACCAGCACGGCCAGCAGCGAGAGCGCCGTGGCCACGTCGGCGATGTAGTTGGAAATTTCCAGCGCGCGGCTCATGGAGTCCGCGCCGATGGAAACCACGGCCACGAACAGCGCCGCCGCCACCACGCCCAGGGGGTGCAGCCCCGCCAGCATGGCCACCACGATGCCCGAGTAGCCGAAGCCCGGGGAGAGGTCCAGGGTCAGGTAGCCCTTGAGGCCCGCCAGCTCGCTGACCCCGGCCATGCCCGCCAGCCCGCCGGAGAGCAGCGCCGTGCGCAGCACCGCGCGGCCCACGGGGATGCCCGCGAAGCGGCTGGCGCGTTCGCTCAGGCCCACGGCGCGGATTTCCAGGCCCCAGGTGGTGAAGCGCATCAGCGCCCAGGCGCCCGCGGCGCAGGCCAGGGCGATGACGAAACCCCAGTGCAGGCGCGTCTTGGCCACCAGGGGCGCCAGGACGGCGGCGTCCACCACCGGCGCGGCCTGGGGCCAGCCCATGGCCATGGGGTCCTTCCACGGCCCGAAGACCAGCCAGTTCACGGCCAGGACGACCACGAAGTTGAGCAGCAGGGTGGTGACCACCTCGTCCACGGCCAGGCGCGTCTTGAGCAGGGTCGGGCCCAGGAGCAGCAGCCCCCCGGCCAGGGCCCCGGCCAGGAACAGCGTGGGGATCATCAGCCACGCGGGCAGGTCGAGCATGCCCGTGCCCAGCCAGGTGGCCATGACCGCCCCGGCGTAGAGCTGGCCTTCGGCGCCGATGTTCCACAGCCTGGCGCGGAAGGCCACGGCGGCGGCCAGCCCGGTGAAGATCAGCGGCGTGGCGCGGGTCAGGGTCTCGGTGAGGGCGAAGGTGGAACCCAGGGCGCCCTTGAGCAGGAGGCCCAGGGCCCGGCCGGGCGGCGCCCCGGCCCACCAGATGAGCAGCGAGCACAGGGCCAGGGCCGCGCCCACGGCCAGCACCGGGGCCAGCACCGTGAGCGCCAGGGAGGGCTCCTGGCGCGGCTCAAGACGCACGGGCGGCCTCGCTTCTGGCGTCGCCGTGGCCGCTCATGGCCAGCCCGATGGCCGCGGCGTCGGCCTCGTCGGGGCGCACCGGGGCGGACAGGCGGCCGCGGTGCATGACCTGGATGCGGTCGGCCACCTGGAAGATTTCGTCCAGATCCTCGGAGATGAGCAGCACCCCGGCCCCGGCGCGGCTGGCCTCCATGAGCGCCTTGTGCACGAAGGTGGCGGCGCCCACGTCCAGGCCCCAGGTGGGCTGGTTGGCCAGGATGACGGACGGGTTGCCCGAGAGGACCCGGGCCAGGATGAGCTTTTGCATGTTGCCCCCCGAGAGCTGGCGCGCCGGGGCGCCCGGGCCCTGGCAGCGCACGTCGAAACGGGCGATGAGCTCGCGGGCGCCCCGGCGCATGGCCGAAAAGTCGAGCAGGCCCCAGCGCGACCAGGGCCGCTGGCGGTAGATCTCCAGAACCAGGTTTTCCATGACGCTCAGGTCGCCCACAAGGCCGGTGCCGATGCGGTCCTCGGGCACGCGGCCCACGCCCAGGGCCAGCATGCCCGCCGGGCTGGGGGCGGCCACGGCCCGGCCGTGGACGCGCAGCTCGCCCGCCTGGGGCCGGAGCAGCCCGCTGACCATGTCGGCCAGGGCGGCCTGCCCGTTGCCCGACACCCCGGCGATGCCCAGGATCTCCCCGGCGCGCAGGGTCAGGTTCAGCCCGTCCAGCAGGGTGCGGCCCCCGTCGTCGCAAAGCACCGCGCCGTCCAGGGCCAGCACCTCGGCGCCGGGCTCGCCCGGGCGGCGGCCCACCCGGGGCACCTCGCCGCCGACCATGGCCCGGGCCAGGGTGTCGGCGTCGGTCTCGTGGGTCGCGGTGCGCAGCACGACCCTGCCGTGGCGCAGGACCACGCAGCGGTCGCTGGCGGCCATGACCTCGCGCAGCTTGTGGGTGATGAGGATCACCGCCAGGCCCCGGTTGACCAGCAGGCGCAGGGTGGCGAAGAGCTGCTCGCCCTCCTGGGGCGTGAGCACGGCGGTGGGTTCGTCCAGGATCAGGATGCGCGTGTCGCGGTACAGCGCCTTGAGGATCTCCACGCGCTGGCGCTGGCCCACGGACAGGTCGCGCACGCGGGCGTCGGGGTCCACATGCAGGCCGAAGCGGGCCGAGAGGTCCGCCAGGCGCCTGCGCGCGGCGCCCTGGCGCAGGCGCGCCGAAAACAGCGGGCGCGTGCCCACGGTGACGTTCTCCAGCACGGTCATGTTGGCCGCCAGGGTGAAGTGCTGGTGGACCATGCCCACGCCCGCGTCCAGGGCCGCGCGGGGCGAGCCCGGGGGCAGGGGCCGGCCCATGACCTCCACCTCGCCCTCGTCGGCCCGGTAGTGGCCGAAGAGGATATGCATGAGCGTGGTCTTGCCCGCGCCGTTCTCGCCCAGCAGGGCCAGCATCTCGCCGCGGCGAAGCTCCAGGCTCACGTCGTCGTTGGCGACCAGCGGGCCGAAGCGCTTGGTCACGCCGCGTATGCGCAGCACGGTCTGGCTTTGGCGCATGGTTCTCCCGGGCGCGCCGGGGCCGCCGCGCTGGCGGCCCCGGCGGGTTCGCGTCCGCTAGAAGGTGGACTTGGGCTCGTTGTCGTCGATGGCGATGACCAGTTCGCCAGCCAGGATGGCGGCCCGGGCCTTGTCGACCTCGGCCTTGACCTCGGCGGGGATGCGCTCCTCGAATTCGTAGAACGGCGCCAGGGAGGCGCCGCCCTTGGCCATCATGGTCCAGTCGCGGTAGTCCTCGGCGGCGAAGGTCCCGGCCTTGACGCGCTCAATGGCGTGGCCGATGGCGGCGTCCATGCTCCACAGGGCGGAGGTGACCACCACGTCGGAGCCGTTCTCTTCCTTGTTCATGTCGTTGACGTTGCCGAAGGCCACGAGGCCCTTCTCGCGGGCGGCGTCGACCACGCCCGCGCGCTCGGCGTAGAGCACGTCCACCCCGGCCTCGATCTGGGCGTAGGCGAATTCCTTGGCCTTGGGCGGGTCGTACCAGGAGCCGATGAAGGAGACCTTGAACTCCACGGCGGGATTCACGGCCTTTGCCCCGGCCATGAAGGCGTTGAACAGGCGGTTGACCTCGCCGATGGGGTAGCCGCCGACCATGCCGATGCGGTTGTTCCTGGTCATGGCCCCGGCGATCATGCCCATGAGGTAGCAGGGCTCGTGGATATAGTTGTCGAACACGGCCATGTTCGTGCCGTAGGGTCCGAAGGAGTCGCCCATGAGCAGGGCCACGTTCGGGTAGTCGTCGGCGGCCTTGCGCACGTCGCGGCTGATGCCGAACGCCTCGCCGACCACCAGGTCCACGCCGGACTCGCAGTATTCGCGCAGCACGCGGACATAGTCGGTGTTGGAGACCTTTTCGGAGAACACATACTCGATCTCCCCGGCCTCGGCGGCGCGAGAGAGGGCCTGGTGCAGGCGGGCGTCCCATTTCTGCTGGATGGGCTGGGTGTAGATGCCCGCGACCTTGATGGTCTTGGCCAGGGCGGCCCCGGGCAGGGCCAGGGCGCAGGCCAGCGCCAGGGCGCAGGCCAGGGCCGTCGGGGAAAGGTTCTTCATCGTCGTCTCCCGAGGGTGGTGGTGGTTGATCGGCCCGGCGGCGGCCCGCCGGGGGGCGGCGCGGGCCGCCGTCCGCGCCCGGAGCAACGGGCGTGCCAGCGGCCGCAAGGCCCGGGGCGGCCGGGAAAAGCCCGCCGCCCCTCCGCCGTGGGCGGCGACGAATATGACAAAAAGTGGAAAGAAGCGCCACGGAATTGTAATCGTTTGACGAAAATGTGAGGGCTGGGCACGGGGCGGCGCCGGGAACGGCGCCCGGGCATGGCGGGGCATGGCGGGGCGGGCATGGCGGGGCGGGCACGGGGGCGGCGGCCATGAGGTCGCGCCAGCCAGCCGGAGACGGCGGGTCGGAAAGCGGCGGCAGGGCCCGGAGGGCGGCGGTGGGAACGCCGGGTCGGGCGGGGCGCGGCGCCGGGCCCCGGGAGGCGGCGGGGCCGGAAAACGCCGGGGCCCGCGACGCGCGCGTCGCGGGCCCCGGCTTGTGCGGCGGCCGGAGGTCTAGTCCCCGGCGACCTTGAGCATCTCCCAGTACTTCTCGTACACGGGCAGGGCGTCGCCCACGCCGGTCTGGAACTCGCTGTTCACGAGGTCCTCGGGGCGCGGGGAGACGATGGGGTCGTTGCGCAGCTCCTCGGGCAGCAGGGCCTGGGCGGCCTTGTTGGGCGTGGTGTAGCGGAACTCCTCGGCGATGCGCGCGGCGATTTCGGGGCGCAGCAGGAAGTCGATGAACAGCATGGCGCCTTCCTTGTTCTGCGCGCCCGCGGGGATGCACAGGTTGTCCATCCACAGCATGGCGCCCTCGCGGGGGTAGACATACTCCAGCTCGGGCATCTCCTCGCGGATCTGGCTGGCGTCGCCGTTGAAGATCAACCCGACCACGGCCTCCTCGCCGGCGAAGACCTGCTTGGCTCCGTCGCTGGTGAACATGCGCACGGCGGGCTTGAGCTCCAGCAGCCACTCGTAGGCGGCCTTGATCTCGGCCTCGTCGCGGGTGTTCATGGAGTGGCCCAGGGCCTTGAGGGCCACGCCCAGGCCGTCGCGCAGGTCGCTGGACATGAGGATGCGCCCGGCCAGCTCGGGGCGCTTCAGGTCGGCCCAGGAGGTCACCGTGCCGGGGGCGACCTGGGCGGTGTTGACCATGAGCCCCGTGGAGCCCCACATGTAGGGGATGGAGTAGCGGTTCTCGGGGTCGAAGGGCTTGTTGAGCACCTCGGGGTCGAGGTTGGCGAAGTTGGTCAGGCCCTTGGGGTCGATCTCGGCCAGCAGGCCCTGTTCGCGCATGAGGCTCAGGAAGTAGGTGGAGGGCACGACGATGTCGTAGCCCTTGCCGCCCATGAGCTTCAGCTTGGTGAACATGGCCTCGTTGGAGTCGTAGGTCGAGTAGATGACCTTGATGCCCGTCTCGGCGGTGAACTCGTCGAGCACGCTTTGGGGCATGTAGTCGGTCCAGTTGTAGATGGTCAGGGTCTTGCCCGCCTCGGCCCAGGCCGAGGGGACGGCCACCAGGGCCGCCAGGAGCAGCAGGGCCGCGATGCGCTTGGTCATTGTTAATGCCTCCTCGTGCGGGTCATGGCGTGGGCCAGCAGGACGCAGGCCACGGTCAGGGTGAACATGATGGCCGACAGGGCGTTGATGTCCGGCTTCACCCCCAGGCGCACCATGGAATAGATCTTGAGCGGCAGGATCTCGTAGCTCGGGCCGGTGACGAAGAAGCTGATGAGCACGTCGTCCATGGACAGGGTGAAGCTCAGCAGCCAGCCCGCGCCCACGGCGGGCAGGATCAGCGGCAGGATCACATGGCGGAAGGCCCGCCACTCCGAGGCGCCCAGGTCGCGCGCGGCCTCCACGAGGTTCTCGTCGAAGGAGGCCAGGCGCGCCAGCACCGTGAGGGTCACGAAGGGCAGGCACAGGGTGATGTGCGACACCAGCAGCGTGCCGAACCCCAGGCTGGCCCCCAGGGTCACGAAGAATATCAGCAGCGAGATGCCCATGACGATGTCCGGCGAGACGGTGAGCACCAGGATGCTGCCCAGCAGCACCTTGCGCCCGGCGAAGCGGTAGCGGTTGAGGGCCAGGGCCGCCAGGGTGCCCAGGGCCGTGGCCGCCGTGGCCGAGACCACGGCCACGAACAGGGTGCGCAGGGCGGCGTCCATGAGCGGCCCGTTGGCCGCCAGGCGCTCGTACCACTTCCAGGTGAACCCGCGCCAGGCCGTGGAGTAGGTCGCGTCGTTGAAGGAATAGACGATGACCACCACGATGGGCAGGTACAGGAAGGCGAAGACCAGGACCATCCACAGGGCGCGCAGCTTGCGGGTCATGGCGCCCCCTCGGTCAGGATGTCGTCGTCCTCGTCCTGGCGGGCGCGCAGGGTGGCCAGCCGCCACAGCACGATCATCACCGCCAGGGCCACGGTGAGCACCGTGCTGGCCGCCGCGCCCAGCGGCCAGTCGCGCGCGAGCAGCATCTGGTTCTTGATGAAGTTGCCAAGGAGCATGGACTTGCCCCCGCCCAGGAGCTCGGGGATGTAGAACATGCCGAGGGCCGGCAGGAAGACCAGCATGCTTCCGGCCAGGATGCCGGGCATGGTCAGGGGCAGGGTCACGTTCCAGAAGGCGCGCAGGCTGCCCGCGCCCAGGTCGCGCGCGGCGTCGAGCAGGTTGCGGTCCAGCTTTTCGATGGCCGCGAACAGCGGCAGGACCATGAACGGCAGCAGGGTGTAGGTGAAGCCGATGAACATGGCCGTGTCGGTGTAGAGCAGGGACACGGGCCCGCTGGTGAGCCCCAGGGCCTCCAGCAGGTTGGAGAGCACCCCGCGCGACTTGAGGATGAGGATCACCGCGTAGGTGCGGATGAGCGAGTTGGTCCAGAAGGGCACCACGACCAGGAGCAGCAGCCAGGGCCGCCAGCGGCGGCTGGCGCGGGCGATGCCGTAGGCGAAGGGGTAGCCCGCCAGCAGGCAGACCAGGGTCGCCAGGGCCGCCAGGCGCACCGACTCCCAGAAGATGGCCGCGAAGGTCGGGTCCATGAGGCGGCCGTATGCCTCGAGGGTCAGCCCCGGGGCGACGAAGTCCTCGGGGTGGCGCGTGAGGAACGAGACCACCAGCAGCCCCGCGTTGGGCGCCAGGGCGAAGACCAGCAGCCACGCCGCCACGCCCAGGATGCAGATGCGCCGGAACAGCGCGCCGTCATGCATCGGGGAGCACCACTTCCCAGCCGTTGACCCAGGTCACGGCCACGGTCTCGCCCGTGGCGTAGCTGATTTCCTGGTCGTCCTCGTTGAAGTATTCCTGGGCCAGCAGGGTCTTGCCGCCGTCCTGGCCCTCCAGGCGCACGATGATGTCCACCGTGGCGCCCTTGTAGACGGTCTCCTCGATGCGCCCGGTGAGGAAGGGGCCCTCGGGGCGGTCGTCCACCGCGCGCCACACGCGCAGGTCCTCGGGGCGCAGCAGCACCTTGACCTCGTCGCCGGGGGCGAAGTCGCGGCGCGTTTCCACGGGCATGGACGAGCCCTCGACCACGGCGCGGTAGCGCACGCCGTTGACCTTCTCGGCGATGGTGGCGTCCAGGATGTTGATGTCGCCCACAAAGCGCGCCACGGTCAGGTTGGCGGGGTTCTCGTAGATTTCCTGGGGCGTGCCGACCTGTTCGATGCGTCCTTCGTTCATGACCACCACGCGGTCGGACATGGCGAAGGCTTCCTGCTGGTCGTGGGTCACGAAGACGAAGGTGATGCCCAGCTGGCGCTGGAGGTGCTTGATCTCCAGCTGCATGGCCTTGCGCAGCTTGGCGTCCAGGGCGCTGAAGGGCTCGTCGAGCAGGAGCACCAGGGGGTTGTTGACCACGGCGCGGGCGATGGCCACGCGCTGCTGCTGGCCGCCCGAAAGCCGCCCCGGGCGGCGCTTGGCGAAGCCGTCCATGTGCACCGTGCGCAGCACGTCGGCCACGCGGCGGGCGGCCTCGGCGCGCCCCGTGCCCTGCATGCGCAGCCCGAAGCCCACGTTGGCCTCCACGGTCATGTGCGGGAACAGGGCGTAGTTCTGGAACACGGTGTTGACCTGCCTGCGCTCGGGCGGCACGTCGTTGACCCGCCGCCCGGCTATGGCCACCTCGCCGGACGTCGGCGCCTCGAAGCCCGACAGGATGCGCAAGATGGTCGTCTTGCCGCAGCCCGAGGGCCCCAGCAGGGTCAGGAACTCGCCGTTCCGGATGCCCAGGTCGATGCCGTCCAGGGCAAGCATGTCGTCGAAGCGCTTGGAGACGCCCCGCAACTCGATGATGCAGTCTTGATCCGCCATGTCCGCCCTCGTGGGCCGCGTGGGCCGCTACTGGGAATGGAAAAGGCCGCAGCCGTGGGTCGCGGCCCGAGGGGGCCGCGTGGTCCGTCCGGCCACGCCCGGGGGCGGAAGAGCGTCTGTGGGGAAAAAGGAATGAAACGGACGCCAGCCGCCTACCCGAGGGCGTGGTCGGACCAGGGTCTACTTCCCGCCGGCCCGGCCCGCCTGGCGCCACGCGCGGCAAGGCCCCGGCGGGCCCGGCGCAGGTGGCGCAACAGGTAGCTGGTGTGTCGTTTCATGGTCGCTCCTGGGGTGGGAGGGGCGGGGCGCCTGGCGGCGTCCGTCCGTTGGGGGCCTTATGCCATGATCGCCCCGGGCTGACAAGGGGCGCGAAGCTTCCGGGGCGATTTCCCCGGCGCGCTGTGCCCGGGGGGCGCTGGCCGGGCCGGGCCCGGGGTCGCGGCCCGGCTCAGGGCGTCCAGCGGGCCCACAGCGAGCGCGGCAGCAGCCGGGGGCTCGCGCTGTGCGCAAGGGCCAGCTCGCCCACGTCCAGGGTGCCCCCGGCGCCGGGCATGGCCCCGAGCATCAGGTTGCGCAGCATGAGCGCCGAGGCGTCGGTGTTGTACATGGTCAGGATGACCAGCCGCGCGTCGTCGGAGAGCAGCTGCCCGCAGGTGGCCAGCAGGTCGGCCACCTGGGCCTCGACCTTCCACAGCTCCTTGGCCGGGCCGCGCCCGAAGGCCGGGGGGTCCAGGAGGATGGCCTCGTAGCGGTTGGCGCGGCGCAGCTCGCGGGTGGTGAACTTGGCCGCGTCGTCCAGCAGGAAGCGGATGTTCGTGTCGCCCAGGCCCGAGAGTTCCTGGTTGCGCCGGGCCCAGTTCAGGGCGGTGCGCGAGGCGTCGATGTGCGTGACCTCGAACCCGGCCCGGGCGGCGGCCAGGCTCGCCACGCCGGTGTAGCCGAAGAGGTTCAGCAGCCGGGGCCTGCGCCCGGCCAGGGGCGCGCCGTGGGCGGCCAGGGCCATCCAGTGCGGCCACTGCTCGGGGAACACGCCCAGGTGCTTGGAGGTCTCGGTGAAGCGCGCCAGCAGGCGCAGTTCGCCCAGGGGCAGGACCCACTCGCGCGGGGCCCCGGGGCGCATGGTCCAGGATTTCTCGTCGTGCACGGCCACGGCCTTGTCCCACCGGGCCTGGGGCAGGGCCGGAGCCCACCACGCGCGCGGCTCCCCGCGCACCACCACAACGTCGCCGAAGCGCTCCAGCTTGCGCCGGTCGCCCGAATCCAGCAGCTCGTACTGGTCCCATCCGCCAAGAAGAACTTCGATGTGCATGGCCGCTCCCGGGGCCGCGCCACGCGGCCCAGGGGGCCCTGGCACGGCGGCGTTCCGGGTTGGAGTGCAAGAAGACGGGGCTTGCGGGCAAACCCGCAAGCCCCTGAAATTTCTGGTGGAGATGATGAGACTTGAACTCACGACTTCTGCCTTGCGAAGGCAGCGCTCTCCCAACTGAGCTACATCCCCACATGTCGTGCGGGCCAACGGCGCCGACGATGGAGCAGGTTTCTTACACGCCGTGCCGGGAGGGCGCAAGCACTATTTCGCGGCTCCTGGCGGCGGGGCCCCGGCCCGCCCGGCTTCGCCTGTCTTCGCCCGGCATCGCCCGTCTTCGCCCGGCTTCGCCTACCACTCGCCCGTGAGCACCGCCTTGAACAGCGGGGCCACGGCCTTTTCGGAATACCTGGCCTTCTGGTCGTTCAGCTCGCCCACGGCCTCGCGGGGTTCCTTGGCCGGGGCGTAGGGCCGGGTGGTGGTCATGGCGCAGTAGGAGTCGACCACGGCGGTCATGGCGCCCAGGGGCGACATCTGCTTGGCCTTGGCCGGGTAGCCGCTGCCGTCCAGGCGCTCGTGGTGCTCCATGATGGCCTGCTGCATCTCGTCGAACTTCAGCCCCAGCTTGAGGGCCAGCTTGGAGCCCAGGAGCGGGTGCAGGTGGACCTTGGTCCGCTCGTCGGCCGTCAGGGGCTTGGTCTTGTCGCGGATGAAGGCCGGAATCTTGGACATGCCCATGTCGTGCAGGAACAGGGCCAGGGCCGTCTTGTCGTAGACGCGGCGGTTGAAGCCGCCGGGGAACATCTTGTTGAACAGCCACAGCCCGAGGACGCCGCAGTTGTAGGAATGCCGGGCCAGGGTGTGCTCCTTGTGCAGGCGGCGCACCAGGGCCTTGGCGCGGTTCTTGTCGTTCCACAGGTACTCGGTGAGCACCATCATGTCGTTGTAGAGCTTGGTGAACACCAGGGTCACGGGCTGCTCGAAGAACTCGTCGATACGGTCGGTGAGGGCGTAGGTGAATATCTCGGCGATCTCGGATTCCTTGAGATGCTCGTCCACCAGGACCAGATCGAGCTGCTTGGCGATGTGCTTGGAGTAGATGGGGTGGTCGGTGCGCGCCACGAAGAGGTTGCCCTCGGCGCACATCTGCGCCACCTGCTCCTGCGCCTCCTTGTCCATGCGCTCGTCCTGCTTCTTGTAGAGCAGGATCTGCGCCGTGTCCTCCTTGAGGCGGTACAGGTTCAGCGGCGGGCGGAACTTGGGGAAGCTGTCCAGGATCTCGGGGCTGATCTGGTAGTATTCCTCGTCCAGATTGTCCACGATGCCGCTTTTGAGCTTGGCTTTGGTCGCACACATGGTGGTCTTCCTCGGTGGGTGGCGTCTCTTGTCCGTTCGGGCGCCGCCGTGTTCTTGCCCGGCGCCGCCGGGGCATGTTGCGGCCCGGCCGGAGCCATGCACCGCCCGGCCACGGTGCGGCGGGACGGACGCAACAGGCCCGGGGGGCGTGCCCGGCCCAAGGGAAAATCGCCCGCTCCAAGGGAAAATCGTCCGCCCTGCGGGGCTTGCCGGATATCTGTTCCGACCCTTGGCTTTTTTTCCCCAGCCCAGTCAAGCCTTTCGTCGTGAATTGTGGGGTATTTTCTAGAAAATCTCTAGAAGAAACTTGGCAGCCGTGGTATTTTCCCCTTGACACCTCTGGGAGCCCTGGTGGTAATTTGTGGTAAATTGTGGGACGAAGTGTGAGAACGATGTCCAAATTCAGAGGCCACTCCTACCGCAGCCTGGACCCGAAAGGGCGGCTGATGATCCCCCCGGAATACAGGGAGGCCGCGGCTTCCATGGGTTCCGAGGGGCTCCTCGTGCTGACCAATTTCGACGGCTGCGTCGTGGCCTACCCGCTGCCCGAGTGGGAGCGCATCGAGGAGAGCTTCAACCGCGTGAACGTCCTGGACAAGCGGTTGCGCAACTTCCAGCGCTTTTTCATCTCCGGGGCGGTGGAGGCGTCGCTGGACAAGCAGGGCCGGGTGCTCATCGCCCCCCACCTGCGCAGCTACGCCGGGCTGGACAAGGACGTGGTGGTGGCCGGGGTCGGGCGCAAGTTCGAGATATGGAACCAGGCCGTCTTCGAGGCCCGTCGCCGTGAGATGGAGGAATCCTTCGACGGTGACATGGCCGAGCTGGCGGAAAAGGGCTTTGAGCTGAGGCTCTAAGCGGAGGCGGGGATGATGGAATCAGGCAAGAACCCCGCCGAGCTGCACGTCCCGGTCCTGTTGAAAGAGGTGCTCCTGCACCTGCGCCCCGGGCCGGGCGGGCGGTATCTCGACGGAACCCTGGGCCTGGGCGGGCACACCCGGGCCATCCTGGAGGCCGCGGGCCCCGGGGCCCAGGTCCTTGGGCTGGACCGCGACGCCCAGGCCCTGGAGCTGGCCCGGGAGCGCCTGGCCGCCCACGGCGACGCGGTGCAGTTCGCCCTGTGCCGGTTCAGCAGGCTCGAAGAGCCGCTGGCCGAGCTGGGCTGGGACGCCCTGGACGGCGCCCTGATCGATATCGGCGTGTCCTCCATGCAGCTCGACGACCCGGCGAGGGGTTTCAGCTTCATGGAGGACGGGCCGCTGGACATGCGCATGGGCCTGGCCGACGGGCTGGCCCCGGCGTCGGCCATCGTCAACGGGGCCTCGCTGGAGCGCTTGAAGATGATCATCGGACGGTTCGGCGAGGAGCCCCAGGGCGGGCGCATCGCCCGGGCCATCGTCGACGCCCGCCAGCGTACGCCCATACGGACCACGCGCGAGCTGGCGACCATCGTCGAGAACGCCTACCCGGCCAAGCTCCGGGCCACGGCGAGAAACCACCCCGCGACCCGGACCTTCCAGGCCCTGCGCATGGAGGTCAACCGGGAGCTGGACGAGCTTCAGGAGTTCCTGGACCGGATACTGCCCTTCCTGAAGCCCGGCGCACGGGTGGCGGTCATCAGCTTCCACTCGCTGGAAGACAGGATCGTCAAGCGCGCGTTCAAGCGGGAGGCCTCGGGGTGCCTGTGCCCCCCGGAGCAGATGGTGTGCATCTGCGGGCATGTCCCGCAATTGAGGATCGTGACGCCCAAGCCCCTTGTGGCCACGGACGACGAGATCGCGGCCAACCCCAGGGCGCGCAGCGCCAAGCTGCGGGTGGCCGAGAAGCTCGCCCCGGGCGGCGGGGCGCGGCCGTGAGCGCCCCCGGCGGCGCGCGCTGGGCTGCGGCCCTGGCGGCGCTGCTGCTCCTGGCCCTGGGCCTGGGGCTTGGCGTGGTCTGGTGCGGCATCGAGCGCTACGACCTGGCCTACAAGCTCACGGCCCTGCGGGCCGGGCTGGACGAGCGCGAGGAGCTGGTGGCCAAGCTCGAAGTGGAACGCGACAATCTTCTTTCGCCCTACCGGCTGCGCGAGAAGGCCCGGGAATTCGGCCTGGGCCCCGCCGGCCAGGGGCGGATCCGCAGGATGGACGCGCCCCCGGCCGGGGCGCCCGGAGGCTCGGAGCAGCAATGACCGCCCGGTACACGCCGCGACACACCAGGGTCCACGACTGGGCCGCCATCAGGCTGGTGGTCGTGGCCGTGTTGTTCGCCCTGGCCGGGCTGGTGCTCTGGGCGCGGGCCTTCCAGGTCCAGGTGCTCATGGGCGCGGAGCTGGCCGCCCGGGCCGAGCGGCAGCACCTGGCCGCCGAGTCCGTCAGCGGCCCCCGGGGCCGGATTTTCGACCGCCAGGGCCGCGTGCTGGCCAAGAGCGTGCGCTGCGCCTCGGTCTACGCCCGGCCGCTGGAGGTGCGCGACCCCGCGCACACGGCCCGCGAGCTGGGCCGGGCGCTGGGCCTCGGCGCCCGGGAGCTCCAGGCCCGCCTGGGCGCGCGGCGGCCCTTCGTCTGGATCGCCCGCCAGGTTTCCGACCGCGAGGCCGCGGCCGTGGCCGCCCTGGCCCTGCCGGGGGTGGGCACGGTGGAGGAGTTCAAGCGCCTGTACCCCAGCGGGCATCTGGCCGGGCAGCTCCTGGGCTTCGCGGGGCTGGACGGCGCGGGCCTGGAGGGGCTGGAAAAATCCCTGGAAGACACCCTGGCCGGGCGCAGCGACAGGACGGTGGTCCAGCGCGACGCCAGCGGCCGCAGGCTGCTGGATGGCGACGAGCCCAGCCGGGCCTCGGTGCGCGGCGGCGACGTGCGCCTGACCATCGACGCCGACATCCAGGCCATGGCCGAGCAGGCCGTGGCCGGCGCCGTGACCACCTACCACGCCAAGAGCGGCATGGGCCTCGTGGTCCACGTCCCCACCGGGGATATCCTGGCCTGGGCCGTCTTCCCGTTCTTCAACCCGAACATCTATTCCAGCTACGGGCCCGAAACCTGGCGCAACCGCATCGCCCTGGACGCCCTGGAGCCGGGCTCGACCTTCAAGCCCTTCGTGGTGGCCGCCGCCCTGCAGGAGGGCGTGGTGCGGCCCGACAGCGTGTATTTCTGCGAGAACGGGCGTTTCGAGATGCCCGGGGCGGTCATCCGCGACACCCACGACTACGCCGACCTGCCCGTGACGCATATCCTGCGCTATTCGAGCAACATCGGCATGGCCAAGATCGGCCTGGAGATGGGCGCGCGGACCATGCACGGCTACCTCGACCGCCTGGGCTTCGGCCGGCGCACGGGCCTGCCCCTGGCGGGCGAGGCCCGGGGCATCCTGCGCGACCCCGGGGCCTGGCAGCGGGTGGACCTGGCCAACGTGGCCTTCGGCCAGGGCGTGGCCGTGACGGCCCTGCAAATGGCCCGGGCCTACCTGTGCCTGGCCCGGGGCGGGGTGGCGGGGGCGCTGCGCCTCGTGGTCGCCGATCCCCCGGCCCCCCGCGAGGAGCGGCGCGTCTTTTCCGCCGAGGTGGCCGGGCAGGTGCTGGCCATGATGCGCGATGTGGTCCAGGCCGACGGCACGGGCACCCGCGCGCGCATCGAGGGCCTGACCGTGGCGGGCAAGACCGGCACGGCCCAGAAGGCCTCGGCCAGCGGCGGCTACGGCAACGACCATGTGGGGTCCTTCGTGGCCCTGCTGCCCGGCGAGAGCCCCGAATTCCTGGTCATGGTCATCGTGGACGAACCCGCGCCGCAGCACTACGGCGGTGTGGTCGCGGCCCCGGCGGTGCGCGAGATCGCGTTGCAATCCCTGGCCTACATGGGCAGGCTCCCCGAACCCTCGGCCCAGGCCGGGGCCGGGACGGCCGACGGAGGGTTGACCGATGAGGACGTTCGCAGACTGGTTGATGCGATTGGCGCGGGAATCGAGAATCCCGCTGTGGCCCTTCAGGGCTCCGAAGCCGTTCCCGACGTGGTCGGCATGTCCCTGCGCCGGGCCGTCGAGCTGCTCGCCGGAGGCGGCGCCGTCCCCGAGGTCCGGGGCAGCGGGCTCGTGGTCCGCAGGCAGAGTCCCGCCCCCGGCAAACCCTGGCCCGGAACGGGCGACCGCTGCGTGCTGTGGCTCGACGGCGCGCCGGACAGGAGTTGAGGTGATGAACCAAAGCGCGTGGGCCGAACTCAGGGCCCTGGTGGCCGACGGGCTGATGGTGCGTACCGACTCGCGCCAGGTGTTGCCCGGCGAGGCGTTTGTGGCCATGCCCGGGGCGGGGGTGGACGGCGCCCGCTTCATCCCCGACGCCCTGGAGCGCGGCGCGGCCTGGGTGGTCACCCGCGAGGCCGGGGCCGTGCCTCCCGGCTGCCGGGCGCGCGTGGTGGAGCACCCGCTGCCCCGGCGCGCCCTGGGCGAGCTGGCCGCCGCGCGCTTCCGCACGGCCCGCCACGGGCTGACGATGGTCGGCATCACCGGCACCAACGGCAAGACCACCCTGACCTACATGCTCGAACATCTGCTCACCGCCGCCGGGCGCAAGGTGGGCGTCATCGGCACGGTGAACTACCGTTGGCCGGGCTTTTGCCTCGCCGCGCCCATGACCACCCCCGACTGCTGGCAGCTGCACGAGCTGCTGGCCAACATGGCCGCCGCCGGGGTGGACACCGTGGTCATGGAGGTCTCCTCCCACGCCCTGGACCAGGACCGCGTCTGGGGCCTGGACTTCGACGTGGCCGCGCTGCTCAACGTGACCCAGGACCACCTGGACTACCACAAGACCATGGACGACTACTACCGGGCCAAGGCCAAGCTTTTCCACGAGATGAGCCGCCCGGGCAAGACCGCGGTGGTCAACGCCGACGACGCCTATGGGCGGATGCTGCTTGGCGGCTATGCCCCGGCCATCGGTTTCGGGCTCTATTATCCCAACGTGGGCAGCGGCCCCGGGCTGGCGGGCAGCGTCAGGGCCTGCTCCGCCCGCGGGCTGGAGCTGCTGATGAAGTACGGCGACCAGAGCTGGACCCTGAGCTCGCCGCTCATCGGCAAGCACAACGCCTCCAACCTGCTGGCGGCGCAGTCCGTGGGGCTGGCCCTGGGCCTGCGGCCCAAGGCGCTCAAGGCCCTGGAGGGCTTCGCCGGGGTGCCCGGGCGCCTGGAGCGCGTGCCCAACGCCCGGGGGCTGGACGTGTTCGTGGACTACGCCCACACCCCCGACGCCCTGGAGAACGTGCTCTCCAACGTGCGCGAGCTGGGCTTCCGCAGGGTGTATTGCGTGTTCGGCTGCGGCGGCAACCGCGACCGGGCCAAGCGGCCGCTCATGGGCCAGGCCGTGTGCCGCTACGCCGACGTGGCCGTGCTGACCTCGGACAACCCGCGCGGCGAGGAGCCGCTGGCCATCATGGCCGACGTGCGCCCCGGGATGACCGGCTGCGCCCGGGTGGTGGAGGAGCCCGACCGGGCCCGGGCCATCGGCCTGGCGCTGGACGCCATGCAGCCCGGCGACGTGCTGGTCGTCGCGGGCAAGGGTCATGAATCCTATCAGGAAATCCAGGGCGTGCGTCACCCCTTCAACGACGCCGCCGTGGTCAGGGAGCTTGCCGGGTGAATCTGACGCTGGCCGAAGCCGCCGCCGCCATGCGCGCCGTGGGCGATGTGGATCCCGGGCGCGAGGTGCGCCTGACGGGCATCTGCACCGACAGCCGCCTGCTCAGGCCGGGGCAGCTTTTCTTCTGCCTGGCGGGCGAGAACTACGACGCCCACGCCTTCGCCCCCGAGGCGGCCCGTTCCGGGGCCGCCGCCGTGGTGGTTTCGCGCCCGGTGCCCGAGGTCCGGGACGCGCCGGTGCTCATGGTCCGCGACGTGCTCGCGGCCCTGGGCGACCTGGGCGCCCTGTGGCGCGGCCGGGCCCGGGCCACCGTGGTGGCCGTCACCGGCTCGGCGGGCAAGACCACGGTCAAGGAGCTGCTGGCCGCCATCCTTTCCGAGCTGGGCGAAACCGCGCGCAACTACGGCAATTTCAACAACCTGCTGGGCGTGCCCCTGACCATGCTCGGCTGCACGGGGCAGGAGCGCTTCTGGGTCCTGGAGCTGGGCATCAACGTGCCCGGCGAGATGGAGGCCCTGGGCGCCATGGTCCGGCCCGACGCGGCGGTCATCGCCAACATCGGCCCGGCGCACCTGGAGGGCCTGGGCAGCCTGGAGGGCGTGGCCGCCGCCAAGACCGAGCTCCTGCGCCACCTGGCCCCGGGGGGCAGGGCGTTTGTCAGCGCCGACCATCCGCCGCTGCTGGACTACGCCCGGGCCATCGTGCCCGACGTGCGCCGGTTCACCGCCGCCGACCCGGCCGGGCTGGTGTGCGGGCGGTACCTGGGGCGCACCGCCGAGGGCCTGGGCCGGTATTTCCTGCGCCTGAACGGGCTGGAGATGGAGCTGACCTCGCCCCTGGCCGGGGCGGTCTTCGCCGAGAACATCGTCGCCGCCGCCAGCGTGGCCTTCGCCCTGGGCGCCGGGGAGCGCGAGATCGCCCGGGGCGTGGCCGGGGTGTCCGTGCCCGGCGGGCGGTTCGATGTGAAGCGGGCGGGCGGCTGGACGCTTGTGGACGACAGCTACAACGCCAACCCCCTGTCCATGCGCCAGGCCGTGGACAACGCCCGCGAGCTGGCCGGGGAGGGCGTCCTGGCCCTGGTGCTGGGCGAGATGCGCGAGCTGGGCGCCCAGGCGGGCGCGCTGCACCGCGAAATGGCCCGCGCCGCCGCCGCCGCCCGGCCCGCCGCCGTGTTCTTCCACGGCGCCCACGAGCACGAGGTTGCCCGGGGCCTGGAAGAGGGCGGCTTCGACGGGCGGCTTGTGCGCATCGGCGACCCGGCGCTGTTCGCCGGGCAGTTCCTGGAGCTGGGCTTTGCGCCCGGCGTGGCGTTGTTCAAGGGTTCGCGCGGGTGCAGGATGGAGCGCTTCCTGTTCGCGCTGGCCGAAGTCATGGAGGGCCGCGGCTAGATGCTCTACAACCTTCTCTACCCGCTCTCCAGCGAAGTCGGCATCTTCAACGTCTTTCGCTACATCACCTTCCGTTCGGTGTGGGCGCTGGTCACGGCGCTGCTCATCACCATCCTGGTGGGCCCCGCGTTCATCCGCTTCCTCAAGCGGCTGAAGTTCGGGCAGGTCATCCACGAGGACGTGGAAGCGCACATGCAAAAGGCCGGAACCCCGACCATGGGCGGCCTGCTCATGGGCTTCGGGGTGCTGGTGGCCGTCCTGCTGTGGGCCGACCTGACCAACGTCTACATCTGGCTGGCGCTGCTGGTCTTCGTGGGCTTTGGCGCCGTCGGGCTGCTGGACGACTGGCTCAAGGTGGTCAAGAAGCACAACAAGGGCCTGTCGGCCCGGGCCAAGTTCCTGGGGCAGGTGCTGGTGGCGGGCACGGCCATGTTCCTGCTCATCGAGCAGCCGGCCTACAACACCCACCTGGCCTTCCCCTTCTTCAAGGAGCTGTACCCCGACCTGGGCTGGTTCTACCTGCCCTTCGCCGTGCTGGTCATGGTCGGCGCATCCAACGGCGTGAACCTCACCGACGGCCTGGACGGGCTGGCCATCGGCCCGAGCATCGTCGCCGGGGCCTGCTTCGCGGTGTTCGTCTACGTTTCGGGCCATGTGGCCATAGCCAAGTATCTGCGCATCGCCTATGTGCCGGGCATGGGCGAGGTGGCCGTGTTCTGCGGGGCGCTGGTGGGCGCGGGGCTCGGGTTCCTGTGGTACAACGCCTACCCCGCCCAGGTCTTCATGGGCGACGTGGGCTCCCTGTCCATCGGCGGCAGCCTGGGGTTCGTGGCCGTGATGAGCAAGAACGAGCTGATCCTGGTCATCGTCGGCGGGCTGTTCGTGGTCGAAACCCTCTCGGTGATCCTCCAGGTGGGCTACTTCAAGTTCACCGGCGGCAAGCGCATCTTCCGCATGGCGCCGCTGCACCACCATTTCGAGCTCAAGGGCATCCCGGAGTCCAAGATCATCACCCGGTTCTGGATCCTGTCCATCCTGTTGGCGCTCATGGCGCTGTCAACCCTGAAGCTGAGGTAGAGGCATGTTCGGGCACGAAGGCGAACTGGCGGGAACGCGCGCGGCGGTGGTTGGGGCTGCGGCCTCGGGCAAGGCGGCGGCGCTGCTGCTGGCGCGCCTGGGCGCCGCCGTGCGCCTGCTGGACCGCAAGCCCGACGCCCTGGCGGCCGACGAGGCATCGGCTCTGCGCCAGGCGGGCGTGGAGCTGGACCTGGGCCCGCACCATGCCGGGCAGTTCGCCGGGGTCTCGCTGGTCGTGCTCTCGCCGGGGGTGATGCTGCCGCCGCTGCTGCCGCTGCTGCCCGCCGGGGACGCCGCCCCCGAGGTCGTCTCCGAGCTGGAGCTGGCCGGGCGCTACAGCCCGGGGCGCGTGCTGGCCGTCACGGGCACCAACGGCAAGACCACCACCTCCGGGCTGGCCGCCCATGTGCTGCAAAGCGTGGGCCTGAAGGTCTTTCTGGGCGGCAACTACGGCACGCCCCTGTCGCAGTACGTCCTGGACGGCCGCGAGGCCGATGTGCTGGTCATCGAGGTCTCCAGCTACCAGGCCCAGTACTGCGCGTCGTTCCGCCCCGACGTGGCCGTGCTGCTCAACTTCAGCCCCAACCATCTGGACCACCACGCGGACATGGCCGAGTACCTGGACGCCAAGCTGAACCTCTTCGCGCACATGCGCCCCGAGGACCTGGCCGTGCTGCCCGCGGCCATGCGCGCGGATCTGGGCGAGCGCCACTTCACCCGCGCGCGGATCAAATGGTTCGAGTCCACCGACCGCTTCGAGAGCGAGCGCCTGCCCGGGGCGCACAACCAGGCCAACATGGAGGCCGTGTTCCAGGCCACCCAGCGCTTCGGCGTGGACGAGCGCTGCATGCGCGACGCCCTGGACACTTTCGAGCCTCTCCCCCACCGCCTCCAGCGGCTGGGCGCGGCCCGGGGCGTGACCTTTGTGGACGACTCCAAGGCCACCACGGTGGACGCCCTGCGCGCGGCCCTGGAGAGCTTCGACGGCGGGGTGCTGCTTCTGGCGGGCGGCGTGTACAAGGGCGGCGACCTGGCCAGCCTGGGGCCGCTTCTGCGCCGCAAGGTGCGCGCGGTGTGCCTGTTCGGCGCGGGGCGCGAGATTTTCGAGGCCGCCTGGGCCGGGCATGTGCCCCTGGCCTGGGAGCCGGTCATGGACAAGGCCGTGCACCGGCTCATGACCTGGGCCGAGCCCGGGGACACCATGCTGCTGTCCCCGGCCACGGCCAGCTTCGACCTGTACGAGAACTACAAGGAGCGCGGGAAGCACTTCCGGCGCCTGTTCGAGGCCCTGCGATGAGCACCGCCGCCGCCCCGGCCGCCGCCGCCCCGCGCCACGCCCAGCGCACGCGCATGGACATGCCGCTTCTGGCCTGCACCCTGGCCATGATCGGCTTCGGGCTGGTCATGGTCATGAGCGCCAGCGGCGTCATGGCCGAGCTGGCCTACGGCGACAAGTACCTGTTCATCAGAAAGCAGGCCCTGTACGCCGTGGCCGGGCTGGTGGTCATGTTCGGCGCCGTCTTTGTCGACCGCCGCCTGCTCTACCGCCTGACCTATCCCATCCTGGGGCTGGCGGCGCTGCTCCTGGTCGCCACCCTGGCCTTCGGCTACGAGGCGGGCGGCGCGCGGCGCTGGCTGCACCTGGGGCCGGTGTCCATGCAGCCCCTGGAGGCGGCCAAGCTGGCCCTGGTGTTCTACCTGGCCTACTTCTTCAGCCACAAGCAGGAGCAGGTGAAGACCTTCAGCGTGGGCTTCGTGCCCCCCGTGGCCGTGACGGGGCTTCTGGGCGGGCTGCTGCTCCTGCAGCCCGACTTCGGCGGGGCGGCGTTCCTGTGCATCCTGCTTTTCCTCATGAGCCTTGTGGGCGGCACGAGCATCGTCTACCTGGGCTCGTCCCTGGTGCTGGCCCTGGCCTGCGGCGGCCTGCTCATCGCCCAGTCGGAGTACCGCATCAAGCGCTGGACGGCCTTCCTGGATCCCTTCGGCAACGCCCGCGACACGGGCTACCAGCTGGTGCAGTCCCTCTACGCCTTCGGCTCCGGCGGCTGGACCGGCCAGGGCCTGGGCGCGGGCAAGCAGAAGCTGCTCTTCCTGCCCGAGGCGCACAACGACTTCATCCTGGCCGTCATCGGCGAGGAGCTGGGCTTCGTGGGCGTGTCCCTGGTCTTCGTGGGCCTGGGGGTCATCCTGTGGCGCGCCTTCGCCATCTCCCTGGCCCAGAAGGAACCCCAGGACCGCTTCCTGGGCTACGGGCTGGCCCTGGTGCTGGCCGTGGGCGCGGTGCTGAACATGTCGGTCGTTCTCGGCATGGCGCCGCCCAAGGGCGTGCCCATGCCGTTCCTCAGCTACGGCGGGTCGAGCCTGGTGGTCTCGTGCTTCTGCGCGGGGATGCTGCTCAACCTGTCGCGTGGGAGGGCCTGATGCGGCTGGTGATCCTGACCACGGGCGGCACGGGGGGCCATGTGTTCCCGGCCCTGGCCGTCGCCGAGGAGCTGCGCCGCCGCCACCCGGGCCTGGAGCTGCTCTTCGTGGGCGGGCGCCACGGGCGCGAGGCCGAGTTCGCCGCCCGCGCGGGCATCCCCTTCGTGGGGCTGCCGGTGCGCGGGTTCCTGGGGCGCGGGCCCCGGGCCGTTGGCGCGGCCTTCGGGCTGGCCCGGGCCCTGGTCCGCTCCTGGTGGATGCTGTCGCGCCGCCGGCCCGACGTGGTGGTGGGCTTCGGCGGCTACGCGGGGTTCGCTCCGGTGGCTGCGGCGGCCCTGCGCGGCGTGCCCTGCGCCCTGCACGAGCAGAACAGCCTGCCGGGCTCGGCCAACCGGCTCCTGGGCCGCTGGGTGGACCGGGTGTTCCTGTCCTTCCCCGACGAGGCCGGGGTCTTCGACCCGGGGCGCTCGCGGGTCACGGGCAACCCGGTGCGCGCGGCCATCCGCGAGGCCGGTGCGGCCGGTGCGGCGCGCCCCGCCGGGCGGCGGGTGCTGGTCGCGGGGGGCAGCCTGGGCGCGCGGGCCATCAACGAGGCCGTGGCCGCCAGCCTGGAGGGCCTGCGTGCGCGGGGGTTCTCCCTGTGGCACCAGACCGGGACCGACGACCTGGGCGCCATGCGCGCGGCCTACGCCCGTGCGGGCTGGAGCGCCGAGCAGGCCCGGGTGGAGCCCTTTATCGACGACATGGCCGCGGCCTATGCCTGGGCGGACCTGGTGCTGTGCCGCGCCGGGGCGACCACGGTGGCGGAGCTGGCGGTGATGGGCAAGCCCTCGGTGCTGGTGCCCTTCCCCCACGCCACCCACGACCACCAGACCGCCAACGCCCGGCGCCTGGAGCGGGCCGGGGCTGCGTTGCTCCTGGCCCAGGACATTTTGGCCGCAACGGACCTGCCAGGGGCCCTGGACGCCCTGTTTGCCGAGCCGGGGCGGCTGGAGCGCATGGGCGCCGCAGCCCGGACCCTGGGCGCCCCGGACGCCGCGAAAACCCTGGCCGACGCCATAGAGGCCCTGGCCGCGCGCGCGGCCTGAACCACAAGGATAACGGACCATGAAGAACAAGGTCAGGAAGATACACATGGTGGGCATCGGCGGCTCGGGCATGAACGGCATCGCCGAGGTGCTGCTCAACCTGGGCTACGAGGTCAGCGGCTCGGACCTGGCGGATTCGCCGGTGACCAGCCGCCTGCGCACCCTGGGCGCCACGGTGTACAAGGGCCACGCCGCGGGCAACGTGGGCGACGCCGACGTGCTGGTCAAGTCCACCGCCGTGGGGCGGGACAACCCCGAGGTGGCCGAGGCCCGGCGCCGGGGCGTGGCCGTCATCCCCCGCGCCGAGATGCTGGCCGAGCTGATGCGCCTGCGCACGGGCATCGCCGTGGCCGGAACCCACGGCAAGACCACCACCACCTCGCTGCTGGCGACCATCTTCACCGAGGCCGGGCTCGACCCCACGGTGATCATCGGCGGGCGGCTGAACACGTTCGGCTCCAACGCCCTGCTGGGCGAGGGCGAATATCTCATCGCCGAGGCCGACGAGTCCGACGGCTCGTTCCTGTGCCTGTTCCCCATCGTCACCGTGGTCACCAACATCGACAGCGACCACATGGACCACTACCGCGACCTGGAGGCCATCAAGGACGCCTTCGTGGACTTCATGAACAACGTGCCCTTCTACGGCATGAACGTGGTCTGCCTGGACGATGCGGTGGTGCGCGAGGTTCTGCCCCGGGTGAACCGCCCGGTCCTGACCTACGGCATCGACGAGCAGGGCGCGACGCTGCGCGCCGTGGTCCGCGAGTGCGAGGCCAAAAGCTGCTTCGACGTGCTGCGCGACGGCGAGTTCCTGTGTTCGGTGGAGCTGTCCCAGCCCGGGCGCCACAACGTGCTGAACGCCCTGGGCGCCATCGGCGTGGCCCTGGAGGCCGGGCTGCCCGTGGACGTGGTGGCCAAGGCTCTGGGGCGTTTCGGCGGGGTGGGGCGGCGCTTCGAGGTCAAGGGCGAGCGGGACGGCGTGCTGGTGGTGGACGACTACGGCCACCACCCCACGGAAATCGCCGCCACCCTGCGCACGGCGCGCCAGTATGCGCCGGGGCGGCGGCTGGTGGTGGCCTTCCAGCCCCACCGCTTCACGCGGACCCAGGCCCTGTTCGGCGAGTTCTGCAAGGCATTCGACGACGCCGACATCCTGCTGCTCACGGAGATTTACCCGGCCAGCGAGGCGCCCATCCCCGGCGTCAGCGGCCAGAGCCTGGCCCAGGGCATCCGCCAGGTGTCGTCCACCGAGGTGCGCTTTTGCGCCGATTTCGACGCCGTGCGCGCGGCGCTGCCCGATGTGCTGCGCCCCGGCGACCTGCTGCTGACCATGGGCGCCGGAAATATCTGGCAGGTCGGCATGGACTGGCTGCACCGCCGCGAGGCGGGGGCCTGAACCCCAAGGAAACGGAAGACGCCATGCATCTGAAGGTTCTGCCCGGTCCCGTCCTGGCCCAGCGCACCACCCTGCGCCTGGGCGGCCCCGCCCTGGCCGAGATTCATCTCGGCTCCGAGCGCGCCCTGGACGAGCTGCCGGGTCGGCTGGAGGAGCTGGGCGGGCGGCCTCTGGCCCTTGGGCACGGCAGCAATGTGCTGGCGGCCGACGGGCCCCTGCCGGTGGTTCTTTTGCGCGTGCCGGAGGGCGACAGGCCCGAGGCGGTCTTCTCCAGCGGCGAGGAGACGGTGGTGCGCGCCGGGGCGGGCATGGGCCTGCCCGTGCTGCTGTCGTGGTGCGCGCGCCACGGCCTCTCGGGCCTGGAGGGGCTCGCGGGCATCCCGGGCGGGGTGGGCGGCGCGGTGGCCATGAACGCGGGCTCCTTCGGCACCGACATGAGCCGGGTGCTGGAGCGCGTGCTGCTGTACAGCCCGTGCTGCGGGCTGCGCTGGGCCGGGCGCGACGACGTGCGCATGGGCTACCGCTTCTTCGCCCCGCGCACGGCGGACAGGTTTTTCCTCGTGCTTGGGGTGGAGCTGCGCCTGACCCGGGCCGAGCCCGAGGCCGTGCGCGCGGCCCTGGACGTTACCTGGGCCCGCAAGCGCGCCTCCCAGCCCCTGGCGGCGGCCAGCGCGGGCTGCGTGTTCAAGAACCCCGAGGGTGCGGCCCCGGCGGGCAGGCTCCTGGACGAGGCGGGCTTCAAGGGGCGGCGCCTGGGCGGCATGGCCTTCTCGGAGCTGCACGCCAATTTCCTGGTCAACCTGGGCGGGGGCACCGCCGCCCAGGCCTTCGAGCTGATCCAGGCCGCGCGCGAGGCGGTGGCCGCGCGCAGCGGCGTGGCGCTGGAACTGGAAGTGAAGGTGGTGGAATGAGCATGGCGCTGGCGGCAAAACGCGCGACTGCGGCGCGCCCAGGCCGGGGGGGCAACGCCTACGCCCCGGGCCGGGGGCGCTCCGGCGGCGGCGGCGGACGGCGGCTCGCGGGGCTGCTGGGCTGGCTGCTGGGGCTTGCGCTGTGCGCGGCCTTCGTCGTGGCCGTGAGCGTGGCCCTGCTTGTGGGCTTCCGCTGGCTGACCACCGCGCCGTACTTCGCCCTGCGCGAGATCGGCGTCACGGGCAACCAGCGCCTGGGCGCCGAGGAGATCGTGGCCCTGGCCGGCGTGCCCCTGGGCGCCAACACGCTGGACATCGACATCGCCGAGGTGGAGGCGCGGGTCGCCGCGTCGCCCTGGGCGGAGTCGGTGGCCGTGCGCCGGGTGCTGCCCGCCGGGCTGTCCATCGCCCTCACCGAGCGCGAGCCGCGCTGGTGGGTCGGCACGGCGCGCGGGCTGTTCTACGCCGAGGCCGACGGCGCGGTCATCGCGCCGGTGCTGGGCCGCCGGTTCACGCCCCTGCCCGTGCTGGAGGTCGCCCCCGACGCGGGCGGGCTGCCCGCCGGGCTGGCGGGAATGATGGAGGCCCTGGCCGCCTTGGAGCTGCCCATCCGGCCTGCCGACGCGGCCTGGGTGCGCGTCCTGGCCGGGAGGCTGGAACTGTTTTTCGAGGATCGCGGCCTGACAGTGGCCGCCAGCACCGCCGACTGGGGGCGGAGCATGGAGCGGCTGGCCCTGGTCTGGGCCGACCTGGTGCGGCGCGGCGAAGACCGCGCGGCCAAGGAGATACGCATTTTCGGCGGCAAGGTCTGGGTGCGCACCTGAACCTGCCGCGCAACAGCCAAGGGAGACCGTGACATGGCCAAATCGGAACTCATCGTCGGCCTGGATGTGGGCACCACGAAGATCTGCGCGGTGGTCGGCGAGCTGACCCCCGGCGGGGTGGACGTGGTCGGCATCGGCACCAGCCCGTCCACCGGCCTGCGCAAGGGCGTGGTGGTCAACATCGAGCAGACCGTGCAGTCCATCAAGAAGGCCCTGGAAGAGGCCGAGCTGATGGCCGGGTGCGACATCCGCTCCGTGTACGCGGGCATCGCCGGCAGCCACATCAAGGGCTTCAACAGCCACGGGGTCATCGCCGTCAAGGGCGGCGAGGTGGCCCCGCGCGACGTGGAGCGCGTCATCGACGCGGCCAAGGCCGTGGCCATTCCCCTGGACCGCGAGGTCATCCACATCCTGCCCCAGGAGTATATCGTGGACGACCAGCGCGGCATCCACGACCCCCTGGGCATGGCCGGGGTGCGCCTGGAGGTCAAGGTCCACATCGTCACCGGCGCGGTGACCTCGGCCCAGAATATCATCCGCTCCTGCCACCGCTCGGGCCTGGACGTGTCGGACATCGTGCTGGAGGCCCTGGCCTCGTCCAAGGCCGTGCTGACCCCCGAGGAGCGCGAGATCGGCGTGGCCCTGGTGGACCTGGGCGGCGGCACGTCGGACATGGCCATCTTCAGCGACGACTCCATCAAACACACCTCGGTGCTGGCCCTGGGCGGCACCAACCTGACCAACGACATCGCCTACGGCCTGCGCACGCCCATGGCCGCGGCGGAAAAGATCAAGGAGCGCTACGGCTGCGCCATGGCCGAGCTGGTGCCGCCCGACGAGGTCATCGAGGTGCCCAGCGTGGGCGACCGCGAGCCGCGCAGGCTGTCGCGCCAGGTGCTGGCCGAGATCTGCGAGCCGCGCGTGGAGGAGATCCTGGTGCTCATCGACCAGGAGCTGTCGCGCTGCGGCTTCAAGGGCAAGATCCCGGCGGGCGTGGTGCTCACCGGCGGCACCTCGCTCATCGAGGGGCTCCAGGAGCTTGGCGAACAGATATTCAACCTGCCCTGCCGCATCGGCTACCCCCGCGAGATCCGCGGGTTGCACGACGTGGTCAACAGTCCCGTCTACGCAACGGCTGTGGGCCTTCTGCTCTACGGGGCCGAGAAGGAGGGCGGGGACATGAGTTTCCGCATCCGCGACGAGAAGCCGGTGTTCAACCGCATTCTCGGCCGGATGCGCAAGTGGTTCGTGGACATCAAGTAACGGCGAGGGGTCCGCGTCCATCAGGCGACGGCGAGCGGAGGCGGACCGCAAAGAGCCGGGGCGACCCGGAAAACAAGGGGAAGGAGGATACCATGGACTTTCTGGAACTGGAAAACGACAGCGGCGCCAAGATCAAGGTATTCGGCGCGGGCGGCGGCGGGGGCAACGCGGTGAACAACATGATCTGCTCGGCCCTGCGCGGGGTGGAGTTCATCACCGCCAACACCGACATCCAGGCCCTCAACAAGAGCAAGGCCGAACACAAGATCCAGCTTGGCGAGAAGCTGACCAAGGGCCTGGGCGCGGGGGCCAACCCCGAGATCGGTCGCGACGCGGCCCTTGAGAGCATGGACGTGATCCGCGAGTACATCGACGGCGCGGACATGGTCTTCGTCACCGCCGGCATGGGCGGCGGCACGGGCACGGGCGCCGCCCCGGTCATCGCCCAGGCCGCCAAGGAGGCCGGGGCGCTCACCGTGGGCGTGGTCACCAAGCCGTTCTACTTCGAGGGCAAGCGCCGCCTGGAGGCCGCCGAGGAGGGCATCCGCGCCCTGTCGCAGAGCGTGGACTCGCTGATCACCATCCCCAACGACAGGCTCCTGTCCCTGGCGTCCAAGAAGGCCACCTTCATCGACATGCTCAAGAAGGCCGACGAGGTGCTCTACTTCGCCGTCAAGGGCATCTCGGACCTGATCATGGTCCCGGGGCTGATCAACCTGGACTTTGCCGACGTGAAGGCCGTGATGAGCGAGATGGGCCTGGCCATGATGGGCACGGGCATCGCCCGGGGCGAGGCCCGCGCGCGCGAGGCGGCCATGAAGGCCATCACCAGCCCGCTGCTCGAGGACGTGTCCATCGACGGCGCCAAGGGCGTGCTGATGAACATCACCTGCGGGCCGGACCTGACCATCGACGAGGTCAGCGAGGCGGCCAGCACCATCTCCGACGCCGCCGACGACGACGCGCGCATCTACTTCGGCACCGTGTTCGACCCCGAGGCGGGCGACGAGATGCGCATCACCGTCATCGCCACGGGCATCCAGTGCGCCCAGAACATCCGCCCCGTGCAGGATCCGAAGCTGGCCCAGCTTCTGTCCATGCAGGGCGGCAAGGCCGGGCAGTCGCGCGCGGCCGCCGGCCCGCAGCCCGTGCGCGCCGCCGCGGCGCCCCAGCCCGCCCCGGCCCGGCCCGCCGAGGCTCAGGATGCCCTGGGCGCCCGGGGCCTGACCCGCGAGCAGCGCTACCAGCGCGCCCTGTCCAACGCCAAGAACGACCCCGAGCTGAGCCAGCAGCCCGCCTACCTGCGGGCCCAGGCCGCCCGGAGCGCGCAGGCCGCCGAGCCCCAGCCCCAGGCGCCCCTGCGCCGGGCGCCCCTGGCCCAGGCCGTGGGCGCGTCCCGGCCCGGGGAAAAGGACTTCGTCTTCGACGAGGAGGACTTCGAGATTCCGTCCTTCATCCGGCTGCAAGCCGACTAGCAAATTCGGGCAGTATCCTCCCCCCGAACGAGCCGGGGGCCGGGTGCGGCGGGTCTCGCCGCCCTCCGGCCCGGCCCCGGCTCTCCTTGCCAGGGCGTGGGGCGACGGGTATAGCCCGAGCGGAGGCCACACATGGGACTGTTCCGATCCAGACGCAACCTGTTCCGCGACCGCGCCCGCGAGCGCAGGCGCAAATGCACGGTGTGCGCCGCGCTGGCCTTCGCCCTCGTCCTTGCTGCAACGACCTGGCTCTTCCACGACAAGGCCGGGAACGTGAGCCTTGCCCCGCACGGCGAGCCCCTGCACGAACTGGACGGCTCCGCCGGGGAGGTGGACCTGGTGCCCGCCGCGGTGGACGGCGGCCTGCCGCTGCTCGACCACGCGCCGCGCCCCGAGGAGGCCGCCCCCGAGCGCAACGTCCAGGAGGGCACCATCAGTTCCGGCGACACCGCCGCGGCCCTGCTTTCGCCCTATCTGAGCCCGGCCCAGATCCACGCCCTGGGCGAGGCCTGCCGGGAGGTCTACCCCCTGTCGCGCCTGCGCGCGGGCCAGCCCTATTCCATCACCGCCACCGAGGACCGCCTGGAGCGCTTCGAGTACGAGATCGACGCCGATTCGCGCCTGGTGGTTCGCCCCGAGGGCGACGGCTACGCCGCCAGCCGCGAGGCCATCGCCTACGAGATGCAGACCAGGATCGTGGCCGGCAAGATCACCTCCTCGCTGTTCGGCGCGGTGGCCGAGGCGGGCGAGACCCCGGCCCTGGCCATCCGGCTGGCCGACATCTTCGCCTGGGACATCGACTTCATCCGCGACATCCGCGTGGGCGACAGCTTCGTGGCCGTGGTGGAAAAACGCTCGCGCGACGGGCAGTTCGCCGGATACGGCCGCATCGTGGCCGCCCGGTTCGTGAACCAGGGCCAGACCTTCCACGGCTTCCTGTTCGACGGCGGGCACGGCGGCGAGCAGTACTACGACGAGCAGGGCAAGTCCCTGCGCAAGGCCTTCCTCAAGGCACCCCTCCATTTTTCGCGCATCTCCTCGGGCTTCAACCTGAACCGCCTGCATCCCGTGCTGGGCTACCGCAGGCCGCATCCGGCCATCGACTACGCGGCGCCCTCGGGCACCCCGGTCAAGGCCGTGGGCGACGGCGTGGTGCTCAAGCGCGGCTGGGACCGGGGCGGCGGCAACTTCATCAAGATCCGCCACAACAGCGTGTACGAGACCGTCTACATGCACCTCAAGGGCTTCGCCAAGGGCGTGGCCAACGGCGCCCGGGTGCGTCAGGGGCAGGTCATCGGCTATGTGGGCAGCACCGGCCTGTCCACCGGGCCGCACCTGGACTTCCGCATGAAGAAGAACGGCTCCTACATCGACCCGCGGACCATCAAGTCGCCCCCGGCCGACCCGGTGGCCTCGGAGCGCATGGCCGCGTACATGGGCCACATCCAGCCGCTCCTGGCCCAGATGCACAGCGCCGGGCTGATGCACGCCCGGGCCGACGCGCCGGACGTGGACGTGGCCCTGCGCTAGGCATGGCGGGACTTTCCTTGCCCCGGCTTGCCTTTTCCCGCCCGGCGGGTACCATCGGCCCATGAGCAGGGCGCGGGACCAAAAGGAATTCTGGACCGGCATCTGGTATGGCCGCGAGAAGCCGCCCGTCCCCGAGTGGGGCGGGCGGCTGCCCGTGGCCCTGGTCTTTGCCCAGCCCCCGGCCACGGCCCTGTCCACCCTGGGCTGGCAGGTGGTCTGGCGGCTCCTGGCCGACCGGCCCGAGCTGGCCGTGGAGCGCTTCTTCTGGGAGGGCGGCGACGACGCCCCCCGGGCCTACGATTCCGGCCGCCCCCTGGCCGATTTTCCCGTCATCGCCTTCAGCCTCAATTTCGAGGAGGAGCTGCGCGGCCTGGTGGAGGTGCTCGACCGCGCGGGCATCCCCGCGCGGCGCGCGGCGCGCGGGGAGGGCTGGCCCCTGGTCATGGCCGGGGGGCCGCTGGCCTTCCTGAATCCGGCCCCGGCCGCCCCGGCGGTGGACCTGTTCTGGGTCGGCGAGGCCGAGGCGGGCCTGGACGGGCTCCTGGCCGAACTGGCCCGGGCCGCCGACGCGGGGCGAACCAAGGCCCAGGCCCTGGACTCCCTGGCCGGACGGGAGGGCGTGCTCCTGCCCGGGCGCCCGGGCCCGCCCGCACGGCGGGTGCTGGCCGCCGGGGCGCCGGGGGTGCTGGCCGCGCCCGGGTGCTCCTGCTTCGTCAGCCCCGAGGCCGAGTTCCGCGACATGTTCCTGCTGGAGGTCAACCGGGGCTGTCCCTACGGCTGCCGCTTCTGCGCCGCCGGATACGTCTACCGCCCGCCCCGGCACGCCGACATCAGGACCCTTGAGGCCGCCGTGGAAGCGGCCAACCCGCAGAAGGTCGGGCTGGTGGGCACGGCGCTCACGGACTGGCCGGAGCTGCTGCCCTTCCTGCGCTGGCTGGGCGGGCGGGGCACCAAGTTCGCCCTGGGTTCGCTGCGCGCCGACGGGCTGGACGACGAGCTTCTGGAATTTCTGCGCCGCACGGGCACGCGCAGCGTGACCTTCGCCCTGGAGGGCGCCAGCCGCCGCCTGCGCCGCGCGGCCAACAAGAACCTGGACGAGGAGGCCCTGCTGGACGCCGTGCGCCGCGTGAGCGCCCTGCGCTTCAACCACCTGAAGGTCTACCTCATCGTGGGCTGGCCAGGGGAGGCGCCCGAGGACTACGAGGAGCTGGGCGGACTGCTCGCGCGCATGGCCGAGGCCGTGCGCCAGGGCCAGGGCGGCAAGCGCCAGGGCGTGGAGCACGTCACGGTGAGCGCCAGCTGCCTTGTACCCAAGCCGTGGACGCCCTTCCAGTGGGCGCCTATGGCCGACGAGGCCGCGCTGGAATGGGCCCTGGGCCGGGTGCGCGCCCTGGTCAAGCCCCTGCGGGGCTTCCGCTGCATGCTGGAGCGCCCGGGCCCGGCGCGGCTCCAGGGGCTCCTGGCGCGCGGCGACGAGGCCGTGTTCGACCTGGCGGAGCTGGCCGCCCGCCCGGGCATGGGCTGGCGCCGGGCGCTCAAGGCCTGGGAGGGCGACCCCGGGGCCTACCTGGACCGCGAGCGCGGCCGCGACGAGGCATTCCCCTGGGAGTGCATCGACATCGGCGTCTCGCGGGACTACCTGTGGCGGGAGTGGGAGCGCTACGCCCAGGCGCGGCCCTCGGCGCGCTGCGCGCCGGGAAACTGCGCCGCATGCGACGCCTGCGGCATGGGCGGCTGGCTGGAAGCCGGGGGGTAGGGCGAAGCCCGGGGCGAAGTCCGGGTCGAAGTCCGGGTCGAAGTCCGGGGTGAAGTCCGGGGCGGCGTTCCGGGGTGGTGGGCGGTCTTGCCGCCCGGGCCCTTTGGCGCGCCCCGGGGGGCGCTAGGGCTGGTTGCCGCCGCCGCAGCTTCCGCCGCCGCAGCCGCCCGAGGGGCAGCCCCGGGGCCGCCCGGTGGGATTGTAGCCCACCAGCGGGGCCACGCCCCGGTCCAGGGGGCTTGCGTGCTCGACCCGCAGCGAGGGGCGCGAGACGACCTTGCGCGTGGCGCCCGCGCATTTGCCGCAGGCCGGGCAGGGCTCGTCGGGGCCGGCCAGGTCCTCGAAGGTGTGGCCGCACTTTTCGCATTCGTATTCGTACATGGGCATGGCGGTCCTCCTGTGTCGGCACGGGCAGGGGCCCGCGCGCCAGGGGCACAATAACGCCGCGCGCGCGCAAGTCAAGGCCGCGCGGCCGGGCGGCGCGGCGGGCGCGCCGGGAAACCTTTTGACAGCCCGGGGGCCTTTGACGAAGATGCACCCGCAGCCCGGCTGCCCCCTCCACGACGACAACCACAAGCGGAACCGCCCATGAGCGAATCCACCGGCGCCGCCCGGAACCCGGCCCAGGAGGCCGAGGGGTTTTTCCCCGTCAGCCCGCTGATGATCCGCAACTGGAGCAGGGGCCGCTTCGCCCTCTACCTGCGCCAGGGCACCTCGTATGTGCTCTACACCAGCAAGGGCGACGCCTTCACCGACGCCCACCGCCGCAAGCTCGACGACATGGGCGTGCTCCTGGTCCATGTGGACGGCGCCGAGCGCGCGGCCTATGCCAGCTATCTGCTGGAAAACCTGCCCGAGCTGTTGCAGGACGAGGCCATCCCCCTGGAGCAGCGCGGGGAGGCGTGGTACCAGGCCTCGGTCATGGCCCTGCGCCGGGTCTTCGAGGAGCGCCTGCCCAAGGGGCTGGCCCGGCGCCGGTTCACCGAGATCTGCGACATGCTGCGTACGGGCATGGACTTCTTCGGGCGCAACGGGGCCCTGAAGCAGGTGGCCCGGCTGGTGGGCCGGGGCTACAAGAGCTACCACCACAGCCTGGGCTGCGCTGTGCTGACCTATTTCGTCTGCGCGGATTCGCCCAAGGTGGCTCCCGAGCGGCTGCACGCCGTCTGCCTGGGCGCGCTGCTGCACGACCTGGGCAAGGCCCGGGTGCCCCAGGAGATCCTGGACCGCGACCCCGAGACCCTGACCCCGGCCGAGCGCGAGAAGCTGCGCGCCCACGCCGCCGCCGGGGTGGCCCTGTGCGCCCATTTGCCCCTGGAGCCCGAAACCGTCGTCTGCATGCTCCTGCATCACGAGCGCGTGGACGGCAGCGGCTACCCGGCGGGCGTCTGCGGCGAGGCCCTGCCGTTTTACGTCAAGGCCCTGGCCGTGTGCGACGTGTACGACAACCTGACCCGCCCGGCCCCCTGGCGCCCGGCCCGCACGCCCTACGAGGCCCTGCGCTTCATGAAGATGCACAAGGACAGCTTCGACGTGGACGCCATGCGCAGGCTGATCAGCGTGCTCTCCGGGGCCGAGGTGTCCACCCAGTAATCCGGGGCGCGCCGCCCCGCTGCGAGGCCGACCATGTTCCTGCTCGACAAGCCCTACGTCTCCGGCTTCCTGCGCGACAGCGCGCTGCGCCTGGGCCTGCCCGTGCTCGACGGGCCCGTGGCCCGCGCCGCCCTGGGCGCCGCCCCCTGCCTGGCCGCCGAGGCGGATTTCGTCGCCGCCCTGCGCGCCGGGGCCGCCCGGCGGGTCTACGCCAATTCCGAGAACGCCCTGGGCTGGGTGGCCCGCAACCTGGGCTTCTCCGAGCTGCCCCGGCAGGTCCGGCTGTTCAAGGACAAGCTGGCCTTTCGCGAGCTGCTGCGGCCCCTGTTCCCGGGCTTCGGCTTCCGGGGCGTGGCCCTGGACGAGCTGGACGCCGTGGACCCCGCCGGGTTCGCCAAGCCGTTCATCGTCAAGCCCGCCACGGGGTTCTTCAGCCTGGGGGTGCACAAAGTGGAGGCCGACGCCGACTGGCCCGGGGTGGTGGCGGCCATCCGCGCCGAGGCCGGGCGCATCGCGGGCCAGTATCCCGAGCAGGTCCTCGGCCTGGACACCTTCCTCATCGAGGAGAACATCCCCGGCGAGGAGTTTGCCGTGGACGTGTTTTGGGACGGGCGGGGCCGCCCGGTGATCCTCAACGTGCTGGCCCACCTGTTCCCCGACGCGGCCAGCGTCAACGACCGGGTCTATGTGACCTCGCGGGCGGTGGTGGAGCCCAACCTGGAGCGCTTCACCCGTGCCCTGGCGGACCTGGGGCGGCTGGCGGGGCTGCGCGATTTCCCGGCCCATGTGGAGCTGCGCGTGGACGGGAACGGCGCCATCGGCTTCATCGAGGGCAACCCGCTGCGCTTCGCGGGCTGGTGCGTGGCGGACCTGACCTGGCACGCCTGGGGCGTGAACCCCTACGAAGCCTACCTGCTGGACCGCCACCCGGACTGGGACGCCCTGCTGGCGCGCCGGGGCGACACGGTGACCAGCGTGGTCATCGCCGACCTCGCTCCGGGCGTGGACCCCGGGGCGGTGGGCGGGGTGGACTACGACGCCTTCCGCGCGCGTTTCGCCCGGCCCCTGGAGCTGCGGCGCATCGACTGGCGCGAGTACCCGGTGTTCGCCTTCCTCTTCGCCGAGCATGAGCCCGGCGCCCTGGGCGAGCTGGACGCCATCCTGCGCTCGGACCTCACGGAATTCCTGCTGCCCGCCGCGCGCTGAGCCGGCGGACCGGGCGCCCCCGCCGCCCCCGCGCGGGGGCGGCGGGGGCGCGCCTATTCTCCGGGGGGCGCCTGGGCGGCCACGGTGTCGCGTCCGGCTGTCTTGGCGGCGTAGAGGGCTTGATCGGCCGCGGCCATCAGTGCCCGGGCGTCCAGGCCGTCGGCGGCGGTGCGCGTGGCCACGCCGAAGGAGGCCGTGACAACCGCGGCGGCCGGAGAGCTGGCGTGGGGCAGGGCCAGGTCGCGCACGGCCCGGCGCATGGTCTGGGCCACGCGCAGGGCGCCTTCCTGGTCCGTGTCGGGGATGACGGCGGCGAACTCCTCGCCGCCGTAGCGCGCCAGCAGGTCGCAGGAGCGGCGCAGGCAGGAGCCCAGGGCCCCGGCCACGGCGCGCAGGCATTCGTCCCCGGCCTGGTGGCCGTAGGTGTCGTTGTACTGCTTGAAGAAGTCGATGTCGGCCATGACCACCGACAGGGGCGAGCCGCTCCGCCGGGCGCGGGCCAGCTCGCGCGAGAGGATGTCCTCCAGGGAGCGCCGGTTGGCCACCCCGGTCAGCGCGTCGGTCACCGACATGCGCAGCAAAAGCTCGTTGGACAGGTTGAGCTTGCGGTTGGTCTCCTCCAGGGTCGCGGTCATCGCCAGCAGCTCGCGCTCGCGCTGGACGCGGGCGTCGATCTCGGCCTTGAGCCGCAGGGCCGAGCGCACCCGGGCCAGCAGCTCCACCCGGCGCAGGGGTTTCTCGATGAAGTCCATGGCCCCGGCGTCGAAGGCCGCCTCCAGGCAGGACTCGGATACGTCGGAGGTGACGACGATCACCGGCAGGTGGGCGTAGCGGGGGTCGGCCTTGATGTGGCGGCAGGCCTCGATGCCGTCCGGGCCCGAGGGCATGACCACGTCCATGAGCACCAGGCTCCAGCCGTTGGGTGCGGCGCCCGCCGCGCCCACGCCGAGCATCTCCAGCGCCTGGGCCGCGCTTTCGGCGTGGTGCAGCTTCGCGTACCCGTCCGAGCGCAGGTAGAACTCGACGAGGGAGCGCACGCTCCTGGTGTCGTCCACGATGAGGATGCTCATGCCGTTTCGCCGTGGCCGGGCATGGTCTGGCGGGGGCGCCCGGGCCGGTGGGTCATGGTATCACTCCCCATAGCGGATGACCACCTCGCCCAGGTATTTTTCCAGCCGCCGGAAGAGGTCGTCCAGGGCCTCGGCGTCGGCGCGCGCGGCGGCGGCCTCCACGGCCCGGCCCAGGTCGGTCACGGCGTCGAATCCGTATCCGCCGCCCGCGCCCTTGAGTCCGTGGCCGATCACGCGCACGGTGTCCAGGTCGTCCCGGGCCAGGGCTTCGCGCATGGCGGCGAGGTCCGCCTCCACGTCGGCCAGGAAATCGTCCACCAGCGGGCGCATGGCCGGATCGGCCCGGACCACCGGGGCGCCTTGGGCGCCGCCCGCCTGGCCGGTGTAGTGGGCCAGGGCGTCCAGGAAGCGGGCTTTCTTGATGGGCTTGGTCAGGTGGCCGGTGCAGCCCGCCTCGGCGCTCTTGCCGAAATGCTCCTCGAAGGCGTGGGCCGTGAGGGCGACAACGGGCACCGGGGGCAGGCCCAGGGAGCGCTCGTGCCCGCGGATGGCCCGGGTGGCGTCGTAGCCGTCCATGACGGGCATCTCCATGTCCATGAACACGATGTCGGGGCGCGAGGCCCTGAACAGCTCCAGGGCCTGGGCGCCGTTCTCGGCCACGGCCAGGGTGTGGGGCGTGCCCGCCAGGTAGTAGCGGATCAGTTTGCGGTTGGCGGGCTGGTCTTCGGCCAGCAGGATGGACAGGGGCCGCAGGCCCGGGGAGCTGTCGGTCCTGGGGTCCGGGGCCGGGCCGGGGGTGCCGGCCAGGGCCCGGGCCAGCCTGCCGGGGGTGGCGGGCTTGGCGATCAGCCGGACGAAATCCAGGCCCTGGGCCCGGGCCGTCTCGGGGCGCAGTTCCCCGCCCGTGAGCAGGGCCACGGTGCGCGCCAGGCCCCGCGCGTGGATTTCGGCGGCCAGGGCGGGCGCCTGGACGGCGGGGTCGGCGGCGTCGAGGACCGCCAGGTCCGGCGGGGCGGGCGGCGCGGCGTCGTTCCCGGCCGGGGGCGGCCCGAGGAGGGCCCGGGCCTGGCTGGCGTCTTCGGCCGCGCGCACGGTGGCGCCCAGGCCCAGCAGGTGGGTTTCCAGCGCCCGGCGCGCCGCGGCGTTGCCGCCCACGATCAGGGCCGAGCGCCCGTCCAGGGGCCGGGGGCGCGGCCCGGGCTCGGCCACGTCCAGCTCCACCACGAACTCGAACAGCGAGCCCTTGCCGGGGGCCTCGGCCAGGGTCAGGCTGCCGCCCATGAGCGCCGCGATGCTCCGGCAGATGGCCAGCCCCAGGCCGCTGCCGCCGTAGATGCGCGTGGTGGACGAGTCGGCCTGGGTGAAGCTTTCGAACACGGACTCCCGCATGGCCTCGGGGATGCCGATGCCCGTGTCGCGCACGGCCAGGCGCACGAGGCCCGGGCGCTGCGGGTCCGGCTGGTCTACGCGCAGCTCCACCTCGCCCCGGTCGGTGAACTTCACGGCGTTGGACAGCAGGTTGGACAGCACCTGGGACAGGCGCGTGGGATCGCCCACCAGCAGCGGCGGCAGGCCGGGCGCCACGGAGCAGACAAGCTCCAGCCCCTTCTCCCGCGCGCGCATGGCGTAGATGTCGCACGCGGTTTCGGCCAGGGCCGCCGGGTCGAAGGGGATGCGCTCCAGGGTCACCTGCCCGGCCTCGATCTTGGAGAAGTCGAGCACGTCGTTGATGATGCCCAGCAGGGTTTCGCCGCTGGCGCGGAAGATGTCCACATACTGGCGTTGCTCGGGGGTCAGCCCGCTGTCGGCCAGCACGTCGCTCATGCCGATGATGGAGTTCAGCGGGGTGCGGATCTCGTGGCTCATGTTGGCCAAAAAGCGGCTCTTGGCCCGGTTGGCCACCTCGGCGGCCTCGCGGGCCGTGCGCACCTGGACCAGCAGGTCCTGGAGCTCGCGGGTGCGGTCCTGCACGCGCTGCTCCAGGGTCCGGTTGTAGTCCTCCAGCCTGCGCCCGGCCTCGGCCAGACTGGCGTGCAGGCCCTCGGAGCGGCGCCGGGCGGCCAGCAGCTTGGTGATCATGGAGTTCAGGGCCTCTTCGAGCACCTTGAGCTCGCTGCGGCCCTGGGTGCCCACGTCCACGCGCAGGTGCTCCAGGTTGTCCATGTCGATTTCGCGGGCGGCGGCGGTGAGCCGGGCCAGGGGCCGCGAGAGCAGCGCGCGGCTGACCCACAGGAAGATGACCCACAGGGCGAGGGTCTTGATGACCGAGTTGATCAGGATGAACATGAACCCGTACCAGACCTTGCCCAGGACCACATAGCGGCTGGAATAGAGGGTGACCAGGCCCATGGGCACCTTCTGGCCGATTTCCTCGGAGTAGAGCAGGGACTCGGTGTGCCAGAAGAAGTCCTTGCTGCGGCCCGGTTCGCCCTCCCCCCCGGAGGGGGTCTGGGCGAGGGCCTCGCCCGCGGAATAGACGCCCTGGTATTCCGTGCTCACGCGCACGCCCACCACCACGGGGCTCTCCATGAGCCCCTGGACCATGGAGTTTATCTGCACGTCGTCGACGTTGTAGATGGCCGTGGCCAGCGCCTGGTTGAAGGTCTGGGTCATGGCCCGCAGATCCTTGAGCACGGTCTCGCGGGTGTTGTAGTATTCCGCGGCCATGTGCACGGCGGTCAGGGCCAGGGTGATGACCACATAGAAGGCGAAGACCAGGGTCAGCAGCCGGGTGCCGATGGATTCGCGCAGGGAGATGGGCTGCGGATGGGGGGCTGCGGGGTGGCGCATGGCGGAGTTGCGGCCCCGGGGCTACCTGAGGGCCGCGGGCAGGGGGAAGCCCCAGCGGGCGAAGATGGGCTCCAGGCGCCCCGTGCGGGCCAGGTGGCGCATGCCCTGGTCGTAGAGTTCCCTGATCTTGCGGCCCCGTGCGGTGTCCTTGAGCACGGGGAAATAGCCGCGCCGCCCGATGGGCTCGATGCGGAAGTCGGCCATGTCGAAGGGGATGGTGTTCTTGCGGATGGAGTCCTGGATGAAGTTCAGGTCGTCGAGGTAGAAGTCGATGCGCCCGAGGACGACCATGCCCAGGGCCGAGACGCCGGATTTCAGCTCCTTGTGGCGCATGGGCACGGGAATGTTGCCTTCGTCGTAATAGCCGATGCGCCAGGCGATGGAGCGGTCCTTGAGGCTGCCGGGCATGGACCATGCCCCGATGTTCCTGCGGTTGAAGAATACATGGTAGTCGCCCTCGTACATGGGCGTTTCGGCGAGCATGAGCCCGCGCGGGGGCTTGTCGTGGCAGGTCATCATGTCCGCCGTTTCGCTGCGGACCATGTGGTAGGCGCGCTCGGAGGGCGCGTATTCGCGGATGTACCCGATGCCGTAGAGGCCGAAGACGGCGGAGAGGATTTCGTGGTAGAGGCCCGTGCCGTCGAGGTTGGTGAACCCCGACCAGGACGGGCCGACCACCTGGACGGCGGTTATGTCTCCGGGATCGGGCAGGGGCCGCTCCCTCCCGGCCGCGGGCGCGGCCAGGCACAGGGCGAGCAGAAGCCAGCAGACGATGCGCATGATATCGCTCCTGGGCCGGAGAGGCGCTCCGGGCCCGATTCGGCATCCCTTAGCACGGCGCGGGACATTTGTCAGCGCGCGGCGTATTTTGTCAGCGGAATTTTCCGAAGTCCGGCACGGCGTGGCCCCATTTGGCGTAGATCGCCTCCAGGGCGCCCTGGTCGTGCAGGGTCCGGATACCGTTGTCATAGAGGTCCATGATCGTCCTGCCCCGGGCCGTGGGGGCCAGCACGGGGTGGTAGGACCGGAAGCCCACGGGCTCGATGCGGAAGCGGTCCTTGTCGAAGGCCAGCTCCGAGCGGGCGATGGACTCGCGGATGAGCACCGGGTCGTCGAGGTAGAAGTCCGACCGGCCCAGGACGACCATGCCCAGGGCCGAGACGCCGGTCTTGACCTCCTTGGTGCGCATCCCCTCGGGAATGTAGCGCTCGTCGTAGTAGCCGATGCGCCAGACCACCGAGCGCCCGGCCATGCTCTCGCGGCCCTTCCAGGGCCGGACGTTCCCGGCGTCGAAGAACACGGCGTAGACGCTTTCGTACATGGGCATCCGGGCCATGACCAGGGGCGGGTCCACCCGGGCCTTGCAGACCATCATGTCGGCCTCGTTCTCGCGGACCATGTGCGTGGCGCGCAGGCTGGGCACGAAATGGTGCTCGACCTCGATGCCGTACAGGCCGCGGAACACGGCGTCCAGAAGGTCGAAATAGAGTCCGGTGCCGTCCGCGTTGGTGAAGCTGTCCCACGCGGGGCTGACGACGCGCACAACGGCCACGCTTTGCCCGGCCCGGGCCGGGGACAGCAGGCAGACCAGCAGCGCGACGGCGGCGACAAGGGCGCGGCATGGCGCAGGCATGAGTTCTCCTTGCAAGCAGGGGGCCCGGTGCGCGGACCTTGTAGCACGGGGCGGGGCAGCAGGCAATGCCGCAGGCGCGCCGGGGTGCGCCTGACGGGGCGAAACTCCCGTGGCAGGGCGGGGGCAGGGGCGGGGGGCGTCGACGGGCCGGCCCCTGCGTCCGGGCGGGGCCCCTGGTCATCCTTCAGGGCAGCCCCGTCCGGCGGGGGGGCCGCGAGCCCCGGGCCGGGCCTAGGCCCGGGCGGCGTAGGCGGCCAGCTCGGCCTCGGCCTGCTCCCAGCGCCCGAAGGCGGCGGCCA
>Ga0172382_10001439_pt1 | contig 42591 bp, 42 predicted proteins | sample Leawel138RmetaG_FD_122245 | JGI IMG/M metagenome (GOLD analysis project Ga0172382, IMG submission 122245) | Leachate microbial communities from a municipal landfill in Southern Ontario, Canada - Leachate well 138R metaG | ecosystem: Engineered > Solid waste > Landfill > Unclassified | place...
ATTTGTAGATAATCAGTGGGATATTGAACCACCTGACTATCTACATGATGCAATAAATGCTTCTATGGATAAGGCGAAATCGTATCATTGCAGAATACCATACTTTGCAAATATAGAAGCATATGAATCAAAATTAATTACCAAAAGAAAGGAGGAAAAAAAATGATAATGTTTAATGAAGATTTAGATGTAATTGCATCTAAGTGGAATGATAAAGAGTTCGTTCAGGAACAACTCATTCATCACTTAGATGAAGTAGATGATCTTATTAATAAGAATGATACTCATTTATTAAGTGAATGTATTGATCTTATTAATATTCTAAACCAATACTGTAAACTACTCAGTAAAAATATGGATAAGAGTAGTTTAAAGGAATTGGTTATATATAGATATAATAAATTTATATCTAATAAAAATAAGTAATATTATAAGGAGGAAATTATGAAAAGAGATAAAAATGATATAAAGGATATTAATAAATTAGAGGATATTGACTCTAATTTAAATAAATCTGTAGATGAAATGGTTAGAGATTTATCTCCCGATGAAATGGTGAATTTCATCGAAGGAGAAATATTTGGTGAGGAGGAGGAAATTATGAATAAAGGTAATAATGATAATAAAAATGAAAATAATATTAAGGAGGAAATTATGAATAAAGATAATAAAACTGAAAAGAAAGATGGTATATTCAAAAAAATCTGGAGAGGAGAACATACTATACTAACTATGATGATATTAATACTATTGGCATATACAATATACTACATAAATGATAGTTTTAATAGAGATGAACGTATATTAGAACTATCGCATAATTATGCCACACATAATTATGGTAACATACAAATACTCGAAGAAAGAATAAACGAAGTCGTTGACAAACAGAATGAAATAATAGATACCGTCAATAATCTTCGTGGAGGAAAATTATGGGCAAGACTTTTTCAGTTTGGAAAAGTCAAACCTGTAACACCAGAAAGTATAGAAGAAGAAATAAAAGGAGGAAATTATGAAGAATAAATTTTTATATATTATTATAATTTTAAGTATTATATTAGCAGGATGTGGTAGCGATTCATTAAATCCATCTACTGCTATATATAAGGTTAAAGGAAATTTAAATTCAATTACGGCTGGTGGTAGTGGCGCTCCAGCAGTAAATAGAGTTGTATCAAAAGATGCTATATTTAAGGTTCGAGTATTTGGTAATTCATTTAATGATTATATGTTACTTCAATATAATTCAGAAGATGATATATTCGAAGCTTTAGTACAGTTTAAACCTGTACATATAGTATTATATAAATACAATGAATTTGTAGCAGGGTTTTCATTACCTGCTACAATTCAGCCAGACGACGAGATATCGTTTGATGCGACTGTAAGTAATACAAATGATATCAATATATTATTTGAAATTAATGATACCATAATTGATGATATCATCGAGCAAGAAAGTGCTATATATGAAAGTATTGATTTTAGTATGATTGAAGGTGAGGCTCAGCCTATAATACTGCCACCTCATATTGATACTGAAGTTGGTAGATTTTATATAATTGATGATACATATTATATAAATCCATTTCCTAATGAAAATGATGTTCCAGCTAATGAAGACTTTATATTTTCTACGATAGTTGATCTTGGAACATATGATGGCGAGTTTTCATTAGGAGAATCTGGAACGTATTATTATGCTAGTTATTGGTCACTTTATGGTAGTTATGGTGAGCCATTAAACTATTTCCAGATGGCAAGAGAATTTGGAACAACATTGGGTAATACCGATATACAATCGAATCATATTTGGATTTATTATTATAAACCACCAATACTTGAATCCGATTTTGATATTGTAGATGGTATTACTTGCTTTAGTGATCCGGAGCAGGAAATATGGATCAATCCATATTGGGTATATGGAACGGAAATGTATATTTCTTATATGCCTGGATATGGTGCACAACGAAAATTATGGGTTAAGACGTCATATTCTATTATAGAAGATGGTGTCGAAAAGTTTTTATATATGGATTCCCGATATTATGAAGAATATCATAGTGAGGAATACCATAGCCGAAACGAGGTGTATTTATCGGAAGAAGAATTTGAAGAGCTTATACGTCGTTAGTTAAGTTATAAAAAATAGGGTGATTTTATAATCACCCTATTTTTTTTTTATCTATTTACATTAGCTATATCTTGGTTACCAATAGATGTAGTTTCATATGAATCTGCAATTTTACATAGAAGTTTATTTTCTTCTAATTTAAATGACTCCATATCCTTTACAGATTTAAATTCAATTTCTAATCGAATTATTCCTTTATAATCTTTGGGTAATTTATATTCGTCAAATTCAAATGTTAATAATGTTTGACTATCTTTAATTTTATATCTAGTTTTTTCGATAATATTACCTATTATATTTTTCTTATTATTTTCATATTCATCTTTAGAAATTTCTCTTTCATCTTCAATTCGTTTCTTTCCAGCTTGTTTCTTTATAGTTATATAATATTTTTCATTCATTTTCCTATATCTAATAAGAGGATTTCCTGGTTGAGATGGTTTTATATAATATTGTGTTACTTCAAACTTAGTAGCTAATCGTTTCATTATATTCCATAATTTTTTATTAATATCTTTAACCCACCAAGATTTTTCAATTTCAAATTGTAAGTTATGTTTACCCATAATTGTACTCCTTAAAAAGAATTTAATATTGTTTGATATTTTATTTTGAACTAATATGATTATTTTAACAATAAACATATTATTTTGTCGATATTTTAAAATATTAAAACTCTATATATATTATAATTTTAGTAATTAAGATTTTTTATCGAAATTTTAATTACTAAAATTATACGATGCTATTAGGCGTAGTAGCATCTGCTGTTAAATTTCCAGGTAGATTATAAAAAGTATAAGTTTTATAATCTACTTATAGGATCGTTCTCCAAACAGTCATGATCCTATACCCTCCAACTTATACAAATTTGAGGAGAAGTAGATATATTTATTTCTCCTCCTTTTGGTTATAATTTATTTTTTTATAAATGGGGGCGTTTTTTGGATTCGACTGGTTTTGCTAACATCTAATCACAGGCAGAGTGGTAGCTCTTTAAATATACACTAAATTTAAAAGCAAAAAATTTAACATCCAAAGTTGTAGATTTATTCAGTGGTATGTTTAATATGCCATTGGAAAATGCTGCCTAATATTTAAGCAGCTGGGTTATAATATGATTCCGATAGTATTATAACTCACATTAATCGGATAGTATATAATCGATCTCGATATGATGCTTATATATGAATAATTAAATATCGATAATAGAATAATAGTTGTCACTTTAATTATCTATTATTATAAAAAAGTGACTAAGCCTGTAAACGTTAGATTCTTCGTAAGGCCAGGACGCGGGTTCGACTCCCGCCGCCTCCACCATAATTTTATAGTTTTTTAAATAATATAATATAAATAAGAAAGGGGGATATTATATTAAGAAAGAGAGGGTCGGATAATACAAAAAAAGGAGGGTTATATGGCACGACCTAAAAAGGCCATAAAGAAAGAAAATAATAATAATAAGATACAAATGGGCTGTGGATTTCAGGGATTAGGAGACCTGTTTGAAACAGTTGGGTTTTCATGCGCGCAGATAAAAGAAGTAGAAGAAAAATCAAAAAAAAATAATGAAAACGAAATTGCAAATCGTTTTCAAAAAATGGAGGATACAATGAATAATGAGTTAAATAATGTTGGAATGAATAATGAAGTTGAGGAATTCGAAGGTACGATTCCTACAATTTCGGAAGAAATGGAAAAATCAATAGCAACTGAAAAAGCTGTTATGAATAGATATACAGGTGGAGATAAAAAAGAAAATAGAAACGTGAATAATCTCAAAGCAGCAGCTAATATTGTTGCTAATAAATATTCACAGCCACCAACTCAGACTAAAAGAGAACCAAGAGTTGTTCGACAGGATGCAGATGGTCGAACGATTCTAAGATGTTCCATGAACTCAAATCCAAATAAATTGTCTGGCGCAATAGTCGGCCATATAAAAGATGGTACGGCAACCAGATTTGCAATAGAATGTTCTTTGGATGAAAGAATTGCTGCTGCGGTAAGAGCAATATTCATCAGTAGAACACATCTTGCTGCATATTCAACAAGAGTAGAAATTGAAGATATTATTCCTCATGAGTATACTATGAAAGGGGCTGATGGAAGCCCAAAAGAATGCCAGGGTTTTAAAGTGTTAGTTAAAGCTACAAGTTTTAACTAACCTCCTTAAAAATACAAACTTATTCCCATGAATATACTTTAGTAATATTTTTTATTCTCATTTTAAGAACATTTTCTCTCTACCCTTCTTATATGAGGATATTAAAATATGAACGATATATTCATGGGAATATTATAAAGGTATCAAATCATTAAATTATTTTTCCCTTTTGTTATAAATTTATTTACAAAGGAGTGTTAGTATTTATGTCAAAAGCAATATTTGATATACTTAGCAATCATATTTTTTTAAACAATGACTTTATTAATATATTAAAAGATGACGAGGCGGGTTATATTAGTAATATTATTAGGAAATTGGAAATTGGAAATGATATATTTGTTAGATTTCTTTATCTTACCTTTGATATTTCTAGTATCCGTAACATCAAATTATTAACTATAAACGAAGAAATATCTTTATATTATGAAATTCTTCATAGTATTATATCTTATAAATATTCGGATATAGCATTAGATACATATATACCGTCAATGCTATATCGATATTATAAATTATATTTTGATAAACATCATCCTGATGATGATTTTATATTTACAGATTATTTAGATTCGGATATGATACAATTTTATGATAGTAGTAGTAATAGATTTGATAAATATTTATTACCATTAATATTGACATATATCAATCGTAATAAGTATCATCCAAATATAAATAATATAATTCGGTCAATGATACCCATTTTATTAGTATCTAAACCAGAATATCATTCTAGAATTATTAATATATTATCTAATATTAGTATATACTATTCTATCAGATTTATTAAAAAACTTAATATTAAAATATCAGATGAAAATATTAATAATTTAATTATTAATGCTACTAATACTAAATCTATTGATATTTTAGATATAATAAATATCGATATTATAAATACCGCTACAGATGATATTATTAATAATCTTATGGAATATATATATAATTTAATATTATATAGAAATAATATAGATTTTAAATCTCGAGTAATATTTTTTAAATTTTACCATAAAGTAATTTATTATTATGGAAATGGATCTATACTACGAATATTAGAAGACAGAAATGATAGAAATAATATTCATATTGAAATATTTTCATATATTTATAAAATAGATAATATGTATGATGTAAATTTTAGTAAAATTGTTTATAATAATAATGATGAATCTCATAATAATTTTATGGAAAATATATTTAGATTTTTAGATATAATATATTATGAAAATATAAAATTATTACATGAATATGGAATTATTGATGAATTTATATATGATAATAAATTATTTAAACTTATTAATAATTTCATATCATATTTTACTACAATATCGAATCAAATTAATTTAAATGATCCTAATACGTTTATATTTAAATTTATTAAATATTTGATAAATAATAGAGATCGAATATTATATACATGTACATATCCTAATATAACTACAATTAATAAATTATTTACTAATTTATATAATAGTAATATAATACAATCTATAGAAAACGTATTAGAAAAATTATATTTATATGATATAATTAAGTCTAAAGATGATGTCGAAAATAATTATTATTATAAAGATATGATTAATAATAATAAATGTATTTTTACAAACTCAGATATAATTTTTGAATTATTTAGTAGTAAATATATAACAGAAGAATCATTACCAGCAGATATATTTTTCGAGAATGAAAATGAAATGAATGAATTTGTTAAGGAAGAAAGTAAAATAAAGGAGAATAATAATAATGAAAAGTGAAAATATTAAATCTACAATTAAATCATTTATATCAAAAACGGCCGATATAGATTATGATACGCCTTTAAGTGACTTATTAGAAGACTCATTAGATATGGTGCGGTTATGTTTAGAAATTGAATCAGCATTCGATATTCCAGAAATTGATATAGATGATTTTAATAAAAACCTTAATACTATTAATAAAATATCTAAATTTATTATTGATTATAATTCAAAATCTTCTGGAATATAATTATGTATTTTTCATTAAAGTGGACGCATATAATTCCATTAAATCTAAAAATGATATTTCTATACATTTTTATGAAAAATAGATATTATAATAATATAATGAAATATCGTAAATATCCACATATGTTTATTGATACAATGCATATAGAAGTTTCATTCTGGAAGAATAGAGATCAGGCTGTATTTAGAGAAAAGCGTAAATATACTTTATTATGATGACGTATATTTTTTTATAAAAATATTGACATTTTAATAATAATATTATATAATAATTAAATTTGAGGAGGAGTAATGAGTAATGATATTAACTTTTATACGTTCAACAAAGAATTAGATACTAAATATCCATTTAGAGTATTTTCATCGGAATTAAAATTAGATGAATTAACGCTTCATAAATATTTAATGGATATGCATAACTGTCTTAAAATATTTCAAAAAGTTAAAGTGGTTTTCAAAAAGAAGAATGGTGAACTTCGTACAATGATTTGTTCAAATCATTCAGATGTAATATTAAATGGTATGACAATTAAATATAATCATGATAAGATTAAAATTCTTGAACAGCAGCGAAAATATAATGAACGCCAGAATAAAATAGATAATTCTAAAAATCTCGTAAATATTAAAGACCTATTTATATTTAATGTATGGGATATTGAGGCTAATGACTGGAGAGCCTTTAATCACAGTCAGATAATATCGTTTGATATTGAAAAGTAATTTACTTTTCCAATAAGGGGGAATATTTAAATTATGTTTTTATTTGATTATGATTCTTATGATGCAAAAGAAGTTACAAATCCATCATATGATGAATATAAGCCAGGTGGGTTATATTCTATCGATGTATTTGGTCCTATAGTAACTAATCAATGTTTATGTAAAAAGATTGGAAAACCTGGTGAAGTGTGTAATAAATGTGGAATGACATTTGAAGATGCTGCACTACGTGATATTAAAATGGGTAAAATTAAACTACCATTTCCAATTTTACATCCAAAATTATTATATCGAATTGGTAAAAATCTTAGCAAAGATATATTAATGCCATCGGATAGATTTAAAAAGAAAGGCATAACTGATATTGAGAATATTAATACATTTTATGATTTACATAAATTAATATGTACATATGATAGTATAAAATCTTCTATAAAGAAATTCGAAGAAAATAATTTATTATATACTAATTATATATTAGTACCACCACCATCAGTTAGACCTAAAATAGTTATTAATGGTAAAGAAATATATGATGATATATCAATATTATATAGAACCCTTATTAATACTATCATAAGTATTAATTCTGGTGCTATTGGTATGACTAAAAGTGGATTTAAAGATTCTGTATATGCAATATATATGGGAGTATTAACCATTATCGATCATATACTGAAAATAATACCAAAGAAAGATGGTATTATAAGATCCAAAATTTTAGGAAGAAGATCAGATTATTCTGGTAGATGTGTAATTGTGCCAGACCCATCATTACCATTAGATAGTGTAAATATTCCATATAGAGTTTTAGTTGATTTACTAAGACCTCTATTAGTATATGAAATTGAACATACCAATAATAATATAATTGATGAAAGTAAAAATATTATAATAAGTAATGCTGAAAAAATAATTCAGGAATATTGTAATTTTAGAATGCATGATAAGTTAATTGAATATCATATAAATAAATTATGTAAAAATAATAAAAATTATGATGGTTATGATTTGGTAATACCTATTAATCGTCAGCCATCATTACATCGATTATCATTAATGGCATTTAAGATAATACCAATAAATGAAAGTGTAATAAAAATAAATCCTGCTATTGTAAAACCATTTAATGCCGATTTTGATGGAGATCAAATGGCATTATATATGCCTCTATCTAAAGAAGCTCAACAAGAAGCTAGAGAAAAAATGACGTTTAATGAATCAAATTTCTTATCTGCATCGGATGATAGAATTATATTTAAATTTGATCAGGATATTGTTTTAGGTTTATACAAATTATATAAAACTTCTGGAGGTAAAAAATTATTAGTAGATAATTTTAATTTTCCAGATGATGGTGAAAAATTAACTGGTAAAGTAATAAATACTGTATTATATAATTTATGTAAAGCAAAGCGTATAAATGACATTCATAAATTAATGAATATTGCATTGACTTATATAACATATAATCCGACTAGTATTCCATTACATTACTTTAACTTACCCGAAATTATTAAGAAGAAGAAAAATCTTGATAACTCTAATATATTTGTATCTAAAACTCAAGAAGATATGTTAGTAGAGGAAGCTAAAAGTAGTTGTAAGCTAGCTGATATCATTGATTCTGGATCGAGAGGTTCATGGGATAATATTAAACAGATATCTATTCGTAGAGGATTTATATCTGACCCATTTAATAATATTATTAGAACACCAATTAATAATTCTTTAATAGAAGGATTAACTGAAGAAGAATTATTTATATCGTGTCATGGTGCCAGAAAGGGGTTAATTGATACAGCTGAAAATGTTGCACCATCTGGTTATCTTACTAGAAAACTTGTATATCTTGGTTCTGGATGTAGAAGATCATCTACAGATGATTGTGGAACGACAGACCATTTAGTAATACAAGTAACAGATAAAAATATTCATGGATTTAATAATCGATATAAAATTAACGACGATGGTTCATTAGAGAAGATTCATAAAAAAAGACTTAAACTTAATGATATAATTAAATTAAGATCTCCACTAAGATGTAAGTCTCCTGATGGAATATGTAATAAATGTCTTGGTGATATTTTTTATAATTCGACCCCAACTATAAATATTGGTATATTAGCCGGTGTATCATTAGGTGAAATTAGCACACAGCTTGTACTAAGAACATTTCATTTTAGTGGATCTGCTAACATTAAAGCTAATAAAGATAATAGTAACGATGACGTTAACTATGATATTAATAACGATCTAAAAATAGTTGAGTCAATATTTAATAATAAATATAATACGGAATCTATTAAAACCGTAGAAGCTTATGTTACATTATTATATAATATATTTTCTTCTCATAATCAATATCTAAAACATATTATTCTTGAAATAATATTTGGTGAATTATTATATTCATCTGTAGATGATAATATTCAGTATAGATTTTTATCAGATACTGAGAAAAATAAATTTAAATTGGTATCGATTAATACTGCAATAAATAAGAAAAATGTTCTAGTAGGTTTATTATTCGAAAACTTTGGTAATAATCTTACGAATATAATTAAGAAGAATAAAAATATTGATAAAGATAATATTATTTATAAATTATTTATGAGTGATTATAAATTATATAACGAGCCAGATATTTCTAAATTCGCGGAAGATCAATTAAATGAAAAGGAAGCTATTGAAAAGATAAATGAGGAGGGAATATAATTTATGATTGATTTTGGAACTATTGAAAATACAATAAGAACTAATATCGATTTTGGCGATATATTTAAATTATTTGGTGATAGAATTACAAAAATTCCGTTCATTAAAAATTATAAATATGAACTTGTAGATTTATACAAAAATAATATTAGATCATTAAACTGTAAAAGAAGTTATAAAAATCGATATTGCATATCATTTGATATGGTTACACCAAATAATCATACCGTAAAACGAACATTAATAATTGATACACCTGTGGTATTTAATAATGGATATGTATTATTAAACAATTGTACAAAAATACCACTAATACAATTTGTTGATAATAAAATAGAACCAAAAAATAATTTATCCATAAGATTATATAATAATTTGATCGATACAAATATTAGGTATAGTGAAAAACATAAAGCATTTTTTTGTAACTTATCTGGAAGTACAAACTTCTTTTTATTACCACTATTAGTTATTATATCTGGTGGATTTGATAAATTTTTGAAAAAATATTTTAAAGATTTAGATATTACATTATCAGAAAAAACTTTAACACCATCTAAAAATTTATCGGATTATATAAAAATAAGTAATGATTTAAATACTATATCACCAGAAACTTTATTTAAGTTACAAATATTTAATTTTAAAATTAATAAAAATGTAAAATCATTTAATGTAGATGATTTAGATTCATGGAAATCATGTGCAAATATAAATGGAGTTGATTTTATAACATTATATTTATATTCAAATGTAATCGATTTATTCTCTACATGTAATAATAATGATATAGATGATGCATTTAACTATATTGTAAAATTAAACTGTAACTTAACTGAGGAACAAACAGATTTAATTAATAAGAAGATTAAATTAAATCGTAATAATATTGAATATAAACGAAGTCGAATATATGAAGTATTATTAATTCCATTATTTGAACAATTATTTAAAATTATTATTAATAGACCAAAAGCAAGAAATGATTCGACGATTAGACTTGATTTATGTAAAAAGATAAATAAAGAATTTAGTTCTTTATATCAATTATATGATGATAAGTTTTCCGTAATTAGTATGCTATATAACTGTAATAAAATATCATTTCTTGGATATCAAAATATCGATAAGAATAAAGTTTCAACATTTAAACGAGTAATACATAATTCATATAATAAAACGATTTGTCCAATAGTTACAGCAGAAAGAGAAAATTGTGGTGTTATAAATCAATTGGTTGCTGGATTTGATTTAACGGCACATAGAGAAAAAAGAATAAAGGGATGTGGTAATATACTTACTGATTTCTTAAATCTTTAATATATTACTATAAAGGAGTTAATAATTATATGAAGATAGAATTAAATGATACATTAAGTATATCTCATATTATTGGATTAGTACCATTTTGTTCAAATGATGATCCTACAAGATTACAAATGGCTAATTCACAAATGAGACAATCATTACATATTAAAGATTTACAAACTCCATATGTATGTACAGGGTATGAGAATTTAGAAAATTATGGAACCGTAAGAGCTCATTCCGATTGTAAACGTAAGTTTTCAGATAATAATATTATTATAATTGAATATACTAAAAATGATGTTATTAAATATGAAACGATATATCTTATTGATTATTGGATCGATACAAAAAAAGATAACTGGAAGAAAGGTGAAGTAATTGCTTATCATTCTTCGTTACATGATATGAAATATATAAAATATGGATATAATGCTAGTGTAGCATTTATGAATTGGTTTGGATATAATATGGAAGATGCGATCGTTATATCTGAATCATATGCGAAGAAAAATGCTGCTATATATTACGATACTATTAAATTTATTATACCATCAGAATTTATGCCTGTAACATTAGATAAAAATTCAATGAAACCACTACCAGTTCCTGGTGATATATATCAAAAATATGATCCAATATGTAAACTAATAAAAACTAATACATTATCAAATGTATTGAAAAGTAATAGAGTTATAAGAGCACCAATGGATTTAGAAATTATTGATATAAAAATATTTCCGAATAGTTGGCATAGTGGCTTTTGGGATAATTATGTTAGATCCCAAATTATTATGAATGATAAAACTATAAGAGAGAATAAAGATATTAGATCTTTATTATACGATAATCTATATTATAAAAGTACATTTGTCGGTGATTTTAAATTTGATGGTAAACCATTTGATGGTATTTTGGTTGAAATTAAAATTAAATATGAAAAGCCATTACAGGTTGGTGATAAATTGGCTAACCGACATGGTAATAAAGGTGTTATTTCTAAAATATTACCAGATGATGAAATGCCTAAAACTAAATCTGGACTACCAATAGAAGTTATATTAAATCCACTTGGTGGTATATCTCGAATGAATATTGGTCAGATATTCGAACAAAATGTTGGTAAATTAGTTCATATGATAAGATTATCAAATCTTACAAAAGTTCAGATATTCGATATATTAGAATTTATATATACTAAGGATAATGATATATATAAATCTTATGTCCATAAATATAATGAATTAGATGATAATATTTTAAGAGATAATTTTACACTATATGATATACCATTTAAAAAATATTTTAACTATGATAAACTTAAATCTTTAATAATCAAAGTTAATAAAATGGTTAATAATATCGATTTAGATCCAAATGATGAAGACTCTATATTTTCCGAATCTGTAATTTATAAAGATAAAGAAATTCATCATATATCAACAGGTCATATATATATGATGAGATTAGTTCATAACGCTGCGGATAAAATGAAGTCAACCCATTCCGAAGAAGTTAATATTAAGTTTCGTCAACCAATAAATGGTCAGAAAATTGGTGAAATGGAGCATTGGTGTTTTATGGCTTATGATGCAATTAATAATATTAGAGAAATTGATATTAAATCAGATGCAATTGAGGAAAAGGAAAGATTTCTATCCAATATCATCATAGATAACGATAATAGATTAGAATCGGTTCATCAGACAAAAAAACATACACTCAAAATGGTGGAAAATCTACTAAGAGTTATTGGTATTGAATTATAATAAAGGGGGTGAAGGAAATAAATGAATCAATCCGAAATTATTAATAATATATTATCGAATATGAAACTATTAGTAGAATCCGGATATTTTGATAATAAAGAAAATGTTATATCAAATAATGAATCATATGATGATGTACCATTTACTGGACCATCTAATCTTAATGCAAATGATTTTACTAAATATATGCAAGAACATAAAAACGATGTTACTACAGCTGATGAGATGAAATTCCAAGCAATGTCATCGTATTATCCATCAATAAAAGAAGTTAAAGATATAATGTATAATATATTTTCTGATAGTAATGCAAATAAAATATCAGATTTGCTTCAGAGATTATTAAAGATTATAGGATTTGAGCAATTAAAGATTCTATTTACAATCGAAGAAAAAAATAATATTGGATTTATATTTAAGAATATCGTTTTATTTTATATTAAATTAAGAATAACTAATAAGATAAAACCAGTATCAAATATGGAATCTATGAAATTTTATAAATATTTATTATTATCACAATTCCCACCAAATATTGAAACTTCTATAGTGCGGGAAAAAATTGAGTATAATAATATATCTATTCTATTACATTATATATGTATATATACAGAGTTAAAATTAGAATCTATTAAAGATATAGAATGTATATCGATACATATAAAGACATATATGACTCAATTATTTATGACATATCTATATATTTTATATTTATATTTTGATAAAAATATTAATTATATTATTGATGAATTAAATAAATTTATTAAAAGTACATATTATAAATATTCCGATAAACCAGAGACAAATGATATATATGAAAATTTAAATAAAACAATTCCACAAATAATTAATATTATCAATTCCAATTATTCAATATTAATTAATGAAAATAATATAAAAGAATATGTATCTATTATTAATAATATATTGAATGACTTAGTTATACCTACCCAGCAACCAATTAATAATCAAGTCGATAATATTGAGTCTGGTAGTACAATGGTAAATAATAAGTTCATACAATATAATAAGGTATATGAATTAATTAAAGCTAATAATTATACAATACAATCCGAATTAATAAATAATCATGGAAATGATTATGATATAGAAGATCTTAAAAAGTTTTTCTATATTGGGTATGTATTAAATATGGGTACAACCCTTAATGAAAATGATTTCATGTCATTAATGAAATCGGTTAATATTGATGCGATGAAGTTGTAAACTGCGGTGATTGTTGTAAAATAAAAAAAATAAAGCTCATAGAAATGAGTAAATTAAGGAGATTTAAATGATGACAGTTAAAAAAATTAATGTTAATACCGAGAAAGATGCTATTTTTGCTATGGAAGTTGCTAATAAAACTTTTACTACAAACGAAGAAAAAGCTACAGAAATCAATAAAATATTATCTACTAGAACAAATTGTTATACAAAGTTTTTTAAATTGGAAGATACACAGATTGTTCCTCAACTGGTATTAACAGGTACAAATTATGTATCTAATATTACTGTATATAAACATGATAATTGTTCTTTCTTTGTTGGTGGTACAAAAAATAAAGTATTTATATATTCCGTAATACCATTTACTATTGGCCAGGATAAATTCTATTACTTCTATAAATTTAATACATCACTAAGACCAGGTACATTAGATGTATATGATATTGAAGTTCCTGCTGGAATACCAAATCTATTTGATAATATTGGAGATATTAATACAAAGGTAGCTGAAATTATTACAATGAAACAGACTTCACTCGTTAATGTATTAACTAATCCACATAAAATAAATCCAGCTGTAATGAATGAATTTACAAAAGTACTTGGTGCATTTAAGGCTGGTACATTAAATTCTGCTGGTATCGATAATATATTTATAGAATTTATTAATAGATTTGTAAATTGTAGATCCGTATCTAAATTATATGATATGTTAAGATCTGGTAATGTTATCTTTAATGGATTAACTGCTGAATATCCAGAGAAAGTTGAAGTCGTAAAACAGCCTAAAGAAAAGAAAGAAGCTAAAGCTACTGATAAAAAACAGCCTAAAGAAAAGAAAGCTGAAGTATCTCAGGAAATGTCAAATACAGCTCCAATCGAATCAAACGTGACTCAGCAGCCAGCTCCTCAGCAGCCAGCTGATACTACAACTCCTCAATCGGTTGAAGTCCCTACAGAACAAGAAATTCTTCAGCAGATAATAAATAATGAAACTGTTCCACCAACAATTTAAAGGTCTAACAATAATCAATAAACAATAAAAAGTAATTACTTTTAGTATGGAGAAGTTTTATCTTCTCCATACTTTAGTAATAATAAAAATACTAATTACTTGAGGATGGTATAATTTATTATGTCAATAATTCGATCTGGATGCTTATTTCTTAAAAAATCAGAAATTGATATCAACCTAATTAATTCTATTAAACATCAACTACTATTTAAGTCTAGAATTTTAGATCCTATAACTGGGGATATGAAAAATATTAAAATTCATGGGTTTTATGAATTTGACGATTATTTATTAATACCCCGATTTGCTATAGATTTAAAATTTTCAGAATTATTAAATATTCAAACATCGTTCTATGAACAAGTTGGTGATTCTATAAATTTTAATTGTAGAATAGAATATAGAGATGATATTCAGCAGCAAGCTACCGAATTTATGATAAATAATAAATGTGGTCTATTATGTTTAGCTCCTGGTAAAGGTAAAACGATGATTGCAATTAAAGCTATATCGGAGATAAAACGTAAAACCTTAATTATTGTAGATCAAACTGATATATGTAATCAATGGATTGAAAGATTTATATCATTTACGGATTTAACGATTGATGATATTGGAGTATATACGAAAACTAAAAAATTAGATAAGCCTATAAATATTGCAACAGTACAATCATTATTATGGGCGGTTAAAGGTGGTAATTTTAATCAAGTTAGAGACTTCTTCGAACAGTTTAATATTGGTGTAATCATTATAGACGAAATCCATGCAATTGTAGGACCAGAATTATTTACGAACGTTTTATTTTATATACCATCAGATAGAATTTATGGTCTTACGGCTACTCCATTCAGAACCGATGATAGAGATATATTAATAAAATATTGGATTTCAGATAATCAATTTGTAAATTTGGAATCTAAAATTCAACCTGAAATTTTAGCTTATTATTTTAATGGTAATATTTCTAGTAAGGATGCTTTTCTTATCAATCATAAGGTTACTACAAATTCATTTGTTAATGGTAAAATTGATTGGAATAAAACTATTGCATTATTTGATATACATAAATATTATAAATATCTTATTTCGAAAGGTGAAGTTGGAATTTTAATTGCTAATATTATAATTAAATTATTTAAAAGTAATAAGCAAATATTATTTGTATGTGTAAGTAAAAAGTTTATAAACCATCTATTTGAAATGATATTAAAAATTGATAAAACACTAGAACCACATATAGCCTTATTTATAGGAGATGCTAAAAGAGATATATGTGATACAAGAATTATATTAGCTACGATGGCAAAATGTGCAAAAGCCATAGATATACCACATATAGATACTTTAATTATGGGGTCTCCAGTTAATGGTAAGTCACCAGAATTATTACAAGTTATTGGTAGATCTACTAGAGAGTATGTGGATAAAGATGGAAATATAAAACAAAAGGCTATTATTATCGATTTAATAGATATATCTATGGCTAAAACTTTACAACGTTATTTATCTCGTAAAGAATTTTATATAAGTAAAAATTATAAAGTAATCGATCAGGAAAATTTTGACGGTGAAAAATATAAAAATATTCAAAAGAAGTTACGTTACTAAAAATATAAGGAGTAATAATTTTATGGCTATAAGATTAAATTATATCAAATATCGAAATTTTCTTAGAGTTAGAGATGAAGTAATTAAGTATTTCGATGAAAAGGGGACAACTCTTATTATTGGTAAAAATGGTATTGGTAAATCAACTGAAATTAAAGCAATTCTATTTGCAGCGTATGGTAAAACATATGAAAGTATTAGGGGAAAATCGGCTTATGTTAATAATCATGTAAATAAGGATTGTATGGTTGAGTTATCCGTAACGTTTGATGGTAAAGAGATTATTATTACTAGATATATAGAAGATACAATACATAAGGGAAATACATTTGTAACAGTTGATGGTGAATCTGTTCCAGATCCAGATTATTTTGAGAACTATATATGTTCTTATGATATTTTTATTAGAACAATAATTTTCCCACAGCAAGCTAAAGAAACGTTTCTTGAATTACCAAATGGAAAGAAATTTGAATTATTTTCTAACATAACAACTGATTTATCAAGATATTCGTTATTATTAGAAAAGGCTAAAATATATAAAGAAAAAATGGATGGATTTGTAGATACAGTTCAATCCAAATTAGATTCAATTGATCAATCTATAGAAAATATATCTAATATTAAAAATGTAAATAAAATAAAATTTGACGAAGAAAAGAAATCTACTATCGAAAAAAAGAATCAATATCTAATAGATATCAATAACCTTAAAACTTCTATTGGTAATACATCGGAAGATAAAGTTAAAGATGAATTAGTATCAGAAAAGAATCTATTAAATAACATTAATGAATTAAATAATAATATTATTAATAATGCGGAAATATCAAAATCAAATGAACTAAATCGATATAATAATAGTTTATCATCGATTAATAATGATAAAGTTGCATTAGATAATAAATTTATAACAGAATATAATTTATTTGTAAATAATGATAAAGAAAAGTTAGTTACAGAAATGAATGGATATTCGGAAAAGATTAATGAAATACTTACAACTATAAGTAATTATGAATCTACTATAAAGGAAAAAAATTCTACTATTATTGAATTGAACAAAAGAGAAATAAATATATTAAATTCTACTATTAATGAATTAAATATAGAATATTCTAAATTATTAACTACTAAATCATATAAAGAAAATGAAATTTCTAAATTTAATAATGCAAAATTATATGTACAAAATGAAGTTAATAATGCGGCTAATTGTGTTACTTGTGGAAGACCATTAACACCAGAATGTGTCGATGTAATAGATAATCAGATAAAATCAATCAATGATGAATTAGGAGTTCTAAATACTCAGATTCAAATATCAAATAATAAAATTAAAGAAGTAAAAGATAAAATAAAATCATTTGAAGATAAAAATACTAGTATAATTGATGAAATGAATGCTAATATAAATACTAATAAGCTATCAAATCAGTCACTAATTAATAATTTAAATACTAAAAAGAATGAAATTAAAATTAAATTAGATAGTAAGGAAATAGAAAATAAATATCATTTAGAATTAACTAAAAAGTATGAAAATGATTATAATATGATATCCGAAAAGATAAATAATGAAAATATGGCTCATGTAAATAATATGAAAACTATTGAAGATGAAAAAATTAAAAGTTTGGCTGGTATAACCGAAAAGATATCTAGAAGTAGCGAAACTATTAAGAAACTTGAAAATATTATATCCATATTTAATCTAATAAGAGATAAAGAAAATGATATCAAAGTATTCGATCAGATTATACTAAAAGAGTTCGATTCAACATCATATGATAATAATATACAAAATTTAAAAATAGAACAGGATAAATTAATACAAACGAAAACAAAAACCATAAATGAAATTTTACCTATAGTTTCATTTTGGGTAGAAGCGTTTTCCGATAAAGGTATTAAAAATTATATAATTGGAACTAAACTTCCATATATTAATGATAGAATTAATTCATATCTTACGTCTATGGGTAAAAATCTATTAGTTACAATTGATAATTGTAGAGAGTTGTCAAGATCCACAAGTAAAACTAAAGCAATATCGAATGAAATTCATATTCGAGTACTTGTAGATAATAAAGAAGTTGATATTAAATTATTATCTGGTGGACAAAAAAGGTTAATTGATATTATAATATTCTTTACATTATATGAAATATTAGTTCAGCAGAAAGGTAAACTTGCTAATGTATTATACTTCGATGAAATATTCGATGCATTAGATAATGAAAATACTATTGATATAATGAATATATTAAAAACATTATCTGAAAAATCTGAAGTCAGAATAATTACACATTCTGATGTATGGAAGCAAGAGGAATTTGATAATATAATTGATTATAACTTAGCTTCATAGTTTTATGTAAAATAAATTATACGGAGGATTTACAAATGACAAGAGAAGAAATGATTCAAAAATCTGCGGATTCAATTAGAAGTAATTATGGATATTTTACTATCCAAGATAGTAGATATGGCGTAATAAATATGCAGGTAGATAGAAACTTTAATTTTAAAGTTTCTGCAGTACCAACACTTGTACCGGGTGGAGTTCCAGCAAATCAGATTCAGAAAGGTACTAAAGTTTATGATTATAAAAATAATATTTTATTAACCATTTCTGATAAAACATTAGGTGCATGGGCAATTGCATTATATAGATGGTGTTTATATTCAAATGCATCTGGATTTGATGCAAAAGATTTTAAAGGTAATTTACAATGCGAAGATTTTAAAGATAGATCTAAAGGTAATTATGGACCTGATGTAGCCAAATATGCAAAAGCCTCGATATCACCAAAAAGAGATGATAAAGGAAATATTGTTGATCCAAATAATGTAACAATGATGGTTACATCTTGGACAACTCAGCAGGATAGAAGAACTATTTCATTACATATCTCACCAGAAATAGCGATATGTTTATATAATTTTATTACTGGATACTTACAATTAAGAGCACAGAAATCTTATGAAATATCTAATTATTTCTTAGAGAATGGTAGTAATACAAATAATAATAGTGACTCTAATTCTAATAATCAATATAATACATCATATACAAATAGCACTCCTCAACAGTCATTCCAGCAGCCTATGTCTCCACCAAATATGCAGCAGACTCCTCAACAGTCATTCCAGCAGCCTATGTCTCCACCAAATATGCAGCAGACTCCTCAACCTCAGCAGCCAGTTGGACCTCCAAATCCTAATATGATGACTACTAATATTGATGCATTAAATGGTGTTGTATAATATGAGCCGTAATATATCCGTATCTAAATTGTATAACGTATCTATTGGAATGATATTAGATTGTGGATTTGTTGGGTATAATCCAACTATAAAAGTTAGTATTATTTCTGATACTAATGATAATGATATTAAATTCGTGGTTGATTATAAAATATTAGATAATATAGTAAAATCTATATTAAAAGAATATATTGATCATAAAACATTATACTTTAATAAATCATTTGAGTATATAATAGATTTAATCAAAGATATATATATAAATGGTAGCGATAATAATGAAAGTATATGTGAAAGTTTTCAATATATTGAGGGTAAATCAAATAATATTATATATGATATACAGGATTTTTTATATAGTAAAATATTAAATTACATCCACGATAATATAGATATTAACTTAGGCGTTGATATAACAGTATATATGAATGATGATATCAATATTGACCTTTATAATATTAATATGCTACATCGTATATACTTTCAGACATTACCAGATAAAACGGAAGAATTATGTAAACGAATACATGGTCATAAATATAAGTTGAATTATTTATGTAAGGATATACCAGATGAAGCTAACGTTAAAGATATATTTGATCTATATAATGAAATATTTAATAATAGACTTGTTATATCAAAATTAGAAATACCAAAATATGATATATCAAAATTAAATTTTATATCGGAGTATACATTTAACGATTTATATATTCGTATATTTAAACTTATAATTCCAAATACTAATTATAGTTTTGAGGTTGCATACATCGATAGTGATACAATGGTTACCAGTGTAGAATCTTTAATTACATTTATAGATAATCAAATTAAACCCGAAAATAAGATTAAAGATAAATTAATGATATGTATAAGTGAGACAGATTCTACAATTTGTAAAATAAAATATTAAAAAGGAGTAATTTTTATATGTCAGATATTAATATTGATTTAGACGCAATGATGAGTCAGGTAGATAATTTAACTACATCAAATGTAGTAGCTGAACCAGTAGCACCAAGAGTTGCAATTCCAGAAGCGGCTACACAACCATCAAATGTAGTATCTGAACCAGTAGCACCAAGAGTTTCAATTCCAGAAGCGGCTCCACACCCAGAAACTATTCAGCCAGCAATTAATACATCTACTCCACACCCAGAAACTATTCAGCCAGCAATTAATACATCTACTCCACAACCAGAAACTATTCAGCCAGCAATTAATACATCTACTCCACAACCAGAAACTATTCAGACAGCAATTAATATATCTACTCCAGAAACACCAGTACATAATAATACTACTACTAATGTAACAAACCCACCAGTTATAAATGGTGATGTAATTGATTTTTCAATAAAAAATGATAGATATGATATATTTCTTAATCTATTCGAAAATCTATCAAAATTTTTACCAGGTATTAATATTCATAAGTCTAAAATTCGTCAGTCAATGAATAATGGATCTGCATTTATTATATGTAATAATATTCCCGAATTTCCGGAAATATGCGATATTAATATTAATAATCTTAAAAATAGAATTCCATTATTGAAAATGTTTAATTCTAATGGAAAGGATAAGAATATTAAAATTAATTCAAAAGATAATTCTTTATTTATATGGGATGATAATACTCAGATAAATTTAAGTTTAGCTTCTCAGTCTATATCAGCTGAATATCAATATATATCAGATGAGAGATGGTCTAAAATGGTCGACATTATGGCAAATAGTGAAAGCACATCATTTACTATTAGTCCTATTCTATTTGATAGATTTAAAATTTTATTAAATTCATTTGTTAATCCAATGACAAAAATTAATATAAATAAATCTAATGATATTACATTACAAATAGAATCTAGTAATAAAATTGAAAAAGGACAAGTGAATAACTTTGCAAAAAATACAAATGAAAATATTAAAGGATTTACATTTGATTTTAATGCATTTTTATTTATGCTTGACGTCACCGATATAAAAATAACATTATATGCTGATATTAAAAATGGAAGAAATGGTGCTATAATGTTATTCAGTTGTAAAATGAATGGTTACGATTTTGAATTATATCAGAAAGGTGTATATAAGATATAATTTTAATGGTATAGGGGTTATTATTAAATAGTCCCTATACCTAAACTTTAATATAAAGGAGTATTAATGGTTGCAGCCAATACATATAATGAAAGTAATATACAGAAGTTTGAAAATATTGAAGCTGTTCAGGCAAGACCAGAACAATTTATTGGCGAAACTAATAATCCAACACATTTACTTATTGAAGTCATCGATAATGCATTTGATGAGGTAATGGCTAATCATGCAAGTATGGTTGTAATAAGTATTGATACTATTAATAATTCGTTTATAATATATGATAATGGTAGAGGAATACCACTTGGAATACATCCAGTATATAATGATTATACTCCTATTATAATCGCATCTACTTTATTTTCTGGTGGTAAATTTAATGATAAGGCATATGTTAAGCGATCGGGTTTACATGGAGTTGGATTGTGTGCAGTAAATGCTCTTTCAGATTATTTTATTATTCGATCTGTAAGAGATAATAGTATTGGAAATTTTATATTTAAGCATGGAAAAATTGATTCATCAAAGGTTGAACAATCAACCGAGAGTGATAGTCAAAAAAAAGGTACAACAATTAGTTTTAAGCCAAGTTCTAAATATTTTGTATCAACTGATATCGATATTAATAAAATCGTTGATAAGGTAAATATATGTAAAGTATTTATTCCAAATATTCAAATAATATTATCGATCGATAATAAAATAATTCCACTTCAATCTAGTAAAGATCAATTTATTAATTTTAATCTAAAAATTGATACAAATAGTTCTGATATACTATTTAATAATAATATATTTATAACAGCAGATGATATTAATAATAATAATTGTATGGATATTTATTTTAATTTTAATATTGCCAATAATATTAAAAGGGGTAGTGTTAATTTATTACCCGTTGATAATGGAACTCATATTAATATTGCATCTGATATTATTATAGATTATTTATTATCAGTAAAATCTAAATCAGATATTTATACTAAAAAAGAAATTAATAAAATACTTACATATTATTGTATACTATATACTACTGAAATGAAATTTTCTGAACAGATTAAAACTAACTTATGTACGAGAAAAGGTCATTTTAAAGATTTAATTGATTTATTAAATAAGCAAATTAGTTTATATTTTAAATCAAACTCGGGTGTATTAGATACAATAAAGAAACTACTCAATGAGTTAAAGATTAAATCTGATAAGAAAGATATAGATTTAAATATCGATAAGAAACTAAAACGTGGAAGTATTAAAATTGAAAAATTAATGGATTGTAAATCAAAAGATTGTAATACAACCGAACTATTCATAATCGAAGGTGATTCCGCAGCTGGCAATTCTATAAAATGTAGAAATCCAGTTAACCAAGCAATATTAGCCTTACAAGGTAAAAGTATTTTAAATATTTCTTCGATGGATATCCAAAAGGATATAAAACGAATAATAAAGAATACGGCAATTCGGGATTTAATTGAATCTATTGGTATTGATATAAAAAATCAAAAGCATAAATTTCGATATAATAAAATTATACTATTAGCGGATGTTGATGCTGATGGTAAACATATAGTATGTTTATTATTAATATTATTTAGTAAAATATGTCCCGAGTTAATAAATCAGGGTAAACTATTTTATTGTCTACCACCTTTATATGGTTTTTATAATAAAAAGAAATTTATAGCCGTATGGACCGAAGAAGAAAGATTAAAATATATATCTAAAAAAGTTCATTTAACACGATTCAAAGGATTAGCGGAGATGAATGCGGATCAGCTAAAGCCAACTGCATTTGATATATCTACTAGAAACTTAATACAAATATCATTTTCGGAACAGGGTAAAAATGATATGTTAGATATATCTAATAATATTTCATTAAGATTTGAGTTACTTAAAAAAGATGAAGAAGAAGGAGATTAAAAATTATGTCAACACTACTTGATTTTGAACCTATGGATTTAATGGCAACTATTGAGGTACCATTACCATCTGCAAATACATCTGTAATGGTTAAGTCTATGGTATTTGGAGAAGAATCTAAATTCTATCAGACAATACATAAAGATAATAGAAGTGCGATGCGACAATTAACTTCATTTATTTATAAAAAGATAGATAATCCACCTAAAGAAATAGATACTTTTGAAAAATTTAAATCTCTATGTACTGTTACGGATAGAGAGGCTATTGTAATAGGAATATTATCAGTTAGTTATGGTAATAAAATTAATTGGCCTACTGCTCATATGGCAAGTAAATCATGCTTAGAATCTCCATCTGCAGTTTCCGATGTTATAATTGATATACAAAAGTCTATGAGAGTTAAATCAGTAGATGCAAAATATTTACCATTCGAGTATATTAAAACATCTGAATTTAAAGTTGCAATACCAAATATGAAACATGAAACAATTCTTGTATGTAGAACTCCATCTCTACAAGATGAAGAAATTATTGATCAATACTTAGAGGATGGCGAATCTCCAAAAATGATGGAATTAATTTCTATATCACATTCTATCATAATAAATAAAGAAGATGGAGAAACTATTAAATGTATTAAATCCGAAAATCCATTAGAATTTATTACTAATATTCGTAGATTAACTTTAGGTCAGGTAGATTATATAATGGATAATATATCTACAAATATGGATTTAGATATATCCGTTACAATTGAATTTGATTCCGAATGTAAGGTATGTAATGAAATTTATTCTCAGGTGCTATTCCCGACACAACTCTTTTTTCGTAAAATACGTCAATAAAGATATTAATTCCTCACTTGAGTATATCCAGAAAGTAATCCTATTCCTAAAGGAGCATTATAATATGTCATATAATGATATATTATCAACACCAAGATATTTTCTAAATACATTCATAAAACATAAAAATGAAATGGAAGAAAATAAAATAAATGAGATGAATCAAATGCAGCGGATGTTATCTCAATTAATGCCGATGAATAGGAAACGTTAAAAAAATCAAGGAGGGTTTTTAGTTGTATGAAAAATATTGATATTGGCGTAGCATTTAAAGATAATTATAAGGATTATGCAAATTATGTAGTAAAATATCGATCACATCCTAATAGTATAGATGGATTACGAACGGCACATAAACGGTTACTTTTAATGGCAAATGAAATATGTGCAGATAAATTTGTAAAGACATCTAAACTTATTAATAACTGCATCGATAAATATCATCCACATGGTGATAAAATGGATGAAACCGTTTCATTGTTAGTTGTTAATGGGTTTCTAGAAGGACAGGGGAATTGGAATACGAATGCTGGTTTAATTAAATTTAAACCAGCTGCATCTAGATATACGGAAGTTAAACTATCCGAATTATCTAAAAGGTTATTTTTTAAGTATATCGATGAAGTTCCTATAATACATAGTGAAATTTCAGATGAACCAAAATCGTTATGTGCAATGATTCCAGGATGTTTTATTAATTGGAAAATATATACAGTTCCTGGAGTTGGTTCTAAATCTACAATTCCATCATTTTCATTATCAGATATTATATCATTTATAAAACGAGATTTTACTGGGGAATTAAAACCAGATATCGGATTAGATATAACATCATATGATGATGAAATTATATATGGAAGTGGTATTGGTAAAATTGTCGGTAAAATTAAATATACACTCGATGAAAAGAAAGGTATATTTAATATACTACAAAAACCATTAAGCCCACATAAATTTAATTATTTATTATCTAAACTATCTAAATTAGAATCTAATATATCATTTATAGATCTTTCAGTTGATACGACTAATTTAGAAATTACTGTTACAAAAGATAAAGAAAATACAATAAATCGGATTAAAGAGGCTTTAACTAAAGAATATTCATATAGCACAAAATTAATAGTATTTGATATTGATAAAAATTGTATTATAGATACGAATTGTAAAGATATGATAGAGAACACATATAATATATATAATCAATATAGAATTACTAGTTTACAAAATCGTATTAAAAAGTTACATGTTAAGAAGTTTGAAAATAGAATATTATTAATGATAAAGGAAAATATTCAAAATAAAAAAATAACTATAGAAACAGAAGAACAATTTATTAACGATTGTGTTAATATATTAAAATATGATGAAGCAGCTATAAGGGTATTAGTTAATAAATATACACTAAAGCAGATGCTTAATGTAAAAAATGATATTGATAATATCGATAATAAAATAAAAGAAACAACAGAAATGTTAGATAATAAACATTTAATTACAGAGTTGGATGGTTTATTACAAAGCTGGGAACAATACATATTACAAAAAAAATAATTATTATTTTATTTTTATTATTATAATAAGAAAAGGGGTAAATAAAAATGAAATTGTTTATTGATATGGATATAAAACCATCTGATGATACTTGGATTCATATAAAAGATCCAGAAGATGTATTAAATTTTATTAAAGAGAATAATAAAAATATAACCGAAATTTCATTTGCAAATAATTTAATAAATACATTAACTGGGTTTAATTTAATTAATATTATATTAAATATCGATAGTAATAGTAAATACGATTTTCTGAGATCTAATATTAAAATAAAATGTCATGATTGTAAAGAAGTTAATGATAATATAAAAAGGATTCTAAATATAAGAAAAAATATAAGGAGTAAGATTAATGAATGAAGCGTATAAATATATAGTTTTAGATATAGAAACAGTACCAGATACAGATATGATTTATGAACTTAATAATGAGGTCGATGGATTGAAATTTAAATCATCTAAAGGTAGTCCAATCGATATCATCAATGAATATCGTAAATGGTTAGTAGATAATAATAAAAATACATTTTTTAAACCAGTATACCACAAGCTTATTGGTATTGGTATAATACTATTAAATAATAAATATGAACCAGTATTTAAATATTCTGGAGCATCTATGGAAAATTCTAATAAATTTATTGAATATATAGAAAGCTTATTAACTCCAAATTCATTAACGAATGGAGAATCTCCAACGATTGTTGGGTTTGGGACATCATTTTTTGATATAAAATGCCTAGTCTATAATGCACTAAGATATAGAATTAATATTAAAAGTATGATGAATACTAAAAATAAATGGGAAAATTATTTAATTAATGGTACAAATAATACTCATATCGATTTAGCAAGCCATTTTGGTATGAGAGAATCAATTAAACTAAAAGAAATATGTTATCTATTTGGATTAGATGCAAAACCAACTGATTTAGATGGATCAAAATTAGAAGAATTAATTTATAATAATACTACTATTTCTTTAGAGAATAAGATGGCAAGTATATCAAAATATGTTTTATCTGACGTAGATATTACTACAAAACTATTTTATAATTATTTAGTATTAAAAGGTTTAATTACAAATGATTATAGAGTTATACTCGAAGATAAACTAGATACAATAGTTAATATTTAAATATGGAGGAAGTATAAATTATGAAGATAAATTTATTTTTTAGTAGCGATTGGCATATGGATAATGGATGTAATAATACAACAAATATATATCCATATACTTTATCAACAGGTTCACAAATTAATGTATCGGATAGACACTTACAAAAAATTTTAGCAATTAACGAGTTATATGAATATATTAGAAAAAATACTCCTAATGGACAGCCTAAAGTATTATTACATGGTGGAGATTTAAAAGAAACTAAAACTCGATTAGATGCGGCAACATCAAATGTTATTCATGATTTAATTAAATCTAATAGTGATATCATACATGTATTTATTACTGGTAATCATGATGTATCTGATGAAAAAATCGATACTCCTTCTAACTACTTAAGAGAATTAGAAATGTATGATAATGTGATATTAATCGATTATAAACGAACCGAAGAAATTAAACTTGATATTTTACCAAAGGAAATTAAACTTTATGGTATGTCATATTCGAATAACTATGCTACATCATTTGAAGAATTATCTGAACTAATATCAGATGATGATGCTAAACTACGTATCTTATTATCACATTTCACTGTAGCGGAAGCTAAATATAATGAAAAGACCAATAGACGAGCTGAATCTCCAATCCGAGCTGGAGATTTATTAAAATCATTTTCAGTCGTAGCAATGGGTCATATTCATTTACCTCAGATAATAAAAAAGGAAGATGGTAGACTTATTATATATGTAGGTTCTATTGCCCAAGAAAATATATCCGAAGAAAATGAATTAAAACGATTTTTACATTTTATAATCGATGAGGATACATATGAAATTGATTATAAATCTATAATGTTTCATGCACCAAAAAGATATAGAACAATGAAATTTAATGAATTAAAAGATGAATTAAAAGAAAAATCTATAGATGAATTAAAAGAAAAATATTTTATAAGAGTAAAATGTAAAGTATCGGATGATATTGAATTTTTAATTCAAAATGGAATTGAATACTCATATGAAACTATTGCAATGGATGGTAAAACGATTACGAATGTAATCGATGAAGAAGAATCTGAAGAAAATATTATTGATAAGTATTTAGATTTAAAGGGCATTGAGCCTGATAAAAAGAGTATATATATAAATATGTTTAATGAAATTGAAAAAACCGAATTGGTACAAAAATAGTTTTGGGGGTGAATTTAGTATATGGGATTTAAAACGTTTAGAAGAATTGACTTATATTTAAAAGAGGTATATAATAAAGTGTTTAAAAATAAAAAATTTAGTTTATTATATAGAATACATTTTTTAATACTAAGTATTATTATCACACCAATAGTATTATTATTTATTCTATGTAAAAATAAATAAATGGAGGAATGGTTTTAATGAATCAATTAAACTTAATACAATACGATATAACTTGGCAGGGTGAAGGAAGTGATACTGGTAAACGAATGTTATTATTACGATTTAAAGATTGTAATAGATCATGCCCATTTTGTGATACAAATGGTATGATGAAAAATAATGAATGTATAACTATACCATTTATAAAAATAATGAATGATCTGCCAACTGCTCAGAATCGAATTATATTAACAGGTGGCGAACCAACTCTATATATCAAAGAGATAGTATCTCTTATAAAATTTTTATATGAAAAATATAATAAACCTGTTAAGTTTAGTATTGAAAGTAACGGATTTAAAGTATTAGAATTAATTAGTGAATTAATTGTTGAATTATCATTTGATATTAAATATATATTAGATAATATATCATTTAATATAAGTCCAAAATTTTTAGATACGAGAAAAGAAGATAATGATGAAGACGTATGTGATGAAGAACATATGATGCGTTGGTTGGTTAAGAATATAGAAATCGCAGAAAAACTTAAACAATTTTCCAATATCGACTTTAAAATTGTTATGGGTGGAGATGATGATGATTTAAAGGGAGTCACATTAGCTTACTTATCAATGTTAATAACAAAGTTAAATATCGATCGTGATAGAATATATTTAATGCCAATGGGCGTTACGATAGAAGAAAATATTAAAAATTTTGGATATGTTAGAGAAATAGCAGATCAATTTGGATTAAATATTTCAGCAAGAATTCATTTATTGTTTAATATTAAATAATATATTTATAAGGAGAATTATATGTTAACCGCTCAATCCGTATTATCTTATGTAAAAAGAATGTTAGGCTATCCATATAGCACAATTGAGATATTAGATGATGATTTTATATCTCATTGGAAAGAAATCTCACTTCATGACTTTTCGGTACTATGTCCCGAAATAATTAGTATAAAACTAAATGATAGTAATGTAGTTGAAAGAATATCTAATAAAGAGTGGTTAATTCATGATCCAGAAGGTAGAGATATTATAAATGTCCATAAAGCTTACTCACAGAATACTTCCGGTGCCGAATATGGTATTGGAAGTATTCCTAATGCTGGTAATGCAATTAGTTTTGATGGATTTGAGCAAGTCGCAAATAATATGCTCAATGCTAAAATGGGTAGATTGGGAGGTGACTTTGCGTTCGATTCATTTATTACATTATTTGAACATCCAAATAAAGTTATATTCGAGGGACATGCCCCAGTAAATGGAACTTTACAGTATAAAAGAGTACATATATTTGAAAGTATTCCAGTAACTAAATATCATTATATAAGAGATTTATGTCTCGCGGATGCTAAAATTCTATTAGGCGCGGTTAGGAAAAATATGAGTAGTATTCCAACACCAATAGGAAATATCGAAATATCTAATGATTTCGCATCAGAAGGTGAAACACTAAGATCTAAAGTAATTGAAGATCTTAATTCACTACCACCAGATATTATAATTGAAATTGGAGGAAATTAATGAACAAAGGTTTAAAGGAATCACAAGATACAATACCAGAAGATATTTTTAAAAATATGGATAATGCAACTTTATCTAAATTATTTACAATGCATAAAAAAATGAAATATACTGATTTAGTAAATATTCGATATCGTATGCAAATTTATAAATCAGGTGACGCACAGATTTCGTCTACTGAATTATATGAAAATTATTCAGTAATGAATTTAGAGCAAATGATTAATAATATGTATACTGGATATTATATTAATAGAATTACTGTTAAAAATATCTATATTCATAATAATAAATTTGTACTAGATATAAATGTATTTATTGAAAAATCTAATATTGAGGAGAAAGAGAATGAAGAAAACGGGTAATTTACTTTTCTGTTTATTTTTTTATAATAAAGAAACAAAAAATTTTATATTTATAAATCATAATGGAATCCCAAATAGAATTACAATGACTAAAATAGTTAATTCTGAAACGAAACTAAATGGTATACTAAAAACGTTTAGAAAAAATTATAAAATTATAAACGATTTAGTATGGGATAATATCGATATAAAATATATAAATATTATTGAATCTGGATTAGCGTTATTTATGGGGTCATTTAATAATATAATTTTAGGTATATACGATGATAAGGACGTAGAGATGCTTATGGAAAATAAACATATTGCATTAACTCATATAAACATATCTAAGATTCATGATGATGACATTCAAAATAAATATGGTAAGTATCCAGAATTTATTGCACTTAAAAAGTCAATCAATCCAGAAACAAATGATTTTAATGAAGAGATCGAAATATATAATTATAATAATATGCAGCAAGAGGCTGGTAGTATAATGGAAGAATTATCAAAAATCGAATCAGCCGAAAGCGAAGTTGAAAAAATTGTGGAGGAAATGGATAATGAAAGTTCAGATCAATGATCCAAATCTTAAAAATTATTGGCTGGAAAAGTATCGGCCACAATCATTGGATGAAATTGTACTGGATGAAAATACTAAAATGAAAATGAAGGAATATATTGATATGAAAGATATTCCTCATCTTTTATTTTATGGATTACCAGGAACAGGCAAAACTACAATATCATATATTTTGATAAATGCACTATCAGATATTGATAATAGTTTAATTATTAATGGATCTGATAATCGTGGTATCGATACTGTAAGAAATATAATTAATCCATTTCTAGAATGTTCATCAATGGATGATACAAAAAGAATTGCATTTATCGATGAGATTGATGGACTTACACCAGACGCTCAAATGTCATTAAAGAAAATTTTTGAGGATACTGGTAGAATTGGATCACGTATTATTGCAACATGTAATGATATCCATAAAATACAACCTGCGATTCAAAGTAGGTTTGAAATTTACTATTTTAAGCCATTAGATGATAACGAAATACTTAAAAGATGTAAATATATTTTAGATACTGAAAATATTCAGTATACCGAAAATGATGTACTTTCAATAATAAGTAAGTTTAAACCTGATATGAGAGATGTTATTAAAAATATGAATAAATTAATAATCAATCGAAGATTAGTATATGATATTACTAAAATGAATATTGCAAAAGAAGAAACGATATTACAAATTATATTACAAATGTTCGATAATAGATTTAATAAAAATAATCAAGATCAAAATTTTTATCGTATTATGATTACAAAAATTCATGAAATTATAGGCACTGATCCTGAAAGAATTAATTATATGTATATCTTCAACCGAATAGTTATAGATGAAACTATTGCATATTCAGTAAAAATAATTATAAATAAATATATGATTAATGATCAAAAAGCGATGATAAAATCAGCTAATTTTATGGCTGGTATTTATAATGTTATTTTTTATCCAAATAACATTTAGATGAAAGGGGATAAAAATGGGCAAGAAACTTGACTTATATGATGATGATATAAATTCATTAATATCAAATAATGACTTTGATGAAGAAATTGTTAATAGATTTAATCGCGTTATGTTTGGTAGCAAAATTGATACTAAGTATAATATAGAGAAAAAATTAGAATCGATTGATTCTAATAAAACATTTAATATACATGATTATATATCGATGATTACTAATAAAAATATATTAAATAATGCATCAATAATGACAAATCATTTTGATAATATAATAAAATTTATAAACTTATATATAGGTTATAATATTAATGAGTTATTTAATATGATTCTTTCGATGAAGTTACCAAACTTTAAAATAAAATATGGTAAATCTAAAAGAAATAATAATATTTTATATATTACAATAATTTCCGAAACCGAACCAACCGATATATTAGTATCAAGTCATATTGATACCGTATATAATAATACAGATATAAATACTAAAAAGTTTTACCCTAAATATCAAGCTGATATAGTAAAAGATAATTATATTAAGAGTATGCATGATAATTTAACAAATACATTAACATTAATATATCTATTACAACATAATATTATAACTAAAGGAACATTTGTATTTACAAATTTTGAAGAGCGTGGTAGTGCTGGTGCGAAGTCATTTATAAATAAAAATTATAATTTAATTATAAATAATTATAATACCATAATCAATTTAGATGTAACTTCAATGAATAGAAATGAGGAATTTATTTCTTCATTTGAATTTCTATCTAATAAATCCGATTATGATTTAGCCGATTCATATATATCAGATATCATATATAAATATCAGAATAGTTATAAAGATGATAATATTATTCATAAACTTATTACTACATATTTAAGTCCACATCGAAAGGTTTCATTCGAAAAAAGTATATATGATGATACCATTGTATATAAAAACTTAATAAGTGGTAAAACTATAGTATCATATGATTTAGGTATTGATATTGGTGATATGCATGGTATATCATATATTAATAAGCATCGATATATATATTATTTTGCAACGTTATTAGATATAATTAAGTAACAAATCAAAAAGTATATGAGGAGTTAATTTTATGGCGATTATAGATATCAAAATATTAAATGAAAGTAACTTTATTAAACATATTAAAGATCATGTCCGACTAGATAATGGAACATTAATGACAGTTGGAAGATTTTTATTTAATCGATATTTAGGGGATGAATATATTAAAACATATGGGTATGTAAATAAACCCATAACCAAAAAAGTTATGGATAAAGAAGTAATACCTAATCTATCTTTATTATATAAAGATTCATTAGAAAATGTTGCAGAAATTTTACATCGATTACAAACTATATCATATCAATATCTAACATATGTAAATCCTACATTCACAATTAATGATATTACTATATATGACGAGTTTACTAAGTATCGAGATAGAATCAATAAAGCTAGTAGTAATGAGGAAAAATTATCTATAATCGCCGAGTTACAAAAAGAGATACAACGATATATAAAAGACAATAAAATGGTATGGGATACATTCATGACTTCTGGTGCTCGTGGTAGTATATTAAATTTAGTTCAATTAGTAGGAGTTAAAGGTGGTATTACTAATATGAATGATGAATTAGATACTATTATCGAGCGACCAATAGCCGAAGGATTAACTCCAACTCAATTATTTGCATCGGGAGTTGCATCAAGAAAAGGTATTGCTGATAGAGCATTAAATACAGCGATAACTGGATATCTAGAAAGAAAATTAGTATATTGTTTATCATCATTAAGAGTCAATATGGAATTAGAAGATTGTAAAACCGAAAAATATTTTGAAATAAAAATCAATAATGAAATACAAGATAAATTAATAAATAGATATGTATTACATAATAATAAACTAGAATTAGTAACATCTAGAAATATAAATATATTATTACCAATAGGTAGAGTAGTAAAACTAAGATCACCTATATTTTGTAAATCACCATTATTATGTAAAACATGTTATGGAAACTTAATCAATTTTATTAATACTCCAAATGTTGGGGTATTATCAGGTAGTACTATTGGTGAAATTGGCTCGCAGCTCATTATGAGGACTTTTCATGTTGGAGCCGCATCTGAGATATCAAAAGTTGATATTTTAGAACATTTTTATAATAATCAAAATAATGAATCATTAAATTATTTTAACTCATTATTTAATCAAGTAAAAAATTCATTATTTGCAAAAAGAGATATGAAAATTGAATTAATAATCGAACAGTCAATGAAAACCGATATTGAGCGTACTAAAGATGGTAATATTATATTACCATTACTTTCAGGTCATGTTATTGTTAATAATAAAAGGGTTCCAATAAATTTAGATGAAGCATGTATATTTATTAATTCAAATGAAGCTATTCATACATATAGTTCAGATCGACTTATTATTGATATAAAGGCTGGTGGTAAAATACTAGACGTATATACTGGTGTGGTTAATATGGCTGTAATGATGAAACAGGTTGTATCTACATTACAGAAAAAAATATTAAAACCAAATATAATATTTATATTTAATAGGATATTTAATAAATATAAAGATAGTTCGGATATCGATTTAGTTCATTTTGAGATGATTCTTACTGCATGTCTACGTAATAAAACAAATCCATTTTTACAAGCAAGATTGGTTAAAAATTATGATCCTATATTTTATTCAATTAAGGATGTACCATATTTAGAAAATTATAAACTTGGTATGCAGTTTGAAAATCTTAATAAGGCTATTGAGATTGGATTAATCGAAGATAAAAATGCTAAAAAATTAAAGGATGAACAAAATATCGATAAACCAGTATCTCCACTTGTAAGACTATAATATACTTAGGAGAGATTTATTACAATTGAAAAGTAAAAAAATTATAATTAAACCTAATGATTTTAATCAATTAAAACTTATAAAAGATATTAAAACATGGGCTAAATATAATATCAATATAAAATCTAAAGTTATCAAATCTAAACAATCAAAATCTTATAGTAATATCGAGAATTAGATATAATTTATATCTATTATTATCTAGTTCTCCACCTTTCTCATTTTTAGTTATAATAGTATAATTTTTTAAAAGGAACGTAAAATGAATTTACGTATATTAACCGAGGGGGTACATTGTATGAAGCGAATGTAAAAATTAATGATATTAGTAGAATAAAGTATAATCAACCAAAAAATAGACTGACTATTAAATTTGATAATAGACAAATTTTTAATTATGTTAATAATAATATAATATTATCAAGAGATAGTAGAATAATGCCAAAAATTAATAAACGAATTATTGAATCTTCCAACAATAATTCAATAATATGTATTAATATCGCTAAGAAAAAATACTATATAAAATCATATAATAAAACTAATAAATTAGTATTTCTTAATTATTCTAATATCAATAAAGATGGCGTATTATTAATATTAAGAAATATAATGAATAAAATTAATAATACAGATATACGACATTTACAGTATAACGTCAAACCACTTGGATATCAAAATAATGTAACTGCCAAACCAATACTTATAGGTAATACTAAAAATGGTAGTTAATTATTCTAATATTAATTTATTTTTATTTCCGGGGCCATATGCCCCGGTTAACTAGGGTTTTGCTCGTTTGTTATAAGGAGGGTTATATGAGAATGTGGATGGTAAATCCAAAAATATTATACCAAAACCATTTATTAGGGGAACATTGCTAAATACATATGCTTATAGGTACGATTTTAAAAAGAAAGTCTATAAATGGTTATATTTATAATAATTTAATAGAACCAAAAAGTATTATTAGTAGACATAATGAATTAGTATTAGAAATGAATTATAGAGGTATTAATCATAAAAGTGACATATTATATGATTTAGATGAGTTATTATCATATTTACCAGATAATATAAAAAACTATAAAATTGATACATTTAAGTCATATAATGAATTATTAAGTAGATGTAGTAAATGTAAAGGAGAGTAAAAAATGAATGATAAATATAAAGGTATCGATAAAATATTATTAAATCAGCCAAGAGATTTGATACATGATATGATGGCAACGATATATAATATTTCATTAGAAATGTTTAATATTGAGAAGGAAATATTATCATTTGAAAATATTATCATAAATAATTCGGATAAAAATAATGTAACCGAAAATAAAAATATATTAATAAATGATATAATGCAATTGAATATGAAGTTTAATGGGTTCTATAATGCATGTATGGTAATAGAAAAATATTTAATACGACCAGATGATAGTAAAATTGACCAATTATATTTAGAATGTGAATTAGACAATCTTGAACGAAGAATTACTAAGTTATTAAATGTTTTAAATGAGGATGATAATTTATGAAAGAGAAAATTTTTATTACAGATAATGAAATTAAAAATGATTATATTGAATCTTATGAAAAGAAATGGTATGATGTATATACTATAGATGGTTTGGTATATAGATATTGTTGGCCTAATGCTGGTAAGTTTAATAACGCACATAAATGGAATTATAAATTTGGGGTAGTTGAATATATATTGGCAAAGCATATTAAATATTATATATTATCTGATGGAGACCCATGTGGTATTATGGTTAATTGTAAGGATTTACCAAAACTAAAAAATGATATAAATATCATACCAAAATATGATATGCATATTAATTGGTTAATACGTAATTGGATTCCAGATAGAATAGATGATAGTCATTTAAATCTTATGCCTGATTTTCACCGAGGTATAGTATGGAATGAGCTACAGCAAATTAAATTTATTGAATATTGGCTTATGGGAGGTAAGTTTAATATTGAATTATTTTTTAATTGCCCAAAATGGAATGAAGGTGTATCACCTATAAAAGAAAATTCTATGGTATTAGTTGATGGATTACAGAGATATACAGCTTTATCTAATTTTGTAAATAATCGGTTTAGGGTATTTGATCATTATTATTATCGAAATATTGAACTTGGGTCATCTCCATATATTAAAATTTTTGTTAATAATTTAGATAATTACATCGATGTGATTAAATGGTATATAGAATTAAATGATACTGGTATTAAACATACGAAAAATGATATAGATCATACTCGATCGATATTAAGTAAATATGAAGGAGAAAAGGGTCATGAAAGTTGATAAAGGTTTTATTACGATATTTTTGAATCAGTTTGAATCGGCTACTGCTGGAAAATCTGGATATAGTTGTAACTTATGTAATACTAAGTTTACTAAAGGAGATTCTATATATAAATCTATTATATTATTAAGTTCGCCTATTAAAATGCATACTAATCATAAAATTCAATGCACTAAATCAGTTAATATATGCAATGAGTGTCATATAATATTTAAAGATATAATTCAATATAATTATAAAGATATTCTCGGTATTGAATTTAATTATAAAATTAATCGCATATCATTACATAATATATGTAAGCAAGTATGCCCACGATACGATTACTGTAATGTGGAGGATTTATATAGCTGTAAATTATTACTTTTATATATTCTAAATTTAGGATGGGCTATTAATAATGAAAAAGAGAATAATTAAAAAAGTAAAGAATAAACCAAAGTTACATGATATATTAACTAAATATAAACAAACACTATTCGATTGCTCGAGATGTGGTATTATAAATGAAAAAAGATTTTATAGATTACAAAAGCCAAATTGGTGTAATTATATTAATGCTACATCTGGTATTATGGGATGTTGGTCATTAGTATCTGGAAAAGTTATAAATGAATTGTATTGTAATAAATGTGAATTTTATAATATTGGAGGTAATATATGAAACGAAGTGTACTAATTAGAACAGAAGAGATTATTAATAATGTTATGCAGTTTGCAGACGAACTCGAATCGACTTATTTAAATGATAAAACGGATATAATATTTATATCAATATTAAAAGGTTCAATATTCTTCTTTACGGATCTATTACGATGTATTAAGAGAGACGATATTGCTTTAGATTTTTTACAAGTATCATCATATGGTAATGCCAAACAGTCAACTGGAAAGATAGAATTACTTCATGAACCAACATTAGATGTTAATAATAAACATATTGTTATCGTAGAAGATATAATCGATAGTGGATATACAGTCGAATTTTTATATAATTATTTTAAAGAAAGAAACGTAAAAAGTTTTATGGTATGTAGTTTATTAAATAAACCATCGAAGCGAAAAGTTAATCTAGATAATATATTAATAAAATCTATATTTAATATCGAAGATAAATTTGTATGTGGATATGGTTTAGATTTTGGTCAAATAGAAAGAAACGTACCTTATATATATGAATATATTGAGGAGGATGAAGATTAATGAATGATAAATTGGAAACTCTTAAGCATAGTTTATTAAATAGGCTACAAAATTTATCGAAGAGTTATTATGATGGTAAACCAGAAGTTTCTGATGAAGAATATGATTCTATAGAAAATTTTTATCAGGAATTAATACGAGATGAGTTTAAACCTGGTGATATAAGAAAAAATAATTTTAGAGATACAGCAAAACACTGGGCTCCAATGGTATCAGTAGATAAGACATATGATATAAATGATATACAAGATTTTTATAATAGATTTAAAGATGTTATATGTGAACCAAAACTAGATGGAGCTTCAATTTCACTTCAATACATATCTGGAGTTTTTTATAAAGCTATAAGTTCTGGTAATGGTGTTATAGGGAACGATATTACACATATTATAGGTAATTATTTAAAGATAAAATATCCAAATTTATTATATATAAATAATCCTATTACATTTCAGGTTAGGGGAGAATTTATAATCCCAGAAGATCATAAATCTCATTTTATATCACTTGGATATAAAAATTTACGTAATGTTATATCTGGTAAGATAAACTCAGAGACATTTTCGGATGATACTACTTTTGCAGAATTTATAGTTCATGATGTTTTCTTTCAGGGTGAAATGAATAATATAGTAAACTTAAATGAAAGAAAAAGAATTATTAGTGATATTGGTTTTATAGTTGTACCAAATATTAATTTTAATTTACAAGATACAATACCAATGGAATATAAGATTAATAATCTTACATTTTTAATAGATGGATTAGTATTTAAATCTATAAATAGAGATTTTACTTTAACTAAACAGGGATATCCAATAGATTCATTTGCATTGAAATCATCGGATAGACTAAATATAGTTACATCAATAAATAATATTGTATGGAATTTATCTAATGAAAAAGTAATTCCGAGATTTGAATTGGTACCTACAATAATGGATAATTCTACAATTACATATGCATCTGCATATAATTATCGATATGTAAAAAATTTGGTTAATAAATTGCGTCAAGATAATTTAATTACATTAGTTCGAGCTGGAGATATTGTACCTCAAATTAAAGATATAGTATCATATGGTGAAACTGGCAATTTTATTATTACTGATGATATGATACCATCAAAATGCCCCGATTGTAACGAAGACTTATTGATGGAAGATGTTAATTTAATATGTAAAAATATTAACTGTAATGCAAAAGTAAAATATCGTATTAATAAGCTTATAGAGATACTTGATATTAAAAATGTCGGTCCAAAAACTATTGAAAAACTTATCGATACATATCAATGTAAAAATATCAAAGATATATTATCGCTTACGGCTGATCAGTGGACTTCGATACCAGGATTAGGAGAAAATATATATAAAAATTCTATATCAAGTATAAACGAAGGATTAAGTAAATTTGGTATAGATGAATTATTAGTAAGTTTATGTATTCCATTTCATGGAAATGAAACTATTAAACTTTTTAGACAATTATGGAAAACGGATAATATAGAAGATCTACTTTTATTAGAAAGTAATATAATAAACCTAAAATACTATTCAAAATATAAATGGGATATATTCATATCGCATATAAATAACCATAAAGATACTATTAATTCGCTGAAAGAATTAATCAGAAAAAAATATATTGATATTAAATCAAATGAGTATATTAAAATAATGGTTACAGGAAAGCATCCAGTATTACCAAGAAAAAGTTTAGAAGCTAAATTATTATCGAGTGGATATGAAATATCATCTAATATTTCGAACTGCGAATTTATTGTAACGGATGATATTAATACTAATAGTTCTAAAATGAAGAAAGCAAAATCTCATAATATTCCTATTAAAACGTATGAGGAATTGGATGGATTATTAAAATGAATGATGGAAGAATATTTTTAGTTGCAGATTTACATACTCCACATTTTATTAAGAAAGTACTAAACTCTAATTTTGTAAAAAAATATAATATTAATAGTAAAGATTATATTATAATATTAGGTGATACTGGTTTATTAAGTAGCAATAAAATAACTTCAGAAGAAAAATATATTCATCGATATTTAGATGACAAACCATTTACTACATTATTTATTGATGGTAATCATGATAATATTAATATCATAAATAATTTAGATCAAATAAAATTATTTGATAGTATTGTTGGTAAACTATCCGATAAAATATTTCATTTACATCGTGGATGTATATATAATATATTAAATAAAAATATACTTACTATTGGAGGCGCATTTAGTATTGATTATATTCATCGTCGACAAGATCTTAATTGGTGGAAAGATGAAATTCTATCACCGACCGATAGATCTCTTATTTTATGTAATACTAAATATAAATATGATTATATACTAAGTCATGATTGTCCATTACATGTTATAAAATTAATGCATAAACGTGGTTATAAAATTTGTAATATATATGGTCATCATACTAATAAATTTTTAGATGATATATATAGTATTTCAAAAAATAAAGATAATTTTAAACACTGGTATTTTGGTCATTATCATTATGATATTGATCGATTATCAGTACATTTTAGTTCAATATTTAGAGAAATTAAAATTCTCTAAATGAAAGGATGTTTAAATGATTCATTCGTATAATATAATACATAGTAATAATAGGTTTCATAAATTATATAATGCCTTAGTTACTGCTGCAATAGATGATAGTCCAAATAAGAGTAACTCAATTTTATTAAATCAAAATGCAAATACGTCTTCCGATCGATATAAAATTTTAAATGGTAAATTTACATATTATCGGTATATAGTTAATGTATTAGAGATCAATGCTCTTGTAAAAATATTTAATAAGTTTTTTAAATATTATGATTCTAATTCTACTTCTAATAACATATTTATTGATATTGAAAATATAATAGATGATTTAATTGAATGTCAATTATTATTATCAGATATTGGAGATTTTAATATACAACAATTTATTAATTATCTTAATGATACTAATTATTGTGATCTCCCAAATTATCGTAGTACATCAAAAGATGATATAATGTGTGGTGTGGCGATGCCCATTCTCGATTTTATAAGAAGATCTATTAAAGTTAAATATGATGCCGCATTTTCTAATTCAGATGATAATTCATATTGGAAGCCTATGACATCACAATATACATCGGATTATAAAAAATTTCATAAACATATTGTAATACCAACTATATTTATATCATTATGTGTTAGATATAGATATATATTTAATAATAATATCGATATAAATAATCCCGTTAGATATCCAATAAATATTTATAATAAAGTTTTTAATGGCAAAGATAATATTAATATATTCGAAGTTAATGATATTATTAATATATTCGAAGTTAATGAAACAATGCAACTTATCGATAGATTAAATAATGATAATGAGGATACTGATATAAAATTGGATAGATTTGGTATGCTACCATTCGATATGGTATTATTGCAAGTTAGATATAAATTCCATACTAATTATCTTAGTAGTAGTTTATTTCAGTATGCTATAAATCGAGCTATTATACATTCTGATCAAACCATTATGGATATAAATGAATTATCTTGTTTCGATTTTTTAAATCCACATTTCGCATTATCAAATAATTATATTAATAATTTAAAGGTATTATATTATATGAGTAATAGTACAATACCATATAATTTTTGTAATAATACGGAAGTTAAAATATTAGAAGTTCATAATAAAATAATAAATCAAGTCGAAAATATTAACTCTCATAATAAATTGTATATAGAAGCTATTAAAAATATATTTGATAAATGTAATCCAATAATAGATATAAAATCCATTTATATGAGTGAATATATTAAAGATTATAAATCATTATATATAC
>Ga0172382_10001440_pt1 | contig 42547 bp, 37 predicted proteins | sample Leawel138RmetaG_FD_122245 | JGI IMG/M metagenome (GOLD analysis project Ga0172382, IMG submission 122245) | Leachate microbial communities from a municipal landfill in Southern Ontario, Canada - Leachate well 138R metaG | ecosystem: Engineered > Solid waste > Landfill > Unclassified | place...
AGTTGGCAAAGCACGACCACTGCAGCCCGGACCGGCTCGATGCCGGTCGGCCCACGGGCCGTGGCGCATCAGCAGGACGCCGGCCTTGCCACGCCGTACCTTTCTTGCCATGGGGCTGCCCGAGTTGGCAGCGTGAGATGAACCGTTATTCATTGAACCGCCGGATACGTGATCCGTATGTCCGGTGGTGTGGGAGGGGGGGCGTGAGGCGGCTTCCTGTCCCGATTGGGCCTGTAAGCTCGTAGCACCCTGCAGAAAAATGAGCTAATATATGACCATAATTTAGGTCTAAATAGAGGTTTTTATGCATCAGGTGTTAGCGGATTTTTCCGTAAGTATTTCAGAATTAAAGAAAAACCCTTCAGCCTTGCTTTCTCAGGCAAATGGTTCCCCTATAGCAGTGCTAAATCACAACAAACCTGCAGCCTACCTGATTCCAGCGGAGACTTACGAGGCTCTGATGGATATGCTCGAAGACTATGAATTGGCGCGGCTTGTTGAGGAACGTCGTGGCAGTAAAGATCAGGCTATAACGGTGTCGTTGGATGACTTATAAGCTGCGATTTCTTCCTGCTGCGCTTAAGGAGTGGGAAAAGCTTGGTGCCCCGATCAGGAGTCAATTCAAGAAAAAGCTGGCGGAGCGGTTGGAAAATCCCAGAGTGTCTGCTGATAAGTTAAGTGGCTATGATTCCGTGTACAAAATTAAACTTCGCTCTGCTGGATACCGGTTAGCCTATGAGGTTGTTGATGATGAGCTGTTCGTGTATGTGCTTGCCGTAGGCAAACGGGAAAAGGGCAAGGTTTACTCGTCTCTCAAAAAGCGAACCTGAGATGAAGCAGAGCAAGCATAAGCCATCATCACAAAATTCTCTAACAATCTCCTCGTGATGCTTTTTGGGTTAATCTGTCGGCCGGTTACAGAACCTGTGCAGACAGACGGTCAGTTGCACCTGTCAGCGCTGGCTCGAATCTGTCTGTCAGTTTGATCCGGTGCATGATTACGGCTCCATTCCGCTGGCGTGGCTACGATCCGCCTCTGGCGGCGGCAAGATTGCCTCTGCGTCCGGGTGGCACCGGGCGAGGAAATCCATCATCTCCGTGGCGTCCTTCGAGAGATAGAAGCGCACCATCTTTTCGTTGAACTCTTGCGCCTTGGCGGCGGGTACGCTGATCGCATCGATGCCGTGCGACATGAGCACGCCGTTCATCATGAAACGAGACGTGCGCTTGTTGCCGTCGAAAAAGAACTGCTGCAAGGCACCGAACAGGAAAAAAGCCGTTGCCCGCTCGAACGGCTCGCACGCTTGCAGGGATGAAATGCCCTCATTGAACACCCTGTTCAGTTCCGGTGCGCCGGGTAGCGTCGGTAGCGGGGTATGGCGCCCGTGCTCGCCAAGTCCCACGTCCGGGGTGTAATTCGTCTCCTGACCTTCCCCACGGAACATGCCCCATTCCAGGGCTTCCTTGCGAGCGACGATGCCATTCAGTTCGATGAATACGGTCTTTGTAAGAGAGAACTGACTACGCTTGACCATCACCAGCAGGCGCTTGGCGCTTTCGGCCAGATTCAGGACTTGCTCCTGATCGGAAATCTTGCGTCCGCCAATGGTCACGCCATCCAGCAGGGTCTGGACTTCGGGGAATGTGAAGGGATTGCCTTCAAGTACAGAGGCATCCCACACGAACTCCGGCAGCATTTTGTGGAGGCGGAAACAGACTCGTTCCATCGAGTGAGACGGAACGGAAGTCGGCACCGCCGACCTGTCCCATCGGAAACCAAGAACATCAAACAGCGACATTTCGCCTCTCCGTCAATTACGTTCTTCGATGAATGCCCAAGCCTGATCAATAGATCGAATCTCTTCGAGACGCCATCCAGTCATGACCAGATCAGATGATCCGCATGCTACGCTATGAGCAGGGTCATGAACATTCATCACATCGCCAATCCGCTCGGTTTTATAACCAGCAGAATGAAGGCGGTATTCAATAGCAGTGTTCCTGCGCAGGGCGGGCAACTGCTTCTCATCGCACGCCGGTTACGCCGCTCGCGGCGATCAAATAATTCTCAGGCCCTGAGTCCCTCACTTCAGCCGCAAGGGCAGGCCCGCTGCGATGAAGCTGACTTGCTCGCTGCAGCGGGCCACGGCCTGGTTCAGTCGACCGGCTTCGTCGCGGAACAGCCGTCCGAGCGGTGTCTCCGGCACCAGCCCCAGCCCCACCTCGTTGCTCACCAGCAGCACCTCGCCGCGCAGCCCGGGCAGGGTGGCGAGCAGCGCGTCGCGCTCCCGTGCGAAGCGGGGCAGGCTGCTGGCGTCGCACAGCGTGGCCGGCGGGAGGGCTTCGGTCCCGCCTCCGCCTCCGATGCCGGGCAGGCTGGCGATGAGCAGGTTGGTCAGCCACAGGCTGAGGCAATCCACAATCACGCACTGCCCCTGGCGGGCATGCTGGGCCAGCGCATCGGCCAGATGCAGCGGGGTTTCCACGGTGTGCCAGTGTTCCGGCCGGTCGTGGCGATGGCGCGCGATGCGCAAGCGCATTTCGTCGTCCTGCGCTTCGGCCGTGGCCAGTACGGTGACCGGCAGGCTGCTGGCGTGGGCGAGTTGTTCGGCGTGGCGGCTCTTGCCCGAGCGGGCGCCGCCAAGAATCAGGTGAATGCTCATCGGTGATGCGCCTGCATGCGGAAAAAAAGCTTGCCTTGCGGCATGCAAAGGATGAAATTGACCGTGCTCATGGCCTCGAATCGAGTGATTGACGGAAAGTCCGGCTGTTATTCTTGTCTGACATTCTTGTCTGGCGGTAACGGATGGGGCCGTGGCGCCCCATGCTCACCGACGCATTGTGGCACTGACTCCGGGAGACGCCCATGGATGCCCTGTTCCGCCCTGTCATGGGTTTGCTGGATCGCTTCCGCTACCCGTGGAAGTTTGCTTCCATCTGCATCGTCGGCGTGCTCGGCATTCTCGCCTTGTTTGCACAGGTGTACCAGAGTCTGATCGAAGAGATTCGTTTTACGCAGCAGGAAATCGCCGGGCTGACCCTGCTGGACAAGGGCTTTGCAGTGCTGGTCCTGAGCCAGCAGCACCGGGGGTTGTCGTCCGGCCTGCTCGGTGGCAGCGAAGACCTCCGCCCGCGCGTGGCCGATCGGGCACGCGCGCTGGGTGAGGCGATGGCGAACGTGGAGGCCGAACTGCTTGCCAGCCCGGCCTGGGCGCCACTGGGCACCCGCTGGGGAGAGATTCGGGGGCGCCTGCAAAAGCTCGCCAATGATGGCCTGAGCCTGCCGGCGGCAGACAACTTCAGGGCGCACACCGAAGCGATTGAGCTGACCCTGACCTGGATTGGCGACATCGGCGGCGTGTCGAACCTCACCCGCGATTCGGAGAGCGACAGCTACAACCTCATCGACCCGATGCTCAATGCCATTCCGGACATCACCGAGCGCCTTGGCCGCCTGCGGGGCCGGGCGACGGGCATCATTGCACGCAGTGAGCTATCGGTGGTGGACGAGCATGCCATTGTGTCGCAACTGGCCGAACTGGGCATGACCCAGGCCCAGCTCCGGGACCGCCTCAATCGGGCGATGTCGGCAAATGACGCTCTCCGGGGGCCACTCGGCGGGGCGATTGCGGAAGTGGATGCGGCGATTGGCCGTTTGCGCGACACCGCCGTGAGCGAAGTGCTCGGGCGCAGGTTCTCGATTCCGCCGGCGGCGTTCTTCGAGACGGGAACGGCCGCCATCGATGTCGTGTTGAAGCACTATCGTGACACCGTGCTGCCCTCTGCCCAGGCGCTGCTGAATGAACGCCTGGCCGAGCTCAGGCGGCACATGACGAGAAACCTGGTGGTTTCGGCGCTGGTGCTGCTCTTTGCCGGCTATCTTTTTGGTGGCATCTATTTTTCCATCGTCCGCTCGGTGCGGGAGCTGGTGCAGGGCGCGCAGCAGTTTGCCGGCGGCAACTACCGGGCGCGGGTCAGCTTCAGCGCCAACGACGAGCTGCGCCAGGTGGCCGACAGCCTGAATGCCATGGCGCATGACGTTGCCGAGCTGATTGGCGAGATCCAGCAGAGCGCCGTCGAGGTGGGGCGTGCGTCGGCCAGTGTGTCGGCGGCGGCCGGTCAGGTTGCGGAGGGTTCCAGCACCCAGAGCGAGGCGGCCACCGGCATGGCCGCTGCGGTGCAGGAGATGACCGTGGGCATAGACGAGATCTCGCGTCATGCGGGTACGGCCCAGGCGCTGGCGGAAAGGTCCGGGCAGATTTCGCACGAAGGCGGCGAGGTGATGCAGCGCACCGTGGGCGAGATGGAGCGCATCGCCGAGGCGGTGAACGCCTCGGCTGTGGCGGTGGGTGAGCTGGGCGACAAGGCCCGGCAGATCAGCTCCATGGTCGAGGCGATCAAGCAGATCGCCGAGCAGACCAATCTGCTGGCGCTGAATGCGGCCATCGAGGCGGCCCGGGCGGGCGAGAGCGGTCGAGGTTTTGCCGTGGTGGCCGACGAAGTGCGCAAGCTCGCCGAGCGCACGGCGGGCGCCACGCAGGAGATCACCCAAATGTCCGGCTCCATCCAGCAGGGCACCGAGCGCGCCGTACAGGCCATGCAGCAGGGGGTGGTGCGGGTGCGTGACGGGGCCGAACTGACCACCCGGGCAGGGCGCTCGATGGAGGAGATCAATGCCGGCGCCCAGGAGGTGCTGCGGGCGGTGAGCGAAATATCCTTCGCGCTGCGCGAGCAAAGCGGAGCCAGCGCGGACATCGCACGCAATGTCGAGCGGATTGCGCGGATGAGCGAAGACAACAGCGTTGCGGTCAACGAAACCGCACAGACAGCCGGCATGCTCGAATCGCTGGCCAGCGGCCTGGAGCGCAAGGTCGAGCGCTTCCAGGTCTGACTGCAGCCCCGATGGCGGCGCCGACGCCTCGTGGACGCTGCGTGCGGACGTGCGCAATGCCGGCAAAAACGCTATCATCGGCACCCCATTGCCCGCCTCATGCGGGCAATGGCTCATGTTTCAGGTGCCCGACGGCGGCTCACGCCCAAGGGTTGAACGGGAAACAGGTGCGTCGTCGGACGCGGGGTGATCGCCCCGTACCGTTCCACGATCAGGCCTGTGCTGCCCCCGCAACGGTAAGCAGACGCAAGACGCATCAGGACGCCACTGGACCGCGACGGTCCGGGAAGGCGATGCGCCGGTCCGGCTGGTTGAGCATGCCACCGGAACAGTCTGCAAGCCCGGATACCGGCCTGAACCGAAACTGGCGAGAGTGTGCTGCGGGGAGCGGCAACCGGCGCGCCGGGATCGGTGTGCGTGTCCATGCGTCCCGGCGCGGCACGCCTGCCGTCCTGTTCCGCACGAAACGGGCCTTTGAAGGCTCGTCCCGGGTGTTCCTTCCTGCTCCAGCACGTCACCGCTCATTGCAGACTGATCCGGTTGCTGCGGGGCCGCGTGGCCGGACGTGTGGAGACTGACCGATGATGTTCCGTATGAAACCCCTTGCGATGGGCGTTGTGGCCTGTCTGCCTGTCCTGAGTTCCAGCCTGTTTGCGCAGCAGCACGAGGTCGCACGCCACGAGGTCGCACGCAATACGCCGGTGATCGGCGAGGCCGTGGTGGTCACCGCCACCCGTCAGGCACAGCGTGCCAGCGAGGTGCTGTCGCGGGTGGAGGTGATCGACCGCGAGACGATCGACCGCGCCGGCCAGGCCACGCTGGTCGATCTGCTGCGGGCGCAGCCCGGCATCCGGGTGGCCAGCAACGGCGGCGCCGGGGCCAATGCCAGCGTGTTCATGCGCGGAGCCGAATCGCGTCACACCCTGCTCATTGTCGATGGCATGCGGCTGGGCGCGGCCAGTTCCGGGCAGCCGACGCTGGAGGCGATTCCGCTGAGCATGATCGAGCGCATCGAAATTCTGCGCGGGCCGGCCAGTGCGCTGTATGGCTCCGAGGCCATCGGCGGGGTGATCCAGATTTTCACCCGCAAGGGCGAGGCCGGTTTTCATCCGGAGGCCTTTGTGGGGGCGGGCACGCAGGGCACCGTGCAGGCCAATGCCCATGTCGCGGGGGGCGAGGGGCGGCTGCGTTACAGCCTGTCGCTCGGGCAGGACGAAACCGACGGCTTCAATGCCAAGCGTGACCCGGCTTACTGGACCACGGCCTGGGGTAATTCCTACGATCCGGACAAGGACGGTTTTCGCAACCGTTTCGTGAATGCTTCGGCCTCGCTGGGCTTTCGCGAGCGCGATGAGCTCGGGGTGAATCTGTATCGCTCGGACGGGCGCAACTGGTATGACGTGAGTACCACGTTCGATTCCTATCTGGACAAGCGCCTGAGTGCCGCAAGCGCCTACATGACCAACGCGCTCACCGACGACTGGAGCAGCACGCTGCGCGTGGGGCGCAGCGGCGACGAGTTGCGCAACCATGCGGATGCCTCCGCGCCCAGCGTGTTCGACACCACGCAGACACAACTGATCTGGCAGCACGACATCCGGCTGGCCGTGGGTTCCCTGATGCTGGCGTATGACCATGTGGACACCGAGGTCAGCGGCACCACGGCCTACACGGTGGACGAGCGCACGGTGAAGGCCTGGCTGGCTGGCTGGTCGGGGCAGATCGACCGCCACAACCTGCAGGTGAATGTGCGCCACGATGACAACTCGCAGTTCGGGGGCAAGACCACCGGATTGCTGGCGTATGGCTACCGGCTCTCCGCGCAGTGGGGCGTGAGTGCGAGCGTGGCGACGGCCTTCAACGCACCGACCTTCAATCAGCTGTACTGGCCCGATACCGGTTTCGGTGGCGGCAACCCGGACCTGACGCCCGAGGAGGCGCTGAACCGCGAGCTTGGGCTGCGCTGGGACGATGGCATGAGCGGTTTCGAGGCCACCTACTTCAACAACCGCGTGAAGGACATGATTTCCGGCTGGCCGGCGGTGAATGTGAACCGCGCACGCCTGGAGGGGGTTGAGTTGCTGCTGCGAACCCGGCTGGCTGGCTTCGACGTGCAGATGGGCATGGACTGGTTGAAGGCCGAGGATGAGCACACCGGGCGCAAGCTGCCGCGCCGGGCCGCGCAGGCCGGGTTTGTGCGGGTCGATCGCAGTACCGGAAACTGGTCGTACGGGATGGAGCTCAGTGGTGAGGGGCGGCGCTTTGACGATGCCGCGAACCAGGTGCGCCTGGGCGGGTACGGCGTGCTGGATGCCTATGCCCATTACCGCTTTGCACCTGACTGGCGGCTGGAGATGCGCGCCAGCAACCTGCTCGACAAGGAATATGAGCTGGCCCGTGGCTACGCGATGCCGGGTGCCGCCGCCTTTGTTGGCGTGCGTTACACGCCCGCACGCTGATTGTCCGGCGGGCGGCAGGGTGTCTGGCTGATGGACGGAGGATCGGCCTGATGGCGGGTCTGCGGCGCAGCCTGCTGGTGCTGCTGGCGCTGCTGCTGAGTGGCGCGATGGCGTTTGTGTGGGCGCTGCTCAGTGGCGATCTGCACACCGCCTGGGGCGATGTGCTGGCCGCGCTGGGCGGGGGGCCGGGCGGGCTGGTGGCCGATGTGGTGCGCGAGCTGCGTCTGCCGCGTGCCGTGGCGGTGTTCGCCTGCGGCGGTCTGCTGGCCATTGCCGGGGCGCTGATGCAGGTGCTGTTGCGCAATCCGCTGGCCGATCCGTATGTGCTGGGCATTTCCGGCGGGGCCGCAGTGGGGGCGCTGGCGGCCATGCTGCTCGGGCTCTCCGCCTGGTGGGTGGATGGTGCCGCCTTTGCCGGGGCGCTGGGCGCGATGATGCTGGTGTTTGGGCTGGCACATGGCGATGGTTCGTGGACCCAGACCCGTCTGCTGCTCACCGGCGTGATCGTGGCGGCCGGCTGTGGGGCGGCGATCACGCTGATGCTGGCGCTGGCGCCCGATACCCGGGTGCAGTCGATGCTGTTCTGGCTGATGGGCGATGCCAGCGGCGTGCGCCGGCCCTGGCCCGCAGTGGGGGTGATGCTGGCCGGCCTGTTGGTGGCCTTGCCCTTTGCGCGTGACCTGAACGTGCTCACCCGTGGTGCCGCTTCGGCCCGCGCGCTGGGGGTGAATGTGCTGCGGCTGCGTTATCTGCTGTATGTGCTGGCCTCCCTGCTCACCGCCACGGCGGTGACGCTGGTTGGCTCGGTGGGCTTTGTCGGCCTGATCGTGCCGCATCTGGTGCGTTTCGTGATTGGCAACGACCAGCGCGTGCTGCTGCCTGCGGCGATGCTCGCCGGGGGCACCTTGCTGACCCTGGCCGACACCGCAGCACGTACCGTGATGGCCCCCATGCAGTTGCCGGTGGGGGTGCTGACGGCGCTGATCGGCGTGCCCTTGTTCCTGTTCCTGTTGTCGCGCCGGACGAACTGAGATGAGCGAGGCTGTCGTGCCCTTGCTGGAGAGCTGTGGTCTTGCGCTACGCGTGGGCGAGCGCTGGCTGTGCTGCGAGTTCAGCCTGAAGCTGATGGCGGGCGAGTGCCTGGTGCTGCTCGGGCCGAACGGGGCGGGCAAGTCCACCCTGCTGCACACCTTTGCCGGGTTGCGTCCGGCCACGGTGGGCACGGTCCGCCTGCTCGGACGCACCCATGACGCATGGGAGGGCGCGGCGCTGGCGCGTTATCGCGGTCTGCTGGCGCAGCAGCAGCCGGATCACTTTTCGTCCACGGTGCTGGAAACCGTGCTGGTGGGACGCCACCCGCATCTGGGGCGCTGGGGATGGGAAGGGGCGCAGGATCATGCGATTGCCCGCCAGGCCCTGCACGATGTGGGGCTGTCGGCCTTCGAAGGGCGCGATATCCTGACCCTGTCGGGCGGCGAGCGGCAGCGGGTGGCGATTGCCACGCTGCTGGCCCAGGCGCCCCGCCTGCTGCTGCTGGACGAGCCGACCAATCACCTCGACCTGCATTATCAGATCGCCACGCTGGAGCTGTTCCGGCGGCTGGCGGGCGAAGGGCGCGGTGTGGTGATGGTGTTGCACGACATCAACCTGGCCGCCCGCTATGCTGACCATGTGATCCTGCTCGATGGCAAGGGCGGGGTGATGGCCGGCCCACGCGACACGGTGCTGCAGGCCGGACCGCTGTCGCAGGCATTCGGCCATCCGATCCGCCAGATGCCCCTCGACGACGGCCACTTTTTCATGCCGGCCTGACACCCGTCCCGCGCTGGTGCCTATCCGACAACACACACGATGAATGTGGCCGTCCGGCCATGCTTGCGGAGAACACGAATCATGCATTTGCCCACGCTGTCACCCTCACGCCCGGGGCCGTTGCCCGGCCATGTGTATCTGGTCGGAGCCGGCCCGGGCGATCCGGAGCTGCTCACCCTGCGCGGGGCACGGTTGGTGGCGGGGGCCGATTGCGTGGTGTATGACAATCTGGTGAGTCCGGCGATTCTGGAACTGGCCGACGCGCAGGCCGAACGGATTTATGTCGGCAAGAAGGCGGCCGACCACACCCTGCCGCAGGACGACATCAACCAGCTGCTGGTGAGCAAGGCGCAGGCCGGTCGGCGGGTGGTGAGGTTGAAGGGGGGCGACCCCTTCATCTTCGGACGCGGGGGAGAAGAGGTGGAGGCGCTGGTCGAGGCCGGCGTGACGGTTGAGGTGGTCCCGGGGGTGACGGCGGCGGCTGGCATTGCCGCGTATGCCGGCATTCCGCTGACGCACCGCGATCACGCCCAGTCGGTCGTGTTTGCGACCGGCTTCCTGAAAGACGGCGTGCTCGACCTGGACTGGCCGATGCTGGCCCGTCCGGCGCAGACCCTGGTCATCTACATGGGTATTTCCCGCCTGCCGGAAATCTGTGCGCGCCTGATCGAGCACGGGCTGCCCGCCAGCACGCCGGCGGGGGTCATCGAGCGTGGCACCACGCTCCGTCAGCGGGTGGCGGTGGCCGATCTGGCGACCCTGCCCGAAGCGGTGGCGGCTGCCGGCATTCGTCCGCCCGCGCTCACCGTGGTAGGGGGGGTGGTGGGGCTGTACCCCCGGCTGGCATGGTTCCACCCCGATCCGCAGGCCGATGACGGGAGCGCCCCGCCTCACGCCGGCTGCACCGCAGTGCATGACAGGGAGGCGTGAGATGACCCGGCCGGCTGCCCATTGCCCCGCGCTGTTCATTGCCGCCCCCGCCTCCGGGCAGGGCAAGACCACTGTGACGGCGGCGCTTGCACGCCTGCACGCCCGGCTCGGCCGGCGGGTGAGGGTGTTCAAGTGCGGGCCGGACTTTCTCGACCCGCAGATTCATGCGGTGGCCAGCGGCGCACCGGTGTTCAATCTGGACCTGGGCATGTGTGGCGAGCAGGATGCGCGCTGGCGTCTGTTCGAGGCGGCGGGCGAGAGCGACCTGATCCTCATCGAAGGGGTGATGGGGCTGTTCGACGGCCAGCCCTCCGGGGCCGACATTGCCAGCCTGTTCGGTGTGCCGGTGATGGCGGTGATCGATGCCCGGGCGATGGCGCAGACTTTTGGCGCAGTGGCCCACGGGCTGGCGCATTATCGCGCCGGCCTGCCCTTTTCGGGCGTGCTGGCGAATCAGGTCGGCAGCGCGCGCCATGCCGACATGTTGCGCGAAGCCCTGCCGGACGGCATGCGCTGGTATGGCGCGCTGGGCCGGGATGCCGGGGCCGCGCTGCCCGAGCGTCATCTGGGCTTGCTGCAGGCGGGCGAGATCGGCGATCTGCTCGAAAGGCTGGATCGCATGGCCGATGCACTGGCCGCCACCGGGGCGGCCGAGCTGCCACCGGCGGTGCCCTTTCCGGCCGACCGTCCCCCCGCATTGCCCCCGCTGCTGGCAGGGCGTCGCGTCGCAGTGGCCCGCGATGCGGCATACAGCTTCATCTATCCGGCCAATCTCGAAACCTTGCGTGGCCTGGGCGCGGAAGTGTGTTTTTTCTCCCCGCTGGCGGGGGATCCCCTGCCAGCGTGCGATGCGTTGTGGCTGCCGGGGGGGTATCCGGAGCTGCATGGCGAGGTGTTGTCCGGGCAGCGCGCGCTGTGGCAGTCGCTGCGCGCGTTCGTGGACGCAGGAAAACCGGTGCTGGCCGAGTGTGGCGGCATGATGAGCCTGTTCGAGCAGGTGGTGGACAAAGCCGGGAATATGCACCGCTTTGCCGCCGTGCTGCCCGGTCGCGCCGTGATGCAGGCCCGGCTCGCCGCGCTGGGCATGCAGTCGGTGACGCTGCCGGAAGGGCGGCTCACCGGCCACACCTTCCACTACTCGAAAACCGAGTCCCCGCTCACTCCCGCCCTGCACGCACTCCGCCAGGACGGCGGCGAAGGAGAGGCCGTGTATCGCCATGGCCGGCTCACCGCCTCGTATGTGCATCTGTACTTTCCCTCCTGCCCGCAGGCCGTGGGGCGGCTCTTCGGCGGAGGGTAAGCGGGTAAGCGCGGGCGTCAGTGCGCCGCTGCCCGGTGGGTCTCCAGCACGGTGCACAGGCGTGCCACCGGATGCTCGGACAGCGGCATCAGCAGCCTGACCAGCGCGAGCGTGATGAGCGGCTCGATCAGCACCAGCGGCGCATACGCGGCGACGAATTTCAGCCAGTCGGCCAGCGGTGTGGCTTCGCTGCCGAGGGCCAGCCAGAAACCGACCATCAGCGTCACGCCGGCGTAGAACACCGCATCGAGCTTGACGATGCGGCTGATCGTGAGTTCGCGCAGGCGCTGGCCGAGGCTGTAGTGCAGCAGCATCAGCGGCACGGCCAGGGTCAGGGTATTGACCCCAAGGTGCACCAGGTCGGCAGGCTCGAACAGCAGGCCCTGCAAGGCCAGTCCGAGGCCAAAGCCGAGCAGGGTCGGCACGAACCCGAGGATCAGGTACATCGGCATGGCGCCGATGAAATGCAGCTCCGATGCCCCTGCCGGCATGTGAAAGCTTTGCATGAAGATCGAAAAGAACAGCGCAGCCAGCAGGGTGCGCACGATCAGTGTGGGCTGGCGGAACAGATGGATGGCGTGACCGCCGAGTACGCCGATGGCGGCGACGTTGGCGACCACGATCTTGGTGGCCGATACGAATCCGGGCTCGATATGCATGAAGACTCCCCTCGCGTGCAATGAATGCAATGTGGTTGGCGCGTTCGGCACTGGGCATGCCGCGCTGCGCTTGAGTTTGGCGTGCCACGGGAGGGGGATCGAGATGACTGGAAGCGGCCGGACCGGCCGGACCGGCCTGAGGGCCGTGTGCCGTGCCTGCTTCGCAGACGGCAGCCGTCCGCGCAACAGGCTGGCGCATGTCTGCGCCGGTGATCCAGACGGTTCGACCCACGCCCCGGGGCTCGCACCTGTAATCGATCCGGCCGGTCTTCTGGCTCGCCTTCCTCCGGACTCCGTCACCTTCCCGGGCCGGGTGGCCCAGTGGTGTTCGACGGTTCCGTCAGGCTTACAGCAGCGGGGGCTGCGCCGGACTGGCCATGCGATTGAAGCAGCATGGCGGCACCGGACTTCCCGTTTCACCTGTCATGCGGTTGCATGCACAGGCACCTGATCGATGGTGGGCGGAGCATAAGCGAGATGAATCGGTGACGCAAGCGGGCGATGCAGGCGCACCGGGAAAGGACATGCGGAACGGCGCACGAAAGTGCCTGCCGGAGATTGCTTTTCTGATGTTGCATGCCGTATCCTCCGCGCCATTCGATCAGGGTGCTCCGTGCTGCGTTCGTGGCGCGGAGTGAAACGGGAAGACCGGTGACGTCGTGGCGTGAGGCTGCGACCATTCCGGCGCAGCCCCCGCTGCTGTAAGCCTGACGGAGTCGTCGGGGTGTGTGCGAGCACACCTTTCTGCCACTGGGTCTTTCGGCCCGGGAAGGCGGCGCACTCCGGATGACGGCGAGCCAGAAGACCGGCCCGGTCGATGCAAGGTTCGTGCTCCGGGGTGTGGGTGCTGGCCGGCAGAGGCCGTGTCGTTGCTGGCATGTGCCTGTCCTTTTGGGTACCGGGTGTTGTGCGATCGTCGATCTGCCTGCCTGCCTGCGTGCTGCCGTCCAGTCATTCGCTGTGTTTCCAGACATTTTCCAGGAACCCTCCCCCGGTGCCGGCTTTGCCGGGCAATCGTCGTGACGCTCCGTAACGGGGGTCGCATGAGCGGGAGGTGAAGGGGTGGTGGATGCGTGGGGAAGGCCACACGAGGATGGGGCGCCAGTGGTCGTGCGTGGCTGGTGTCCGGGTGCCTTGCGGCCGATGCGCTCCGGCGATGGGCTGGTGTTGCGGGTGCGGCCACGGCTGGCACGCCTGACCCGTGCGCAGGTGCTGGCCTTGTGTGCGGTGGCTGCGGACGAAGGGGCCGGACTGATCGACCTGACCAACCGGGCCAACCTGCAGCTGCGCGGGCTGGACGAGGCCGGCTGGCAGCGGGCACTGGTGCGGCTGGCGGCGCAGGACTTGCTGGACGAAGACGCCGGCATCGAGGCGCGCCGCAACGTGCTGGTGGCGCCTGACTGGCAACCGGGCGATGCCACCGAGCGCATTGCGCGCACGCTGATCGCGCGGCTGTCCGAGCTGCCGCTGCTGCCGGCGAAGTTCGGCATTGCGGTGGATGCCGGCAAGGCGCCGGTGCTCTCGAATGATTCTGCCGACCTGCGCATCGAACGCACTGCTGGCGGTGGATTGTTGCTGCGTGCCGATGGCCGGGCGCAGGGCATGCCGGTGTGTGTGGATTCCGCGGTCAGCGCGGTACTGGCCCTGGCGCGGTGGTTTGCGGACAGCGGCGGGTTGACTGCCGGCCGCATGCGCCGGCATCGCGCGCCCTTGCCGGCCTGGGCGCAAGGCACGCTGCAGCCGGCCCCGCCGCGTCCGGCCATCGGGCCGGATGGGCTGGGCGGTGTGGGCACGCACAGGCATCCGGCTGCGGGCACGGCGACGGCGACCGGCGCCGGTCTGCCCGTGTGCCTGCCGTTTGGTCAGGTTGCGGCCTCCACGCTGGCGCAGGCGATGCTGCGCAGCGGTGCGCAGGCCGTGCGGCTGACGCCGTGGCGGGTGATGCTGTTCGAGGCGGCCGATGCGCAGGCGCTGGCCTCGGTGCTGCCGGACGGCCTGCAGGCCGCCGCCTGGATGCAGGTCGATGCCTGTGCCGGCGCCCCCCACTGCACACAGGCCACGGTCGCCACCCGGGCGCTGGCCCGGCAGCTCGCGACGGCAGTGGGCTCCGGCCTGCACGTTTCCGGATGTGCCAAGGGCTGTGCCCGCGCGCGCCCGGCAGCGGTGTGCCTGACCGGGCGTGACGGTCTGTTCGATCTTGCCTTCAATGCCCGGCCCGGTGAGCCCGCTTCCCTGCGGGGGCTCAGCCATGCCCGGGTGCTTGCCCATTTCGGAGTCCTTGCCTGATGAGCCTGGCTGTTCCTTACCACTACGAAACCGATGGCGCGGCGATCTATCGCCAGTCCTTCGCGATGATCCGGTCCGAGGCCGAATCCGGGCTCGCACGCTTCACGGCCGATGAAGAGCCGCTGGCGGTGCGCATGATTCATGCCGCAGGCATGGTCGGTCTGGCCGCGCACATCCACTTTTCACCGGACTTCGTCTACGCGGCGCGTGAGGCGCTGGCGCGCGGGGCGCCGATTCTGTGCGATGCGCGCATGGTGTCGGAAGGCGTGACCCGGGCGCGTCTGCCGGCCGACAATCCGGTGCTGTGCACCCTGGGCGATGCACGCGTTGCCGAGTTGGCGCGCCAGCTGGGCAACACCCGTTCGGCTGCCGCGCTGGAGCTGTGGCGGCCGCATCTGGAGGGCGCGCTGGTGGCCATCGGCAATGCGCCCACCGCGCTCTTTCATCTGCTCAACATGCTGCAGGACCCGGCCTGTCCGCGTCCTGCCGCCATCATCGGGTGCCCGGTCGGCTTCGTCGGGGCGGCCGAATCCAAGCAAGCCCTGTGGGCAGCCAGACCCGTGCCGTGCTGCATCGTCGAGGGGCGTCTGGGGGGCAGCGCGATCACGGTGGCTGCGATCAATGCAATAGCGAGTCGAACGGAATGATGACAGGAACGATTCATGGCGTGGGTCTGGGGCCGGGCGCCCAGGACCTGTTGAGTGTGCGCGCCGACCGCCTGGTGCGCGGCGCGCGTCATGTGGCCTACTTTCGCAAGGCAGGGCGTGCCGGTCGTGCGCGGCGCATGGTGGAAGGCATGCTGCGCCCCGATGTGGTGGAGTTTGCGATGGAGTACCCGGTGACCACCGAGATTCCGTTTGCCGATCCGGCCTACAAGTCCGCGCTGGGCGGGTTTTATGCGGAGTGTATCGAGCGTCTGCAGACTCTGGCGAGGGCGGGGGAGGATGTGGTGGTGCTGTGCGAGGGAGACCCGTTCTTCTATGGCTCCTTCATGCACCTGTACACCCGCCTGCAGGGGCGCGTGCCGGTCCGGGTGGTGCCGGGCATCACCGGCATGTCCGGGGCCTGGACGGTCAGCGGCACGCCGATCACCTGGGGAGACGATCTGCTGACCGTGCTGATGGCCACCCTGCCGGAGGATGAACTGGCCCGTCGCATCCGTGACACCGATGCGCTGGTGGTGATGAAGGTGGGGCGCAACCTGCCCAAGCTGTGCCGCGCGGTGCACGCGGCCGGGCGCGGGGACCAGGCCTGGCTGGTCGAGTACGCCACCATGCCGGAAGAGCGGGTGAGCCGCCTGCTCGACATCGATGCCGGGCGTGTGCAGGCCACGCCGTACTTCTCCATCGTGCTCATCCATGGCCAGGGGCGGCGTCCATGAGCAGCGGTTGGCTGGCGATTGCCGGGCTGGGGCCGGGCGATGCCGCGCTCATCACGCCGCAGGTGCAGGCGGCGCTCGACGCGGCCACCGACGTGGTCGGTTACATCCCGTATGTGGCGCGGGTGGCCCGGCGGCCGGGTTTGCGCCTGCATGCCAGCGACAACCGCGTGGAGCGCGAGCGTGCGGCGCAGGCGCTGGAGATGGCGGCGCAGGGCGCGCGGGTGGTGGTGGTGTCTTCGGGAGACCCCGGGGTGTTCGCGATGGCCTCGGCGGTGTTCGAGGTGCTGGAGCAGGGGCCGCCGGCCTGGCGCACGCTGGATGTGCAGGTGCTGCCCGGCATCACCGCGATGCTGGCCGCCAGCGCACGGGCGGGGGCGCCGCTGGGGCATGACTTCTGCGCCATCAACCTGTCCGACAACCTCAAGCCCTGGTCCCTGATCGAGCGTCGGCTCCGCCTGGCGGTGGAGGCCGACTTTGCGATGGCCTTTTACAACCCCCGCTCTCAGGCCCGGCCGGAGGGGTTTGAGCGTGTGCTGGCGGTGCTGCGCGAGTGTTGCGAGCCGACCCGCCCGGTGCTGTTTGCACGCGCCGTGAGCACACCGGAAGAGCGCCTGTCGGTGGTCTGCCTGGCGGAGGCCCGTGCGCAGATGGCGGACATGCGCACCCTGGTCATCGTGGGGTCAAGCCGCACACGCAGCCTGCCTCATGCGCGCGGCAACTGGTTGTACACCCCGCGCTCGGTGCCGTCTGCAGGGAGTGGCGGGACATGCGCGCCCTGAGCGAGCCAGTGCAGCGCCGCCTCCACGTCATGCACCGTGGTGCGTGGCGGCAGGTCGGGGCGGTCGATCATCAGCACCGGCAGGCCCAGCGTGCGTGCCGCCGCCAGCTTGGCTGCGGCTCCGCTGCCGCCCGCGTTCTTGCACACCACGCGTTCGATGCGATGCGCCTGCAAGAGCGCGATGTCGCCCTCCACCCGGAACGGTCCGCGATCCACCACCACGCTGTGCCGGGGCAGGGGGGGCGGGGCGGTTGGCTCGTCCACCAGACGCAGGAGGTAGTGGTGCTGTGGCTGTGCGGCAAAGTCAGGCAGGTGCATGCGCCCGAGTGCCAGCATGATCCGCTGCGGCGGGCCGGCCAGCGCCGACACGGCGGCGGGAATGTCGGCCACGCAGTGCCAGCGGTCGCCGCTCACCGCTTGCCAGGGGGGGCGGGTCAGGGCCAGCAGTGGGACCTGGCAGTGCGCGGCCGCCTGCACTGCGTGGCGGCTCATCTGCCCGGCGAAGGGGTGGGTGGCGTCGATGAGATGGGTGATGCCTGTCTCTTGCAGGTAGCGGATCAGCCCGTCTACCCCGCCAAACCCTCCGATGCGTACTGGCAGTGGCTGTGCTCGGGGCGTGAGCACCCGGCCGGCATAACTGTAGGTGGCACGCAGGCCCCGGTCGGCCAGCGCCTGCGCCAGTACGTTGGCTTCGGTGGTGCCGCCGAGAAGGAGGATGTTGTACATGGAGCTTGAGGGCATGGACGCCTGGCTGAGCATCGTTGGAGTGGGGGAGGATGGCATGTCCGGCCTGTCGGCGGCAAGCCGGGCGGCGCTGGCGCAGGCCGAGGTGGTGATGGGCGCGCGCCGGCATCTGGCGCTGGTCGGGACGTCGCTGGCCGGGACGGTCGAGCGCCTCGAATGGCCCGTGCCCTTCGAGGCCGGGGTCGCGCAGGTGCTGGCCTTGCGCGGACGACGGGTGGTGGTGCTGGCGTCGGGCGATCCATTCTGGTTTGGTGCGGGTACGGTGCTGGCGCGCCGTCTGCCGCCCGGTGAGTGGCGGGCATGGCCCGCACCGTCCACCTTCAGCCTGGCGGCGGCGCAACTGGGCTGGGCGCTGGAGCATACGACGTGCATCGGACTGCATGCTGCGCCCTTTGCACGGTTGCGGCCCCTGCTTGCGCAAGGGCGCAGGCTGTTGGTGCTGGTGCGCGACGGTGAAGCCGCCGGGGCGCTCGTGCAGTGGTTGAGCGAGCGGGGGTTCGGCGATACCCGGGTGCATGTGCTGGAGGCCCTGGGCGGTCCCCGGCAGCGGGTGCGCAGTGTGCAGGCGGCCGGAGGGTTGCCGCCGGATGTTGGACACCCGGTGGTGCTGGGGCTGGAGGTGTCGCTCGCTCAGCCCCGGCCGCTGCCGGAGGCCGAGGCTGCGCCCCCTGTCGTGATGCCCTGCACCAGCGGCCTCGACGACCGTTTTTTTGCGCATGACGGTCAGATCACCAAGCGACCGCTCCGGGCACTGACCCTGTCGGCACTGGCTCCCCGGGCCGGGGAGCTGCTGTGGGACATCGGCGCGGGGTCCGGTTCGATCGGCATCGAGTGGCTGCTCGCAGACCCTGCCAACAGGGCCGTGGCTTTTGAAGCAGACCGCTTGCGCGCTGCACGGGCGCGTGACAATGCGGTCGCGCTGGGGGTGGCGCACCTGCAGGTGGTGGAGGGGCGGGCGCCACAGGTGCTGGCCGGCCAGCCCTTGCCCGATGCGGTGTTCATCGGCGGGGGCCTGTCACAGGCCTTGCTGGACAGCCTGTGGGCCTGTCTGCCGCCGGGTGCCCGGGTGGTGGCCAACGCGGTGACGCTGGAGTCCGAGGCCCTGCTGGGACAGTGGCATGCGCAGTGCGGCGGACAATTGCTGCGGGTCGAGCTGTCCGAAGCGGCACCCCTGGGGCGTCGCCGGGGCTGGAAGGCCGCCTATCCTGTGGTGCAGTGGAGTGTGTCGCGATGAGGGTGGCGGGTTTTGGATACCGTAGCGGCGCCGAACCGTCGTCCTTGCGGGCGGCCTGGGAGGCTGCGCTGGCGGCCCTCCGGGCGGAGGGGCTGGCGGAGGGGGGGGACGGATGGACCGGTGACCCGGCCCGCCATGGCCGCGCAGGTTGTGTGCTGCTGGCCGCCCCGCAGGACAAGCTGGCCATGCTGCAGGCCCTGGCCGCACAGCTGGGCCTGCCGGTGCGGGCCGTGTCTGCAATGGCGCTGCGCGCTGCGCCCACCGTCACGCATTCCCCCGCCAGTCTGGCGGCTCGTGGGACGGGCAGTGTTGCCGAGGCGTCTGCCCTGGCGGCTGCCGGTCCCGGTGCGCGGCTGTTGGTGACCCGCCGCATTTCCGCTGACCGTCGTGCAAGCTGTGCGATTGCTGAAGGAACCGATTCATGACGATTCATTTCATCGGCGCCGGTCCCGGTGCCGCCGACCTGCTCACCCTGCGTGGGCGCGACCTGATTGCGGCTTGCCCGGTATGCCTGTATGCCGGTTCCCTGGTGCCGGATGCGGTGCTCGCACACTGTCCGCCGGGGGCTCGCATCATCAACACGGCACCGCTGTCGCTGGATGAGATCATCGCGGAGATGGTCGCGGCGCACGACCGGGGGCTGGATGTGGCGCGCCTGCATTCGGGCGACCTGTCGATCTGGTCGGCCATGGGCGAGCAGTTGCGCCGCCTGCGCGCACTCGGTATCCCGTACCGTGTGACGCCCGGTGTGCCGGCGTTCGCCGCCGCCGCCGCAGCGCTCGAAACGGAGCTCACCCTGCCCGGGCTGAGCCAGTCGGTGGTGCTCACCCGCACGCCGGGGCGCGCCAGCGCGATGCCACCGGCCGAGCGCCTGCAGCACTTTGCCGCAGCCGGCTGCACGCTGGCGATCCATTTGTCGATTCACCGGCTTGACTGGGTGGTGGCCGAGCTCACGCCGCACTATGGCGCCGCCTGCCCGGTGGCGGTGGTGTGGCGGGCGAGCTGGCCCGACCAGCGTGTCCTGCGCGCCACGCTCGAGCGCATCGTGGCCGAGGTGCCGGAGACGATGGAGCGGACGGCCCTGATTCTGGTCGGCCCGGCGCTGGCGGCCGAGGGCTTTGACGAGAGCTGCCTGTACGCGCCTGACTATGACCGCCGGTTTCGTCCGCAGTCGGCCGGTTCGCCCTTTGCCGGCACGGCCTCGTCCGGTGGCCCGCAGCGGAGGGCGCAGGATGCGTGAGCAGGCCGCTGGGGCACATTCCGGTACGGCGGACGTGGTCCTGAAGCTCATCGGCATCGGTACCGGTAACCCGGATCATCTCACCCGGCAGGCCGAGCAGGCCCTGCGTACGGCCGACCTGGTGCTGCTGCCGCGCAAGGGCGAAGACAAGGCCGATCTGGCCGACCTGAGGCGCGACATCTGCGCCCGGGTGCTGGGCGGATCGGCACGCGTCGTGGAGTTCGACCTCCCGGTGCGGGCCGCCGACGGAGACTATCTGGCGGCAGTGGCCGACTGGCACCAGGCCATCGCAACCTGCTGGGCGGCACGGATCGCCGCGCATCTGCCGGCCGGGGGCTGCGTGGCCCTGCTGGTGTGGGGCGATCCCTCGCTGTATGACAGCAGTTTGCGCATTGCGCAGCGCGTACGGGCGGGTGGCCTGCCCCTCAGGGTGGAGGTGGTGCCCGGCATCACCAGTGTGCAGGCACTCACGGCCGCGCATGCGATTGCGCTCAACACGCTGGCCGCGCCGGTGCTGCTGACCACCGGCCGGCGCCTGCGGGCCGGGGGCTGGCCTGCCGGGGTGGATACGGTGGCGGTGATGCTCGACGGGGGATGTGCCTTTGAGGCGCTGGAGGCGGCCGGGCTGGAAATCTGGTGGGGCGCCTATCTGGGCATGCCGCAACAGGCGTTGATGGCAGGACCGCTGACCGAACTGGCCGAGCCGATCCGCCGGCGGCGTGCCGCCCTGCGGGCGGAGCATGGCTGGATCATGGATGTTTATCTACTGCGGCGCAGCTGAAGTGCGTGCAGTGTGCCTGTGCGCGGTGTGCGCCAGGCCGAACCTCAACGGAGCAATGCAATGGATGAAGAAAAGAAGCGTAGCCATGAAGCGCGCATGCAGCGCAAGAAGGCGGTGGTGGATGCCGCCATCGAGCGCGCCCAGGAAGAGCGCGGCATCGTCATCGTGATCACCGGCAACGGCAAGGGCAAGACCACTTCGGCCTTTGGCACGCTGTACCGCGCGCTCGGCCATGGCCAGCGGGTGGGGCTGGTGCAGTTCATCAAGGGCACCTACCACACCGGTGAGGTGCTGTACCTGCAGCAGCAGGGGGCCGCCGTCGATTATCACGCGATGGCCACCGGTTTCACCTGGAACACCCAGAACTGGGATGCCGACCAGCAGGCCGCCGAGGCGGCCTGGGCGCAGGCCAGCCGCATGCTGGCAGACCCGGCCTTCGATCTGGTGGTGCTCGATGAGCTCACCTACATGCTGAAGTTCAACTATCTGGCGCCGGATCGGGTGCTGGAGGCCATTCGCCAGCGTCCGGCGCGGCAGAGCGTGATCGTGACCGGTCGCGCGGCCAGCCCCGGGCTGATCGAGCTGGCCGACACGGTGAGCGAGATCCGCGATGTGAAGCATGCATTCAAGGCCGGCGTGAAAGCGCAGAACGGCATCGATTTCTGATCCGGGAGCCGTGCCATGACTTCATCCCTTCCCCTGTCTCCTGTCGCGCTGCCCGCAGCGGCAGGCCGCATTCCTGCCACCATCGTTACCGGCTTTCTGGGCAGTGGCAAGACCACCCTGCTGCGCCATCTGCTGCAGAACGCCCGGGGCCGCCGCATTGCGGTCATCGTCAATGAGTTTGGCGAACTGGGCATCGACGGTGAGCTGCTGCGCAACTGCGCCATTGGCTGCGAGGAAGACAGCGCATCCCCCAGCGGTACCGTGTTCGAGCTGGCCAATGGCTGCCTGTGCTGCACCGTGCAGGAAGAGTTCTACCCGGTGATGCGCGAGCTGATTGCGCGCCGCGCGCAGATTGACCACATTCTCATCGAAACCAGCGGTCTGGCCTTGCCCAAGCCTCTGGTGCAGGCCTTCAACTGGCCGGAGATCAAGACCGCCTGCACGGTCGACGCGGTGGTCACCGTGGTGGATGTTCCGGCCACGGCCGAAGGCCAGTTTGCCGCCAATCCGCAGGCGGTCGATCAGCAACGGCGTGCCGACCCGAACCTGGATCATGAGTCGCCCTTGCACGAACTGTTCGAAGATCAGCTGTCGGCGGCCGATCTGGTGGTGCTGAGCAAGACCGACCTGGTGGACGAACAGGCCCTGGCCGGCGTCGAGCGCACGGTGCGCGCAGCCCTGCCGCCGGAAGTCGGCATCGTCAGGGTTCGCCACGGAGAACTCGATCCGGCCCTGCTGTTCGGTCTCGATCGTGAGGCCGAAGCGCACATCCACCTGCGCCCCGGGCATCATGCGCATCATGACGATGAAGACCACGGCGACCACGGCGACCACGGCCACGACCACGATGCCTTCGATGCGGTGGTGGTCGATTTGCCGGAGGTCGGGCGTGAGCGCCTGCTCGATGCGTTGCATGCGCTGGTGCGCACCCGGACGGTGTATCGGGTCAAAGGGTTTGCGGCGGTGCCGGGCAAGCCGATGCGGCTGGTGGTGCATGGCGTGGGCCGGCGCTTCGACAGTTATTTCGACCGCCCCTGGCCGGCGGACGAAGCGCGCACCACGCAGTTGGTGGTGATCGGGCTGGAGCTGGAGGCCGCCGCCGTGCGCGAGCAGCTCCTGCAGGCGACGGCCGGAGCGGACTGATGCATCTGCTTGCGGCCCAGCCCGGCGGGTTTGTCGATGACGCTTCAGTCATCATCCGCATGGGCCAGACGCCGGCCGAGATCGTCATCCTGAGTGCGGCCGATACCACGCTCGCCCTGCTCGCGGCCGAGTGCCCGCAGGCGCGGGCGGTGCCCGGCTATCCGCAGGTCCGGCTTGCCAACCTGCTGTTCCTGCGCCAGCCGGCATCGGTGGATTTGTATGTCGATGAAGTGCTGCGCCATGCCCGGCTGATCATCATCGACCACCTGGGCGGGGAGAGCTACTGGCCGTATGGCACCGAGCAGGTGTGCGAGCTGGCTGCCGCGCGTGGCATTGCGCTGGTGATGTTTTCCGGTGACAACGTCGAGGACGAGTTGCTGCTGCGCAAGAGCACGGTGCCACGCGCCCTCTGTCAGCGCCTGTGGCGCTATCTGCGCGAGGGCGGTGCGGCCAATGCCCGCGCCTTCTACGACCAGATCGGGGCCAGCTTCTTTGCGCTGCCACTGCATGCACCGGAGCCGCTGGCTCTGCCGCTGGCCGGGGTGTTTCACCCCGATGGCGGGGCCGATCCGCTGGCGCGCTGGGTGTCGCGCTGGCAGGCGTGTGCTCAGGTGCGTGCCCCGGCCGCAGCGCCCCGTGTGGCCGTGGTGTTTTATCGCGCTCACTGGCAGGCTGGCAACACCCAGGTGTTCGAGGCGCTGTGCGAGGCCTTGCTGGCGCAGGGGCTGAACCCCCTGCCGGTGGCGCTGGCGTCGCTGAAGGCCCCCGAGTGCGTCAGCGTGCTTGCCGCGCTGTGTCGTCAGCATGCGGTGAGCCTGATCCTCAATACCACTTCATTTGCACAGGCCGCGCTGGACGATCCGGGCGACCATGCGCTGGTCGATGACATCCCGGTGGTGCAGGTGATGCTGTCGGGCAGCAGCGAGGACACCTGGCGAAGCGATCCCCATGGCCTGCAGCCGCGCGACATCGCCATGCATGTGGCGATGCCCGAAGTCGATGGGCGCATCATCAGCCGGGCGGTCAGCTTCAAGGGGCTGGATCACCGCTGCCCGCATACACAGGTCGATGTGGTGCGGTATCGGGCCGAACCGGGGCGCCTGGCCTTTGTGTGCGAACTGGCGCGGCGCTGGTGCAGGTTGCGCGGCCTGGCTGCGGCCGACAAGCGGCTTGCGCTGGTGATGGCGAATTACCCTGCCCGCGAGGGGCGCCTGGGCAATGGTGTAGGGCTGGATACGCCGGCCTCGGTGCTGGCCATCCTGCAGCACCTGAAGGCGGAGGGGTATGCCGTCGAAGCGCTTCCGGAAGACAGCGAGACGCTGATGCGTGCGTTGCGTGAGGGCGTGACCAACGATCCTGCGCACTGGGCATGGCGGCCTGCGCGCCAGAGTCTGGCGCTGGCAGACTACCGGACGTACTTCGACACCTTGCCGCAGGCCTGCCGGGAGGCGCTGCTTGCGCGCTGGGGCGCCCCGGAGGTCGATCCGATGCTGCGCCGGGGTCGCTTCATGATTGCCGGCTTGCGTTGTGGCAAGGTGTTCGTCGGCATCCAGCCGGCGCGGGGATATGAGCTGGACGTGCTGGCCAGCTATCACGATCCCGACCTGGTGCCGCCACATCACTATCTGGCCTTTTATGTGTGGTTGCGCACGGTGTTTGCCTGCGATGCCATTGTGCACGTGGGCAAGCACGGCAATCTTGAATGGCTGCCGGGCAAGAGCGTGGCCTTGTCCGAGGCGTGCTGGCCGGAGGCGGTGTTCGGGCCCATGCCGCACCTGTACCCCTTCATCGTGAATGATCCGGGCGAAGGCACGCAGGCCAAGCGCCGCGCCCAGGCGGTGATCGTCGACCACCTCATGCCGCCGCTGACCCGCGCCGAGAACTACGGCCCCACCCGCGATCTGGAACGGCTGGTGGATGAATATTACGAGGCCCTGACCTTCGACCGCGCTCGCGCCGACCTGCTGCGCGGGCAGATTCTCGACAAGGTGCTGGCCAATGGCCTGCACAGCGATCTCGGCCTGGCGCAGCCGCGCACCCCGGAAGAGGAGCAGGCCCTGCTCAACAGAACGGACGCTTACCTTTGTGAGTTGAAGGAAAGCCAGATTCGCGACGGCCTGCATGTCTTTGGTCATTCGCCGGAGGGCACGCTCGAAACCGATACCCTGCTGGCACTGGCACGTTTTCCGGTGGGCGATGGCCGGGGGGGGCGCAACAGCCTGATTCGCGCCCTGGCCGCCGATCTGGCCCTCGGCGAGGACTTCGACCCGCTCGATGCCGACTGGGCCTGCCCATGGCACGGGCCACGCCCCGAGGTGTTGTGTGCCGTGACAGCCGAGCCGTGGCGGCATGCCGGCGACACCCGCGAGCGTCTGGAACTGTTCGCCACATCGCTGCTGCGCAACGGCTTGCCGCCCTTGCCGGAGACGCCGGGGGCTGCGCAGGCCTCCTGGCCGGCAACCCGGGCGGTGCTCGGGCGCATCGACAGCGTGCTGCGTCCGGCCCTGCGTGCGTGCGGTCCACAGGAACTGCTGCAGCTTGCGCGCGGGCTGGCCGGGCGTTTCGTGCCGGCCGGGCCAAGTGGCGCGCCGTCGCGGGGGCGCCCCGACGTGCTGCCGACCGGGCGCAATTTCTACTCCATCGACACCCGTGCCGTGCCCACCCCGACGAGCTGGACGCTGGGGCTGAAGTCGGCGCGGTTGATCGTGGACAAATACGTGCAGACCCATGGCGAATATCCGCGTGCGGTGGGGCTGTCGATCTGGGGCACGGCCACCATGCGCACCGGCGGCGATGACATGGCGCAGGCGTTCGCGCTGATCGGCGTGCGGCCAAAGTGGGCGGCGGGCAGTCATCGGGTGGCGGATTTCGAGATTCTGCCGATGGCGGTGCTCGGGCGTCCGCGCATCGATGTGACCCTGCGGGTGTCGGGCTTCTTTCGCGATGCCTTCGGCAACCTGATCGACCTGTTCGATGCCGCCGTGCAGAAGGTGGCCGGCATCGACGAGGCGGACGAGCCCGACGAAGTGAACCCGATCCGGGGGCGCATCCGTCAGGAAGCGGCGCAACGCATCGCGGCCGGGCAGGATGCGGCGAGCGCCCGCCGCGATGCAGGTTTCCGGGTGTTCGGCGCCCGCCCGGGGGCGTACGGCGCCGGCCTGCAGGGGCTGATCGACAGTTGCGCCTGGGATGACGACGCCGATCTTGCGCTGGCCTACCGCAACTGGGGCGGCCACGCCTACGGTCAGGGGACGTATGGCGCACAACGTCCCGAACTGTTCTCTCAGCGCCTGGCCGGCATCGACCTGGTCATGCACAACCAGGACAACCGCGAGCATGACCTGCTCGATTCGGATGACTACTACCAGTTTCAGGGCGGCATGACTGCGGCGGTGAGGCATTACAGCGGACGCCAGCCCGAGGTGTTCTTCGGGGATCACGCCAACCCGCAATCGCCACGCGTGCATACGCTGGCCCATGAGCTCAGCCGGGTGGTGCGTGCGCGGGTCACCAATCCGAAGTGGATTGCCGGGGTGAAGCGGCATGGTTACAAGGGGGCGGCCGAGATCGCGGCCACGGTGGACTATCTGTTTGCCTTCGATGCCACCGCGCGGGTGGTGCGGGACGATCAATATGCGCGGGTGGCCGACGCCTTTGTGGACGATGCCGCAACGCGCCAGTTCATGCAGCAGCACAACCCGGACGCTTTCCGCGAGCTGTGCGCACGCCTGCTGGAAGCCATGCAGCGCGGTTTGTGGCAGTCCCCCGGTGCGTATCGCGAGCGCATCGAACAGCGCTTGCTGGAAGCGGAGGAACTGGCCGAAGCCGGCACGGCTCCGGCACGCCCTCAAAAGGAGAGTGAGATTTGAGTACCCTCATCGAACAGGCCCACACGCCGCCAGCCCACACCGTTCCCCTGTATCCCTTCTGCGCGATTGTCGGTCAGCCCGCGCTGCGCGCGGCGCTGATGCTGGTCGCCGTGGATCCGATGATCGGCGGCGTGCTGATCGAAGGTCCGCGCGGGACGGCAAAGTCCACCAGCGCGCGTGCGCTGGCTGAGCTGCTGCCGGGAGGCCATTTTGTGAACCTGCCGCTGGGTGCGAGCGAGGAACAACTGGTCGGAGCCCTCGATCTGGCGGCGGCGCTCGGGCAGGGCGCGGTGCGCTTGCGTCCCGGGCTGCTCGCCAAAGCACACGAAGGCGTGCTGTATGTCGACGAGGTGAACCTGCTCGCCGATGCGCTGGTGGATGTGCTGCTGGATGTGTCGGCCAGCGGCATCAACCGCATCGAGCGCGACGGCATTTCGCACCAGCATGCGGCCCGCTTCGTGCTCGTCGGCACGATGAATCCGGAAGAGGGCGAGCTGCGCCCGCAGTTGCTGGACCGTTTCGGCCTTTTCGTGCGTCTGGACGAGCGGCTGGATGCCGCCACACGCCAGGCCATCGTGCGCGCCAGGCTGGCGTTCGATGCTGACCCGCCGGCCTTTGCCAGCATCTGGGCGCCACAGCAGCAGGCCCTGCGGCAGCGCCTTGCCGAGGCCCGCCAGCGCGTGGCCGGCATCCCGTTTTGCGATGCCAGTCACGAAAGGGTGGCCGGATTGTGTGCGGCCGCCGGTGTGGAAGGGGTGCGGGCCGATCTGGTGATGCTGCGTGCGGCGCGGGCCCAGGCTGCGCTCGACGGGGCGACGGCGATCGACGCCGGACATATCGATGCCGTCGCCGAGCTCGTGCTGGCCCATCGCCGCAACCCGGAAGCACCGGCTGACCGTGGGGCGGCAGACGCAGCCCTGCCCGACACACCGCCTGTTGCCGGGCACGGGCCGTCACATGCGCAGGGCGAAGGGCGCCCCCCCGAGGGCATGCCCCCCGTTTTTCCGGAGGCCGGCCCACGGCCTGACATCGCGCAATCGTCCGCTGCCGGCCAGGAGGATACGCAGGACTGGGGCGCGTTGGAGGCCGAGCCGGTGGCGTTCGCGGCGGTCAAGCAGGTGAGGCCGTTGCAGCCAAAAAAGCGCTGATGCGCACCGCCGCTGCAGGGCGCAGTACGGCAGCGGTGCGCATTGGCCACAGTACGGTGGGCCGCATGGCAGGGCAGGCGGTGGCCGGGGCCGGGCGTCTCGACTGGCCGCACACCCTGCGGGTCAAGCGCAACCAGCCCCTGTCTGCGGCACATCTGCGTTACCGCAGTGTGCGAGCACGGGGCGCACTGCTGCACTGCGTGCTGCTCGACTGTTCGGCCTCGATGCTGCAGGCCGGGCGCTTGCGTCAGGCCAAGGCCGTGCTGGCCGAGTGGGCGCGTGATGTGTACCGGGCACGCGACCGGCTGCTGGTGATCGGTTTTTCCGCTGGGCAGGCATGCGTGCTGCGCGACGGACACAAGGCCGGCCTGAATCTGGACTGGCTGCAGGCCGTGGGGGCGGGCGGCGGTTCCCCGCTGCACAAGGCTCTGGAGACCGCCGCACCGCTGCTCCGGCGCGCGCGGCCCCGGTACGCCGATGCCCCCCGGAACGGCGCGCAGCGTGTGGTGCTGAGCGTGCTGACCGATGGCCGCCTGGCCCACCTGCCAGACTGTCCGTCCGGGGTGGATCGCTGTATCGTTGTCGATTTCGACTCAGGGCCACATGCCCTCGGACGGGCTCGCCGGCTGGCACAGTCATGGCAAGCCGAGTACCTGCATGTGGATGAACTGGTGCAGCCGAGGTTAAAGTGAATGATGAACATGATGTCCGGCAGGTGCCGGCGGTGACCGATGACACCCCTGCCGCCCGCCCGTCGCAGACCTTCAGCGAAGCTGAGCGGGAGGCGGTGTATCGGGCCATTGCGGAGCGGCGCGACATGCGGCATTTTCGTCGCTCGACGACGGTGGCGCCGGAGGTGTTGCAACGCCTGTTGTGGGCAGCGCATCGGGCGCCGAGCGTGGGTTTCATGCAGCCCTGGCGCTTCATTCGGGTGACTGACGGGGGGCTGCGCGAGGCCCTGCATGCGCTGGTCGAGGAGGAGCGGGTGCTGACTGCACGCGCGCTGGGCGAGCGTGAAGATGAGTTCATGCGCCTGAAGGTGGAGGGCATCCTCGATGCGGGCGAGGTGATCGTGGCGGCACTCGCGGATGGACGCGAGAAGCACGTGTTCGGTCGGCGTACGCTGCCTGAAATGGATGTGGCGTCCCTGGCCTGTGCGATCCAGAACATGTGGCTGGCTGCGCGGGCCGAAGGGCTGGGGTTGGGCTGGGTGTCGCTGTTCGATCCGCAGCGCTTGGCCGCGCTGTTTGACATGCCGGCAGGCGCCAAGCCGCTGGCGATCCTGTGCCTGGGCGAGGTCGAGGCCTTTTACGAGGCGCCGATGCTGGAGCTGGAGAAATGGGCCGGGCGTCGTCCGGTGGCAGACGTGCTGGGGGAAAATCGCTGGCCATCGACCCCCGCCTGAGGGCTTGAGGCCGAAGGCGCGTGCATCCGCGCCGGGGTGACCAGAATGCACGCGTGATTGGGCGTTTATTGGGTGTTTATTGGGATTCAGCGCCTGATGCGGTGATCTGCGGGCGCAGTTTTTCCATCGACTTGGGGCCGATACCGGGTACTTTCTCCAGTTCGTCGACCGAGGCAAACGGACCGTTGCTTTCCCTGAAGTCGACGATGGCCGCCGCCTTGGCCGGGCCGATGCCGTTCACCGTTTCGAGTTCGACGGCACTGGCCTTGTTGATGTCCACCGGCTCAGAGGCGAGTGCACCGAGCGGTGCGAGCGCGAGCAGGGATGCGAGAACGAGCGGGCGCAGGAATGTCAGCATGAAAACCTCCCATTTGATTTGAATGCCATATGGCATAAAAATAATGGAAGGGGTTTTCAGTTCATGCCAATAAAATTTTCATATTTCATTGGCATTGTTTGTGCGCAGACTCAGTGTCCCCGGCCTGCCGGGGACTTGCGGGCGAGCAATGCCGCCTGCGGCCGTGCGCGCGGGGGCTTGCCCGGGGCGGCCGCTGCGTTGCGCGGTGTGCTGGGGCGAGCATGGTCGTCGGCCGCCTTCTTGGGCGTGCGGCCGGCTGCGTTGCCGTCCCGCGGGGCGGGGCGACGGGCGCCGTTGCCATGCCTGGGGCCGTTGTGCGGCGGGCGCGGCGGGCGGGCGAGGTCCTCATCGTAGCTTTCGGCCGCAGTGGTCGAGGGCACGAAGCTGTCTTCGGTCAACTGCTCGATGCGCTGCCGGGTGAGGCGCTCGATGGCGGTGAGCAGCTTCAGCTCTTCCTTGTCCACCAGCGAGATCGCGTGTCCGGTGCTGCCTGCACGGCCGGTGCGCCCGATGCGGTGCACATAGTCCTCGGCGACGTTCGGCAGTTCGAAGTTCACCACATGCGGCAACTGTTCGATGTCCAGACCGCGTGCGGCAATGTCGGTGGCCACCAGCACGGGCAGGCTGCCGTCCTTGAATTCGCTCAGTGCGCGGGTGCGTGCGGACTGGCTCTTGTTGCCGTGAATCGCAGCGGCGGCAATGCCCTGCTTGCCCAGATATTCGGACAGCCGGTTGGCGCCGTGCTTGGTGCGGGTGAACACCAGCACCTGACGCCAGTCGTTGCGCTTGAGCAGGTGGGCGAGCAGTTCGCGTTTCTGTTTCTGCGGGACCTGATACACCGCCTGGGAAACCAGTTCGGAGGTGGTGTTGCGCTTGGCAACCTCGACCTCTCCGGGCTGGTTGAGCAGGCCCTGTGCAAGCGCCCGGATTTCGTCGGAGAAGGTGGCGGAGAACAGCAGGCTCTGCTTCTTGCGCGGCAACAGCGCGAGCACCTTGCGGATGTCGCGGATGAAGCCCATGTCGAGCATGCGATCCGCCTCGTCGAGCACCAGGATTTCCACGCCGGACAGGTCGACGGTGCGCTGGCCGGCATGATCGAGCAGGCGACCCGGAGTGGCGACCAGAATGTCGAGCGGCTTGCGCAGGGCCTGGATCTGCGGATTGATGTTTACGCCGCCGAACATCACCATGGCCTGCAGGGGGGTGTATTTGCCGTAGGTGTCGACCGATTCCTTCACCTGCGCGGCCAGCTCACGGGTGGGGGTGAGGATCAGGCAGCGGGGGCGGCCCGGGGCGGCCTTGCCGGGGGCGGGGGTGGTGTGCAGCAGGTGCAGGATGGGCAGGGTGAAGCCTGCGGTCTTGCCGGTGCCGGTCTGGGCCGCGGCCAGCAGGTCGCCTCCGGCCAGCACCTGGGGAATGGCCTGGGCCTGGATGGGCGTGGGCGTGGTGTAACCGGCCTCGGCGACGGCGCGCAGAATGCTGGGGGCCAGGCCGAGGCTGGAAAAACTGTCTTGGGTGTTCATTGAACGTGATACTCCACCGGCAACCTGCTCCGTAACCGGAATGCGCCAGAAATTACGGAAGGGGCGGTAATCGAGAATGCGGATGAGAAGAACAACGGGCGGCAATCGAATGGCGCGACAATCACTGCGGCAGATTGTACTCCTTGTTTGCAGTGCAGCAAATTCGACTTGAAAAAGCCCCCGGAGAATCGCGCTGAAAGCGCGCTGGCCGTCCTGGAAAAGGGGGCTGGAGGGTCCGTTTCGGGATGTTCGAGTGACTTCCAGTGATCAACAAAACCATTTTCGGAGTATATTCTTTCACACGGATATCCCCTGGAATCAGCCGGAAAAACGGAAATGCATACAAAGGCTTCCAGTCATCATGACAGACGGGCAGGGCTGGCCAGAACGCTGACCCTGCGTGCGGTGCTTGGCCTGATGTTGATGGGATGGGCTTCGCTGCTTTTGTTGTGCATCGCAATATTTCTTGTGCATGAGGCCTGGTTTGCCGGACATGAACCGGACACGGCCTACCGGCTGGCGGCCTCGCTCGCCGGCCTGATGCTTGCCTTGCTGGGTGTGCGCGCAATTGTCTGGCTGCTGGTGGGCGACCCGCTTCCGGAGGGGGTGCTGCTGCCGCGTGAGGCGGCACGTTCGCTGCACCGCAAGGTCCGGCGGATGGGCGAGCGCTTCGGCGGGTTGAGGGTGGATGCGGTGTGGGTCACCGGCGACATGAATGCCGCCGTGCTGCAGCGTCCGAGCCTGGGGTTGTTCGGCCGCATGCAGACGCATCTGCTGCTGGGCCTGCCGCTGGCCCACAGCGTCACGCCGTTGCAACTGTCGGCGATCCTGGCGCACGAGTTTGCCCATCTTGCGGCACAGCGTCAGGGGCGTGCCGCGTGGGGGCGTCACCTGCGCAGCTGGTGGTTTCGCGTGATCGACCGCCTGCTGGCCGATCTGCCCTTTCTTGAGCCATTGGTCAATCTGCTTACCCGGCGCGACGTGTTGCTCGCCGCCGAGTTGTCGCGCATCGAGGAGTTCGAGGCCGACGAACTGGCCGCGCGCCTGGTGGGCGCCGACCTGATCGGCGAGGCGCTGGTCGAGGTGGCGCTCAAGGAGCAGTTCCTGTTCGGTGACTTCTGGGACAAGGTGATGGCGCAAAGCGCTTCAAGTGCCCGTCCGCGCATTCTGCCGTACCGTGAAATGGGGCTGGGCATGAGCGCGGGCTTTCGCCGCCCGGCGGGGGGCGCTGCGCTGCGTGCGCTGTGCGAGACACACGAAGGGGGCGATGGCCTGCATCCCTCGCTTGGCGAGCGGCTCGATGCGCTGGGGGCGGAGCTGAAGGAGCAGGATGACGCCGCGCACGAACAAAGTGCGGCGGCACGACACATGGCACCCGCCCTGCCCATGCTCGCTTCGGCCTTCGACCGCGAGTGGTGGGAGATGGCCCGCACGCACTGGCTGCAGGCGCATCGCAGCGCACGGCGCCGTCGGCGCCGCCCGGAGGCGCCGTCCGGGCAGTAACGTGGGGCGTGGGTGGGAGCCTCCCTCAGAAGGCTTCGCGCTCGGCCTCCAGGTAGGCCAGTGAAATGTACTTGCCGATGTTGCCGTCAAAGCCCAGGGTGTCGGCCGCGCGGCTGGCCACACGGGGGTCCTGCAGCACCATTTCGCGGGCCTCTTCCATGCTCTTCATGTCCGCCACGGCCTGCAGGCAGTTCTCGTAGATGCCGGCAAACAGTTCGCGGTTCCAGTTGAGCACATCGGGGCCGGCGTGGCCGTGGCCGGGCACCCAGATTTTCGAGCCGGCCCGGGCTTCGAGCTGATCCATGTAGTGAAAGGTGCCGACGTAGGAGCCGTCGTCCATGTTGGCGATGCGCCGGTCCATGGCCACATCGCCCACATAGGTGAGCGAGTCCTCGACAATTTCCATGCAGATGTCGCCCGGCGTATGGGCTGTGCCGTAGTGGTGGATGCGCAGGGTGACATCGCCGAAATCGAAGCTGTCGCCATGCTGCACCGTCCGGTTCGGCGGCACGATGCGGGTGCCGGCGGTGGCCTGGTTGGTCCATTGTTCCATCAGCGTGCGCCACATGCTGCCCTGCACGCCTCCGATTTCGGTTTTGCTCACCGGGTGTGCGTAGATGGGCAGATCGGTACCGTAGGCCTCCACAAAGGCATGATTCGCCAGCCAGTGATCGCCGTGGTAATGCGACACGAAGATGGCCACCACCGGCTTGTCGGTGAGGGTGCGGATCTGCCGGATGGCCATCTGGCCGATCTGCAGGGAGCCGCCCGAATCGAGCATCACCACGCCCTTTTCGGTGATGGCGAAGGTGATGTTGCACATCATGCCGCGATTTTCCGGGGTCGGAAAACCGTCTTTCGAGTAGATCATCCAGACGTGTTCGGAGAGCTGCTCGGGGACGATGTCCGGCACGGGCGGTCCCACGATGAAGTCGCCCAGATCGCTGGCGAAGGCCCGGAAACCGGGCGAGCTCAGCGTGCCGGCGCCAATCACGGCACTGCCCAGCCCGAGCTGGAGGAAGCGGCGGCGGTTACAGGGGGGGTGTGTCATGGTTCCGGTGTCTCCTTGGCGATGCAACGGGCGCTCGGGGGGCGTCCTGTGCGTGTGGCTGCGTGTGGCGATGAGTCTGCAATGGTAACGGAAAGCGTGCCGGCAAGCGCCTTCGCGGACGCGTCCGCCACGCCAGGGTCAGTCCGGGTGCCCGGCCCGCTTCCGGCGGGTTTCTTCGAGCGCTGCGCAGAGCTGGCTTGCGCCGTCCAGGATGCGGGGCGTGTGGCGCTGGATCAGGTCGGGCGGGACGAAGTACAGGTTGCCCTGCGTGGCTGCGGTCAGTTGTGGCCAGCGCCGCCACTGGTCGAGCCATTCGGGGCGAGCTTCGCCCATGCCGCTGGCGACGATGGCTTCAGGGTTGGCTGCGAGCACGCTTTCCTCGCCAATCTTCGGGGCCAGTGCGGGCAGGGTGCCGAATACGTTGATGCCTCCGCACAGGCGGATGACGTCGGAAATCAGATGCTGGTCGTTGACCGTCATGAGCGGCTGGTTCCAGATCTGGTAGAACATGCGCACCGGGGGGCGCGCCCGGTAACGCGCGGCCAGTTCGTTGTGGCGGTTGCGAAAGGCGCTGGCGGCCTGCACGGCCTGTGCCTCGGTACCGGCCAGCCGGCCAAGTGCTTCGATGCTGTCGGCCACGGCTTCGAGCGTGCGGGGTTCGTTGATGTACACCGCAATCCCGAGTGCTTCCAGCTTGTCGAGGTGCACTGCCCGGTTGCCGCTGTGCCAGGCCACCACCAGATCGGGGCGGAGTGCGGCAACGGCTTCCATGTCCACATTCGTGTAGCTGCCCACCTGGGGCAGTTGGCGGGCTTCGGGCGGGTGGTCGCTGTAGGACACCACGCCCACCACCGCCGCTCCCGCGCCTGCGGCGAACAGCAATTCGGTGACATGTGGGGCGAGGCTGACGATGCGTTGCGCCGGGGCGTGCAGATGCACTTCCCGGCCGATTTCGTCGGTGAGGCGGATGTCCTGAGCGGCGACGCCGGTCAGGCTCAGGCTCAGGCAGGCCGCGAGACCGAAGCGGCACAAGTGGCGGACGTTGGAGGCGGGCGTGGGCGTGGTGGTGTGCATGTTCAGGTCCTGGGGCGGGAAGCGGGAAGGTGGGGTGCGGTTGAGGAGGGCGCCGGGGCCGGGGGCGTCGACCAGCTGTCCAGGGCCGTGGCAAGGCGCTGCCAGCCGCGTTCATCGGGGGGCAGGCCGAAGCGCAGGCTGGCAGGGGTGTCGAAGTGCCGGAGCAGGATGCCTTGCCGGGCGCAGTGCTGGTGCAGCGCGTCGGCCTGTGCGGTGCGCAGCCACTGGAACAGGGCGGTGCCGCCGCTGGGCGTCAGGCCGCGATGGGTGAGCAACTCGGCCAGACGGGCGCTGCCGGTGGCCAGTTGCTGCCGGGTGCGTGCCTGCCAGGCCGTGTCGCGCAAGGCCGCCGTGGCCACATGGCGCGCGGGACCGGCCAGCGTCCACGGCCCGAGCAGCGCCGCGAGGCGCGCCAGCAGGGCAGGCTCGCCGAGCACGAAGCCGACACGCGCACCGGCCAGGCCGAAGAACTTGCCCAGCGAACGCAGCACCACCAGACCGGGCAGGCCCGCATGAGGGGCCAGGCTGTGCTCGGGCCGGGCGTCTGCGAACGCTTCATCCACGATCAGCCAGCCTCCACGGTGCGCAAGCCGGTGCCGCCAGTCGAGCAGTTGTGCGGCGGGCAACTGGCGTCCGCAGGGATTGTTGGGGTTGACCACCACGACCACATCGGCCTGAGGCAGGGCGGCCTCCATGTCGGCCACCGATGTGCAGTAGCGGCGCTCGCTGGTACGCCAGGCGTGCGCATGCTCTGCATAGCTGGGGGCGAACAGGCACACCTGCCGGGCAGGGATCAGCCGGGACAGGGTCTGGATGGCGGCCTGTGAGCCGGCCACCGGCAGCAGCCGGCAGGAGGCATCCGGCCCGGCAAGGCCGTAATGGTCTGCTGCTGCCCGTTCCAGACCGTCGTCATCTTCCGGCAGGCGCAGCCAGGCTTCGGCGGGCACCGGGGGCGGGGGGTAGCCGTGCGGGTTGATGCCGGTAGACAGGTCCAGCCAGTCATCGAGTGCAATCCGGTACTGGCGCGCGGCCTCGCGCAGGCGTCCGCCGTGGTGCAGGCGGGGGGCGTCGGCTGGCTGGGGGGCGTGCGGCACGGGGGGCGTCGAAAGGTGTGTCATCGGCGTGTCATCGTGGGATCTCCCGGGCGAGCATTGTCCGGGCGGTTCAGGCGCGTGCCAGCAGCACGAGCAGGCCGGACAGCGCGACCACGCCCAGCCACACATACTGACCGTGCCGGACCAGCCGGAGTGCGTGACGGATGCTGTCTGCACCCGGGGCCGGGCCGCAGCCCAGTGGTGGGCGCACTTCGAGCCGTCCGTGGTACATCGCCTCGCCGCCCAGGCGCACGCCCAGGCTGCCCGCTCCGGCTGCCATCACCGGGCCGGCATTGGGGCTGTCCCAGTGGGCGGCCTGCCGGCGCCAGCAGTCCAGTGCCTGGCGTGTGTGCCCGAGCAGGGCGTAGGTGAGTGCGGTGAGCCGCGCAGGCAGGTAGTTGAGCGCATCGTCCAGGCGTGCGGCGGCCCAGCCAAAGGCCAGATAACGGGGCGTGCGGTAGCCCCACATGGCATCCAGGGTGTTGGCCAGCCGGAACAGTACGGCGCCCGCGCCGCCGAGCAGGCAAAACCAGAACAGCGTGCCGAACACCGCGTCGTTGCCGTTTTCCAGGACGGATTCGGTGGCTGCCCGGGCGACGCCTTCGGTGTCCAGGGCGGAGGTGTCGCGGCTGACGATCCAGCCCACGCGGGTGCGTGCGGTCTCCAGGTCGCCGGCCGCCAGCGGCGTGGCCACGGCATCGCCATGCTCTTCCAGGCTGCGTCCGCCCAGCGCGAGGTAGAGCAGCGCGATGTCCAGCCCCCAGCCGAGCAGCGGGTGCATGCAGGCAAGCACGGCCGCCAGGCCGCACCAGGGCAGCACCGCCAGCACCCAGGCCAGCACGCCGGCCATGCGCCCTTCGCCGAGGCGGCTGCGTACCACGCGCTCCACCCGCTGCGCCCAGCGGCCAAAGCCGACCAGCGGGTGCCAGCGGCGAGGCTCGCCGAGCAGGCGGTCCAGCGCGATGCCGGCGGCGAGTTTGAGGGGCAGGGAAAACAGCAGGGCAATCGGCATCGGATGGGTGAGGTGCGGCAATCAACAAGGGGGGCGGGCAGATCGGCGATAATGCCCGGCTTCGAACGGAGACGGGATTTTACGCGATGCAACAGGCTACCGCCCTGATGGTGCAGGGCACGACTTCAGATGCGGGCAAGAGTACGCTGGTGGCCGGGCTGGCCAGGGTGCTGGTGCGCCGTGGGTGGCGTGTGGCGCCCTTCAAGCCGCAGAACATGGCGCTCAACTCGGCGGTCACGGTGGATGGTGGCGAGATCGGTCGGGCGCAGGCCCTGCAGGCGAGGGCGGCCCGCATCGAGCCGCATACCGACTTCAACCCGGTGCTGCTCAAGCCCTCCAGCGACGTGGGGGCGCAGGTGATCGTTCATGGCAAGGCGGTGGCGAACCTGTCGGCGCGCGATTATCACCACTACAAACCGGTGGCGATGGCGGCGGTGATGGCTTCGTGGCAGCGTTTGCTGGCGGCGCATGACTGCCTGCTGGTGGAAGGGGCGGGCAGCCCGGCGGAGATCAATCTGCGCGACCGCGACATCGCCAACATGGGGTTTGCGGAAGCCGCCGACGTGCCGGTGATCATCGTCGCCGACATCGACAAGGGGGGCGTGTTCGCCCATCTGGTGGGCACGCTGGCACTGCTCTCGCCGTCCGAGCAGGCGCGGGTGAAGGGGTTTGTGATCAATCGCTTCCGGGGCGACATCGGCCTGCTGCAGTCGGGGCTGGACTGGCTGGAGGCGCGCACTGGCAAGCCGGTGCTGGGGGTGTTGCCCTATCTGCACGGCCTGTTCCTGGATGCGGAGGATGCGATTGGCGAAGCGTGCGCCGAGCAGGGCGAGGTGCGGCTGAGGGTGATTGCGCCGGTGCTGCCGCGGATTTCCAACCATACCGATCTCGATCCGCTGCGCCTGCATCCGCAGGTGGACTTTCGTTGGGTGGGGCCGGGGCAGACGCCACCTGCGGCCGATCTGGTGGTGTTGCCCGGCTCGAAGAGCGTGCAGGCCGATCTGGCGCACCTGCGCGCGCAGGACTGGGAGACGTACCTGGCCCGCCATCTGCGCTATGGTGGCAAGGTGCTGGGCATCTGCGGCGGCTTCCAGATGCTGGGCCGGCGCCTGTGCGACCCGCTCGGGCTGGAAGGCACGCCGGGCGAAGCGGCCGGGCTGGGCTGGCTGGACATGGAAACCACGCTGGCCCGGGAGAAGCAATTGCTCAACGTCAGCGGGCGACTGCTGGATGGCGCACCGGTGCGCGGCTATGAAATTCACATGGGCGTGAGCTGCGGGGCGGCCCTGTCGCGTCCGCTCGTCACGCTCGACGACGGCCGGCCGGAAGGCGCGGTGTCGGAGGACGGGCAGGTGGCGGGCAGTTATCTGCACGGCCTGTTCGACACGCCCCAGGCGCTCGATGCACTGTTGCGCTGGGCGGGCGCCCAGGGCGCGCTCGAGGCGGTCGATCTGGCCGCACGGCGTGAGGCCGACATCGACCGTCTGGCCGATGCGATCGAAGGTCACATGGACCTTGTCCGGCTGGACGCCGCGCTGGGGCAGGCGCTGTTTGCCACCGCGCGCTGAGGTTTGAGCCCAGGCAGGGCGGGCAGCGCGATGGCCGCTCAGCGTCCGTGAAACTGCGGGCTGCGCTTTGCCAGAAACGCGGCCATGCCCTCGTGGTAGTCCTCGGTGGCGAGAAAGGCGAAGGCCTCGCGCTTTTCCTCGTCGCTGAGCGCCACGCCGTTGCCCAGCCGGCGCACCCATTGCTTGTGCGCACGGGCCACCAGCGGGGCGCCGGCGCAAATCCGGCCTGCGGTGGCCTGCACCTCGTGCAGCACCTCGGCATCGGCCACGACACGGGTGAGCAGCCCCTTCTCATAGGCTTCGCGGGCATCCAGAATGCGCCCTTCGAGCAGGATTTCGAGCAGCACGGCGGGACCGACCAGCGCCAGCAGTCCGGCCATCTCGCCTGGATACATGGAAAACCCCAAGCGATTGATGGGGGCGCCGAAGCGTGCGCTTTCACCGGCAATGCGCAGGTCGCAGCACCCGGCAATCTCCAGCCCGCCGCCCACGCACGCCCCCTGGATGGCCGCAATCGTCGGCACCGGGCAGTTGCGGATCGCGTCGAGCGCCTCGGCCACCAGCTCGTCGTGATAGTGCACCGCGTCCTCCACCGTGGCGCGCACGGTGAGGAATTCCTCGATGTCGCCGCCTGCGGCAAAGGCCCGCTCGCCTGCGCCGCGCAGGATCACGCAGCGCAGGTCGGAATTGTTGTTGAGGACGAGCATCGCTTCGCGCAGCTGCCGCCACATGGACGAATCGATGGCGTTCAGCTTGTCCGGGTTGTTCAGCGTCAGGGTGGCGACGTGGTGGCTCAGTTCAAGATCGATGCGTGATTGCATGGTGTGTGCGGGCGTCGAAGGCCGTCGTTCAAACCCGGGATGATACGGTTGCGGGGGAGGATCGCAAATAGGCGGCCGGTGCGCGTGTCCGGTGTGTGGGCGAGCGTGGCGGAGCCGGCAGTGTCTGCAAGAACGGCATTCAGCACTGCCGGTGATAGACTGTGCCGCGCTGGCCGTAAGGCATGTCAGTCGAGTGGGCCGGCAAGGAGCCGCTGTGTCGCTTGTCAATCAATTGCTGATCATTCTTGCACTGATCGTAACCAGTGCCTTCTTTTCGATTTCCGAGATTTCGCTGGCCGCCTCGCGCAAGGTCAAGTTACGCCTGATGGCTGAAGGGGGGCATCCGAACGCCCAGCGGGTGCTGGCCCTGCAGGACAGCCCGGGCAATTTCTTCACCGTGGTGCAGATCGGCCTGAATGCGGTGGCGATCCTGGGGGGGATCGTGGGCGAGTCGGCGCTGTCGCCCTATCTGGTGACGCTGCTGCGGCCCGTGTATGACGGCCCGTGGCTGGAGAGCGTCTGTTTTGTGCTGGCCTTCGTGTTCGTCACGTCACTGTTCGTGCTGTTTGCAGACCTGATGCCCAAACGCTTCGGCATGGCGCACCCCGAGCGGGTTGCGGTGGCCACGGTACGGCCGATGCAGTTTTGCATGTTGCTGTTTGCGCCGCTGGTGTGGGTGTTCAACGGGCTGGCCGACCGGCTCTTTCGCCTGCTGGGCATTGCCAACGTGCGCAGCGAGGAAATCACCCCCGACGACATCATGGCGATGGCCGATGCAGGCGCGCAGGCCGGCGTGTTGCTCAATCAGGAGCAGCACCTGATTGCCAACGTCTTCGAACTGGATTCGCGCATCATCCCCTCGGCGATGACCGCACGCGAGAGCATCGTGTTCCTCACTCTGGGGGAGGCCGAAGAGAACATCCGCAACAAGATTTCCGAAACACCGCATGGCAAGTATCCGGTGTGCGAGAAGGACGGCATCGATTCGGTGATCGGCTATGTCGATGCGAAGGACATCCTGCCGCGCATCGTGAATGGGCAGAAGTTGTCGCTGCGTACGGAACCCATCGTGCGCCAGATACTGGTGCTGCCCGAAACCCTGAACCTGTTCGAGGCGCTGGAGCGGTTTCGCGATGCGAAAGAGGATTTCGCGATCATCGTGAACGAGTACGCCCTGGTGGTGGGCCTGCTCACCCTGCAGGATGTGATGAGCACGGTGATGGGCGATCTGGTGAGCCCCTTCCAGGAAGAGCTGATTGTGCGCCGGGACGACAATTCGTGGCTGATCGACGGCCTGACGCCCATCGAGGATGTGATGCAGGCGCTGAGCATCGACGTCTTCGAGGGCTTTCAGAACTATGAGACGGTGGCCGGTTTCCTGATGTACACGTTGCGCAAGGTGCCCAAGCGCACCGACTTCGTGGAGTATGCCGGCTACAAGTTCGAGGTGGTGGACATCGACAACTACCGCATCGACCAGGTGCTGGTGACGCGCGCCGGGACCCCGCCGGCGGAGGTCAAGTAACCGATCCCGTTCGCCCTGAGCCTCTCGAAGGGCGATTCCGACGGTGCCTACGAACGGGCTTCGGCAGGCTCTGCCCGAACGGTGTTTGGCAGGGTGACGTGTTACGCCGCGCGGCTCTTGGCCTTCGCAATGCGCGCCAGCGCGGCGCGTCCGCTCTGGATGTGCTCGCGCATGCGCTGCTCTGCGGTGTCCAGGTTGCGCGCCAGCAGGGCATCGAGCAGGAGGCGGTGTTCGGCGAGCGACTGCTCCAGCCGTCCTTCCGAAAACAGCGAGTTGTGGCGCGACAGCTTGATGACCTTGCGCAGGTCGGTGATGACCTGCAGCAGCCAGCGGTTGTCGGCAATTTCCTGCAGTGCGTGGTGAAACGCCTGATTCGCTTCGAAGAAGCCGTTGATGTCGCCCGTCTCCGCAGCCCGCTCCAGATCGGCATGGATGCAGCGCAGGCGCTCCAGATCGGCGTCACTCGCCCGCTGGGCGCTTTCGCGCGCGCACTGGCCTTCGAGCAGGGCCATCACGGTGAAGACTTCGTCCAGATCGCGTTCCGAAATTTCGGTCACATAACAGCCCCGGCGCGGCTTGAGCGTGACCAGTCCTTCCGAGGCAAGGACCTTCAGGGCTTCGCGCAGCGGGGTGCGCGAGATGCCGTACTGATCCGCAATCGCCTGCTCGTCAATCCAGGTGCCGGGGGCGAGTTCGTGCGCAAAGATGCGCTGGCGCAGCCTTTCGGCTACTTCCTGATACAGCGCGAGTGGGGCAATACGGTTGGAGCTCATGGTGACAGGGCGGGCTATCCGGAGTTTTTGTCATGGCCCGGATGCCGGTAGGGGTATCCGGGGGCCTGGCAACCGGTCGCACGCCTGCGTCGCGTACGTGCGCAGACATGTCGAAGTCGGTTGCATTCATAATTATGGATAAAGTATTATTTCCTTTGCTGGTCAAGTCAACTTCCGGCGCGTCGCAGGACATGGGAGACCCCGGCTCGACCGGGGCTGGAGAGGGGTCTTGCGGCGCAAGGGGCGCCGACGACCACCCGCAGCATCTGCTTGCGGGTGGTCTTGTCGTCGCCTGCGGGATTAAGATGGCGCCTGTTCCTGCCCGTGTGTCAGCCAGTCAGGGCGGGCGGTGTCGAAACGACTCAAGGCCGCAGTGCGCGGCGTTCGAATTCATGAGGTAAGCAATGTCTAAGCAGGGATATCCGGAGTACAGCCAGGCCGACCTGGATGCGTGGCACAAGGCTGCTGCGAAACATGCGCCCGAGGGCAAGGTCGAGAACCTGAACTGGAATACACCCGAAGGGATCGCGGTCAAGCCTCTGTACACGGCCGACGACCTTGCGGGCCTGCCGTTTGCGGACACCCTGCCGGGTTTTGAGCCTTTCCTGCGCGGCCCGCAGCCGACCATGTACGCGGTCAAGCCGTGGACCATTCGCCAGTACGCCGGCTTCTCCACCGCAGAAGAGTCGAACGCCTTCTACCGCAAGGCACTCGCCGCCGGGGGGCAGGGCGTGTCGGTGGCCTTCGATCTGGCTACCCACCGTGGCTACGATTCGGACCACCCCCGGGTCACCGGTGACGTCGGCAAGGCCGGTGTGGCCATCGACTCGGTCGAGGACATGAAGATCCTGTTCGACAGCATTCCGCTCGACAAGGTGTCGGTGTCGATGACCATGAACGGCGCCGTGCTGCCCATCCTGGCCGGCTACATCGTCGCCGCTGAGGAGCAGGGTGTCAGCCAGGACAAGCTCTCGGGCACGATCCAGAACGACATCCTGAAAGAATTCATGGTGCGGAACACCTATATTTATCCGCCCACCCCGTCGATGAAGATCATCGCCGACATCTTCGGCTACACCGCGCAGCACATGCCGAAGTTCAACAGCATCTCGATCTCCGGTTACCACATCCAGGAAGCGGGCGCGAACCAGGCCATCGAACTGGCGTTCACGCTGGCCGACGGTCTCGAATACGTGCGCACCGGCATCAATTCCGGCATGGACGTCGATACCTTCGCTGGCCGCCTGTCCTTCTTCTGGGCGGTGGGGATGAACTTCTACCTCGAAATCGCCAAGATGCGTGCTGCGCGTTTGCTGTGGTGGCGGATCATGAAGGGCTTCAATCCCAAGAACCCGAAGTCGATGATGCTGCGCACCCATTCGCAGACCTCGGGCTGGTCGCTCACCGAGCAGGACCCGTACAACAACGTCGTGCGCACCACCATCGAGGCCATGGCCGCAGTGTTCGGCGGCACCCAGTCGCTGCACACCAACGCGCTCGACGAAGCCATCGCGCTGCC
>Ga0172382_10001441_pt1 | contig 42543 bp, 44 predicted proteins | sample Leawel138RmetaG_FD_122245 | JGI IMG/M metagenome (GOLD analysis project Ga0172382, IMG submission 122245) | Leachate microbial communities from a municipal landfill in Southern Ontario, Canada - Leachate well 138R metaG | ecosystem: Engineered > Solid waste > Landfill > Unclassified | place...
ACGTCATGGTGAGCTGCCTGTCCGCCGTAGGAGGATCGAACCACCCTTCGACATCCCGATAGCCATCGGAATAAGGGTGATGGCTTATCTATTGATTATAATTTATAACCGCGTCATGGTGAGCTTGTCGAACCACCCTTCGACAAGCTCAGGGTGACGACACCACTATTAATAAATAATACTACGTCATAGTACCCACGTCATGGTGAGCTGCGTGTCCACCGTAGGGGGATCGAACCCATCCATTTAGGTTGTTTAGATAAAGTTTTGGGTTCAAGACCTAAACCTTTGGGTTGTGAACCTAAATCTTTGGGTTCACAACCTAAAACTTTAGGGTTCCGGACCTAAATCTTTGGGTTCAAGACCTAAATCTTTGGGTTCAAAACCTAAACGCTTCGGTGGAAAACCCAAACATTTGGGTCAACAACCTAAAATACTGCTCTGTCAAAGCATATTTTTAGCTTTCCGGTTTTTTCTCCGGTAATCTCTCCCCGAATATGCACCCCTTCCACTTTGGTATATTATTTGGAACTTTTCAGGGGTATTAAAACTTTTATTAACTTCAAAAACAAATAAAATGGACCACAAAGCATGTATAGAAGCGTTGAACGACCTCATTAAAATCAATAACGACCGGATGGAAGGTTACCAACGTGCGATTGATGAATTGCAAGACGGAATGGATACCGATTTGAAAAACCTTTTCAGCAATATGATTACTGAAAGCCACGAATACAAAAGACAATTGGAACAGCTCGTGATGGAATACGGAGGTTCGACCGCTGAAGGGACGACTGCCTCGGGGAAACTGTATCGGGCTTGGATGGATGTGCGTGCCCTGTTTACCGGCGGCGACCGCAAAACCGTTCTGAGCAATTGCGAAGCCGGTGAAGACGCTGCCCAAAAGGCTTATCAAATGGCATTGGACGACGATGATGTGATGGTTCGAACCAAGGAACTCATCCGCCAACAAAAAGCAGCCCTGAAAATTTCGCATGACCAGATCAAAGCATTGCGCGACGCATAATGTCAAAGCAATTCAGATAGTACCAAAAGCGGATTTAGTCCGCTTTTGTTTGTCCGGAGCATTCAGTTGAATTTAGACGCTAAATCTTTCGGCAGTTTACTTCCACAAAAAGTTTTTTTATACCTTTAGCCACAAATTGAATCCGAATGTCGAAATCGAGTGATAAATTTAACCAAGGGCGGCTGCGCTCGTCCAATATAACGGTCGTCGTCAGCATTGCGTTGGTACTTTTCTTGTTGGGGCTTTTCGGCTTGATCATCATCAATGCGCAGAGTTATGCCGCTTACATCAAAGAACAACTCAAGTTGGAAGCTTTTTTCAACGATGAGTACGACCCGAGGCAACAAGATTCTGAGCTCGCGCGCCAACAGGTTTTTATCGACTCACTCAAGACACACGCTTTCGTAAAAAATACCCAATATATCTCCAAAGAAAAAGCATCCGAAATTGCCAAAAAAGAACTCGGCATTGACGACAGCGAAATTTTCGAAGCCAATATTTTCCCGGCATCCGTTCAGATTACATTGAATCCGGAGTATGTAAATCCCCAACAGGTGGACAGCATCAAACAAGTGATTGCATCCCACGGAATCGTAAACGAGGTGGTAAATGACGATGAATTGATGACGACGGTTTACAACAATATCGACCGGATTACCTTTTGGATTATGATTCTTGCCGCGATTTTCTTGGGAATTGTGATGGTTTTAATCAACAACTCGATCCGGTTAAGGATTTACGCAAAGCGGTTTAGCATCAAAACCATGCAATTGGTCGGTGCGCGCCGCAGGTTTATCATCCAACCCTTTTTGATGCAGAGTGCTGTTTTGGGGTTCATCGGAGCTTTATTGGCCACTTTGGCATTGGGCGGTTTGTGGTATTATTTTTCAACCATCGTATTGATACCTTTTTGGAATGATGATTATTATTGGTTAATCGGCGCACTTTTCTTGGTGGGGATTGTGATTGCGCTCATCAGCACCGCGGTTTCTACCTGGAGGTATTTGCGATTGAGAACCGATCAATTGTATTAATCCTGATTTAAATTAAAACTAAATGACCAAGAATAACAGCGAGAATTCCCGTTTTACATTCCTTTTCGGAAAGCGAAACTATTTGTTCATGGGGATTGGTTTAGCATTTATATTGCTCGGCTTTCTACTGATGATGGGACCGGATGCCAACACCCGCCCTGACGGAACTTTTGACCCCAATTATTGGAACGAAGGAATTTTCTCTTGGCGAAGGATCCGTTTGGCTCCCTTTTTAATTCTCACGGGATTTGTTATTGAAATCTATGCCATTTTAACCCATCCCCATAAGTCCGAAATACCATCATGAGTGAAATTTTAAAAGCCATCCTCGTAGGTTTGGTACAGGGATTGACCGAATTTTTGCCTGTTTCCTCCAGCGGCCATATCGTCATCGCACAGGAAATCCTCAACATTAAATTCAGCGAAGAAGAAAATTTATTATTTGCCATCGTTTTGCATTTTGCGACCGCATTGAGTACCGTTGTGGTTTTTTGGAAAGATATTTTGCAGATTTTCAAAGGATTGTTTCAATTTAAAAACAATGAGGAATTTCAGTTTTCCCTGAAAATCGTTTTATCAATGATTCCGGCCGCCTTGGTAGGTGTCTTATTGAAAGACACTTTGGAGGAAATATTTTCGAATTTACTGGTCGTAGGCTGTATGTTACTCGTAACTTCAGGTTTGTTGTTTTTTGCGGACAGAGCCAAGAGCACAGGGCGTTCGGTCAATTACAAAGATTCTTTCATCATCGGGATTGCACAGGGATTTGCTGCACTACTACCGGGCCTTTCCCGTTCCGGTTCCACGATTTCCACTTCGATTCTCTTAGGGAACGACAAATCCAAAGCCGCAAGATTTTCTTTTCTGATGGTTTTACCTTTGATTTTCGGAGCCACGGCCAAAATGTTTTTGGACGCGAATGAAGAAGGAGGACTGGATGTGGGCGGAATGCACTTTGAAGCATTGGCTGCGGGATTCATTGCAGCTTTCATCGCCGGAGTTGTTGCCTGTAAATGGATGATTGAGCTCGTGAAAAAAGCAAAACTGACTTATTTTTCCGTTTATTGTGTCGTAGTGGGGTTGACGGTTATCTGCTATTCATTGTTTGTGAAATGACCTTAGAAGAAATCCGGGAAGGTAAAATCTTTCTGATAGACAAACCGCTGGACTGGACTTCATTTGATGTAGTCAACAAAATCCGATGGAACATCCGAAAAGCTTATAATCTCAAAAAAATAAAGGTCGGACATGCCGGCACACTCGATCCCAAAGCCACCGGATTACTTATCATTTGCACAGGGAAATTTACCAAGAAAATTGATGAAATCCAGGCTGAATCAAAAGTTTATACAGGATTTTTTAAACTCGGTGCAACTACGCCAACTTACGATACAGAGTCTGAAGAAAGTGAATTTTTTTCCACCGAACATATCACAGAGGAATTATTACACAAAACTGCTCAGACTTTTTTGGGTGAAATCGACCAGCTTCCGCCGGCTCATTCCGCAGTCAAAGTCGATGGGAAAAGATTGTACGAACTGGCGCGTGCGGGGAAAACTGTGGAATTAAATCCCCGAAAAGTAATCATATATGATTTTCAAATTACAAATTTCGAAATGCCTTTTGTGGAATTTGAAGTGCATTGCGGAAAAGGTACTTACATCCGCTCATTGGCTCATGATTTCGGAAAAGCGTTGAATTCGGGTGGGTATCTGACTGAACTTCGACGTACTAAAATCGGTGATTTTTCTGTTGAAAATGCGGATAACTCAGCATTGGAGAAGGCGTTTTTCGAAAATTAATTCCTACGCTTCTCTGTCACCTATAAATTCTTAACTTTATTCCAAACTTTTATCCCGGTTAAAATGCATTCTACCAATTATTACAATACCTTTATTTCGGCCTCGGAAGATTGCCCGGTTTTCGAGTCGGAGATCCCCAGACAGCGTGGCGAAGATAAATCCATAGCCCTGCTTCAATTTGAAATGATTGCACAGCATCCCTATCAGTTCACATCGGACGAAGTTTTGTTCAGGATTCATGCGGTTCGGAATAATTTAAGCCAATCGGATGCGGAACGAGAAAAATATTTTTCCAAAGGCCAAGCCTGTTTCCGGGCATCACCATTGGTCAAACGTTATGGTTGGGGGATTCATTTTGATGAAAACGGAAAAATGGCATTGTATAACCTTGATTCTCCGGAATATCAGAAACTCAAGGCAGACGCAAGTTTAGACCAATTGAGCGGAATGCGAAATAAAAGAAAATAAACCGTGAAGGCATGAAAACCTTCACAGGTTTGAGCTTTATCTCTCCCAGAAAAAAGGCGGCTCAATTCCCAGCACCCTCAAGTAAACAAAGCCCTGTCCACGGTGATGGATTTCATTGTCTATAAAATACTGGATATTCTGAATCGCAGGAAATTTATATTCCCCAAATAAATTCACTTCCTCATGAAAACGCTCCGGTTTAATTTTTTGCCAAAGTTCATTGATTTCATCGGTTTGTTTATCCCAAGCGTTCAATAAATCCTGTTTGGTTTTCAACTCCGAAAGGTGTTCGTCAAATTTGACATCCGCATCGTTTACAATCTGGGTCAGGCCGGGAACTGCAATCGCCAAGAATTCTTTCACCATCTCCGCAAAAGGACGCATTCCTCCTACAGAAAATTCAAACAATTCTTTTTCGGGAAAAGCTTCGATTACTCTCCGGGTCAGCCTTCTGTGCCCCTGCCAGTTTTCCAGTAGTTCTTCGGACGTGAAAAACGGTTTTGCTTCATTACTCATGTTTATCTGTATTTATAATTATTTGGTACAAAATTAATTTCTTTTGTGGAAAATATAATCTGAAACCAAAGGGTCGGTGCCTGCTTCGCGCAATAACAATGCGATTTGACCACGGTGGTAAGTAGAATGGTTAATGATGTGAAATAAAATATCTTCGGCTTTGTTTTGATATAAATTGCCTTTGGAATTTCGGTAACTGATGATTTGACTTAAATCTGAATTTTCAAGGATTTTCAACGAATTCAGGAAATTGGATTCGTTGATTTTCTCTAAATTTTCAAATGGATGAATTTCCCAAACCCCGAATGGGACTTCATTGAGAATCCGGCTGTTCCATATTTGATGTGCATTCAGCAGATGGTTAAACAAATTAAAAGCTTTGTCCGGAATTTCTTGTCCTTTTTTCTCAAATAGTAAAATCGTTTCTTGGTTGATTTGGAAATTGTACTCAAACAAAGGTTGAAAATTCATTTATGGTTTGTATTTTTCAATGGCTTCGCGGATTTTTTGTCGGCGGTTTTCCGGTGCCGGGTGCGTACTTTGAAATTCAGGGACATTGCTGTTACCGGAAGCTTGCTCCAGTATATCCATCACGCCGATGAGTGCTTCCGGGTTGTAACCGGCTTCCACCATCAAGCGCACACCCAATTCATCGCTTTCGAGTTCATCTTCCCTGCCGTATTTCATATTAACCATATTGGCGACAATTTGTGCATAATAAGCCGAATTGGTATCGCCACCGGCAACTCCGGCCGCACCGGCAATGCCTTGTGTAAGTTCCTGTTTAGCCATCTGTTGGGCACTATGACGTGCAATTACATGGCCGACTTCATGGCCTAATACTCCCGCTAATTGGTCAATGTTCTCCAGCCTCGACAATAAGCCTTCAGTAATGAAAATCTGTCCACCCGGCAGCGCGAAGGCATTCACGGTTTGCTGGTCTGCCAATAAGTGAAAATCAAATGGATAGCCAGATTCTGCGGCCACACTTTTCTGGACAATATCCTGACCAACCGATTTGACCATTTGGCTTAATTCCCGGTTTTCACTGAATCCTCCGAACTCCGCTGCCATTTGAGGAACACTGTTGAATCCCAAAGTAATTTCTTCCTCTTTGTTTAAGCTGATGTATTGTTTTTCGCCGGTGATTTCATTGGTTTCGGAAGAAGAAAGAAATTTAAAAACCGAGAACAGCACAATTCCCGCGGCAATCAATAACCTGATGTAAAATCCCCTGCTCTTTTTCATAAAAATCGGATTAGATTCAAATGTACAAAAAAATTGAAATTGAAAATGGGGATTTTATGGTTGACGGTTCAGGTATTAATACTTACCACGGATGGCAACCATAATAATTTCACATTTGGTTTAGGCAATCAGTTTTTGGATAATACAGTGCGCAATTCAGTTTGAATACGACAAAAGATAATTTAAGCGGGTATGATAGTTGGCGTTCTGATTACACCCATTTCTCGTTTATTTTAGGATATACCCTTTTTTAGTAAAATAACAGCAATGTATGTTGTTCAAATGCAAAAGAAATCCTACATTTGCAACCCAAATTAAATATTTTATAAATGACTCATTACGAAACTGTTTTCATTTTAACTCCCGTTCTATCTGATGTTCAGGTGGAGGAAGCAGTTAAAAAAGTAGAAGATTTCCTCAAAGAAAACCAAGCGGAAATCGTGACCAAAGAAAATTGGGGCCTGAAAAAATTGGCTTACCCGATTCAGAACAAGCGCAATGGTTTTTACCATTTGGCCGAATTCAAGACCGACAACCACGAACTGGTAGCCGGATTGGAATTATTGTACAAACGCGATGAGCGTATGCTTCGTTACTTGACTGTGAAATTGGATAAACACGGTGTAGACTGGGCAGAAAAACGCAGAACGAAATTAAAATCAGAAAAGTCTAACGCTTAAAACACAGAAAAATGGCCATAGATGAATTAGCAAAAAAAGCAGCCGAAGGTGGTGAAAGCGAAATCCGTTATTTATCACAATTAGATATTCAGACCCAAACGACCAAGAAATTCTGTCGTTTCAAAAAATACGGGATCAAATACGTGGATTATAAAGATCCGGATTTCTTGTTGCAATTTGTAAACGAGCAAGGAAAAATCCTTCCCAGAAGATACACAGGAACTTCTTTGAAATACCAGCGAAAAGTTTCAACAGCCATCAAACGCGCTCGCCATTTGGCTTTGATGCCGTTTATCGGGGATCAGTTAAAATAAGTAAAACCTAAAAGAGAAAGAAAATGGACATTATATTAAAACAAGATGTAGAAAATTTAGGTTTTGAGTTCGAAATCGTTTCGGTGAAGCCGGGTTATGCGCGTAACTTCTTGATTCCACAAGGAAAAGCTGTAATTGCAACGGCAAAACAGAGAGAAGAGTTGAACAAAACTTTGGAAACGCGCAAAGCGGAAGAAGCTTCTTTGATTGCTGCAGCGACTGAAAAATCAGCTAAGCTGGACGGTTTGGAAATAAAACTCGAAGCCAAAGTTGGTTCCGGAGATAAATTATTCGGTTCTGTGAACAATGGTGATTTAGCGGAAGCTTTGAACAAAGCAGGCGTAGAGATTGAAAAGAAAAACATCAAAATCCCCGGTAATACCATCAAACGTATTGGGAAGAATACAGCTAAAATCCGTTTCCACCGCGATGTGGAAGTTGATTTTGACTTCGAAGTAGTGGCAGACCAAGAATCCATCCAACGTGCCGAAGCAGCTGCAAAAGCAAAAGCCGAAGTAGCCAGAATGGATGCGGAAAGACAAGCTGCTGCCAACAGAACGGAGGAATCTTCATTCAATTATGACAACCCTTTGCTTACGAAACCAAAAGAAGTAAAAGTAGAGGAGGAGGCTCCGGCGCAAGAAACGCCGACCGTTGAAGCAACGGAAACGCCGTCTGAAGAAGCTTAATTTAAGTTTTCAAAATAAAGATAGAAGCCACCCGAAAAGGTGGCTTTTTTATTTTATAATTCAGATTTGTAAATATTAATTAGTTTGATGAAGGGGTTATCTTCTTTTAATAACTTTTCAAACTCTTTGTTATTGCGAATAATTCCAAAAGAATTACGATCAAATTTTTTTTTATGGTCTAAAATGATTTTATCAATTTCAGAATATTGAATTCCAGTAAGATTTATACTTTCTTCTATATTTTCATATAATTTTTCAAGTTCCTTAGGGAATGATTCACTAACTTCCATAAATAGGGGATATTGGTTTTCTATCTTGGTTATACTTTGGTTCAATTTATATAGAAATTCTATTTCCTTCAAGGTAAGTTTTTTGTTGAATTTCTTAGTAAGTTCCAAAATTGAATTTTTAAGTTCATTTGGGATTGAAATTTCTTTTTCTTTTTTTGTTTTTTCTAGAATGATTTCCATTATTGAAATAAATTCTTTCAAATTTGGATTTCTTGGACTCCAAACTTGTGCGCTCTTAGGTTCATAATCCCAAACAGTTAAATGATAGGTTGTTCCGTCTAATCCTTGTGAATCATCAACGCTAAATTTTGTTTTCATTATAGCTCCTATATAAAGAGACTTTATCAATTCGACATTATCTTTACTGATATAAGATTGATAGGTATTAGTATTAATTATTTCGGTAGTGTTTCCCTCATTTCTTTCCCAAATACTTCCCTCTTGAGGCTCAGTTAAAATGATGCAATATTGACCTTTAGTATATATATCTTCTTCTATTTGAATTACGTATTCTTTTTCAAATGAAGGTAAAACAATCATTCTTATAGTAGGATTATTATTTAATCCGTTCAATAGAACTTCTTTTATTTTTTGGTAATATGTAAATTGATAATCGTAAATATCAAAAAAACTATCGGGAGGCTTAAGATGATTTTGAGCAAAACTGAATTGAGAAATCAAGACAAGTAGAAGAGTTAGGCTTTTCATTTAATAGAAATTTGTATGAAGATATTGATTTCTTTTTAAACGAAAAAGCTACCTTTTTAGGAGGCTTATATTTTAAACAATCTCCGCGCTCAAACCGCGATGGAGCAATTCCACACACATCGGTTCTAAGAAGTCAAAACTCCCGGATTTCACATCGCATTTCCCTTTGTAGTGAACCAACCAGGTACATTGTTCCGCCTGTTCCACGGTGTGGTCGCAGACTTCAATCAGGGATTCGATGACAAAATCAAATGTATTTACATCGTCGTTGTGCAGGACGAGGATTCTTTTTTCTTCTTCCGCCACGAGGGCTTCTACTTCATATTCCTCTTTCCACAGAGGTTTTCCGGAAAAACTCATTGTTTAATTTTTTACAAACCGGAGTGCAATCCACTCATTGCGTTGCTTTTTGGAAATGAATTTCAAGCCGTTCTCTGTACAAACTTTTTGGATATCCTCAAAATCTCCTTCCATCAATCCGCTGAGGATTAATTCTCCACCTGCAAAGTTAAGGACTTTCGCGTAGGTAGGGATGTCTTCCAGCAATATATTTCGCTGGATATTGGCGATGATGGTGTCGAAAGTTTTATCACCCAATAAAGAAGCATCTCCGAGCCTGATGTTTATTTCTACGCCGTTTCTTTCGGCATTTTCAGCGGAATTTTCCGTTGCCCATTCGTCTATGTCGATGGCTTCCACATAATTTGCACCGCGTTTTTTGGCCAAAATGGCCAGAATGGAAGTCCCACAACCCATATCCAAAACAGATTTGCCTTCGAAGTCTAATTCCAAAATGTATTCCACCATCAAATGCGTGGTTTCATGGTGGCCTGTTCCGAACGACATTTTGGGTTGAATGACGATTTCATAGGGGATTTCCGGTTTTTCCGGATGAAATTCCGCACGGATATAGCATTGGCCGTTCACCAATATAGGCTGGAACCCGGATTCCCAGATTGCATTCCAATTAACCTGCTCAATTTCGGTTTTGGTGTAATCGATTTTGGTTTCGTGCAGGATTTTGATTCTTTCCAAAACTTCATTTTCATCATCTTGGTCTTTTTTCACATAAGCTTTCAGGCCGTTGTCCGTTTCTTCAAAACTTTCAAAAGCGCATTCAGAAAGAAGTGCTAAAAAAATTTCACGCCAGGGTTCAACCGGCGTGAAATTAAAATGGTATTCTATGTAATTCATTTCTATTGCAAATGGATTATTCCCGTGCTTTGATGATTGTGGTGAAATCTTCCAGTTTAAGGGAAGCCCCGCCGACCAAGGCTCCGTCGATGTCGTATTGTTCGAAAAGATCCCGCGCATTTCCGGCGTTGACACTTCCACCGTATAGGATGCTGACGCTGTTGGCTACCGAAATTCCATGTTCATTACCGATGACTTTTCTGATGAATTGGTGCATTTCCTGTGCTTGGTCCGGAGAAGCGTTTTTCCCGGTTCCGATTGCCCAGACCGGTTCGTATGCGACAATCAGGTCTTTCAGTTTTTGGTTGTCTTGTCGTTCCAATGCGATGGTCAATTGTTCTTGGACAACATCAAAATGCTTTCCGGATTCCCGTTCTTCCAGTTTTTCTCCCACACAAAGAATCGGCGTCATGCCGTGTTGGTACAAATGGGTAAGTTTTTTGCCGATGTATTTGTCTTGTTCATAGTGGTATTGCCTTCGCTCGGAATGCCCTACAATACTACAATTGATGCCTATGGACATAAGCTGTTCGGTAGAAACGTCGCCGGTATAAGCCCCGTTGGGCATAGCAGAAACGTTTTGGGAAGCAACGCGGATTTTACTGTTTTTGAGGTCTTTCTCGATTTGCTCTAAATACAGGTGGGTGGGTGCGATGATGATGTCGATTGTGGGTTTGTTCGCGTGTACCCAAGTGTTTAACCGAAGTGCCAATTCTCTCGCCTGTTGAAAGGTAAGGTTCATTTTCCAATTGCCGGCCACAATTTTTCTTCTCATAGATGTATAATTTTCAGTTTTCATTTATTCTGATTGATTTCCTAAATTTAAGCAAATTTAAGTTGTTGGTAAAACCTAAATAATATATTTTTTCAAAAACGATTTAAATCAGGCCAACCTGACTTTCGGGTCCAAAATTCCGTATAAAATGTCCACTAAGATATTGATAAAAATAAAGGTGGCCGCAATGACCAACACTGCTCCCATCACAACCGGTAAATCCAAAGTATTCAAAGCGTTGACGATCTCTTTTCCTAAACCGTTCCAGCCAAAAATGAATTCAACAAAAACGGCTCCGGCCAGCATGGAGGCAAACCATCCGGAAGTTGCCGTGATAACCGGGTTGAGTGAATTTTTCAATGCGTGCTTCCGGATTACTTTCGCCGGACTGAGGCCTTTGGCGTAAGCGGTTCGTATGTAATCCTGGTTCAAAACTTCCAAAAGGGAATTCCGGGTCAATTGGGTAATGACGGCTAATGGCCGTACGCCCAGCGTCAAAGCCGGTAAAATTAAATTTTTCAGGGTCAAATGTTTGCCTTCGCCCATGTCATCAATTTCATAAAGGCTGCCTGTCATCGAAAATCCTGTCAGATCGTGGAGTAAAAAAGCAAAAATATAAGCGATGATGATGGCCGAGAAAAAAGATGGGATACTCATGCCAAAACTGGTGATAACCAGCAATGAACGATCAATCCAACTGTCCTGAGCCAAAGCCGACCAGATTCCCAGCAGAATGCCGATGATAATGGCAAAAGTAATGGCGGAAACTGCCAAAACAATCGTGTTGGGAAGGGTTTCTGCAATGATGTCGGTTACGGTTTTTCCTTGTTTCTGAAAGGAAGTCCTCAAATATGGGAACTTGAATAAGACTGTTGAACTTCCCATTTCGAAGCTTTTTAAACCTTTATATTTACCGGATGTGAGGGATGTGTACGAAGTATCGGAATCGGAATGGAGTGAAACGGGCGAAAGATCGTTCAGATACAATAGGTATTGCTTCCACAAAGGTTGGTCGAGTGCTAAGTTTTTCCGGATTTGTGCCAATTGCTCCGGATCCTCTTTTTGGTCCAGCATCATTCTGGCGGGGTCTCCGGGTAAAACGGTGAATAAAAAGAAAATTACCGTTACCACCCCGAAAAGCGTAATCAATCCATAGACAATTTTTTGAAACAAGTATCGTAACATGAATCAATCCTTGAATGCGTTCAGAATTTCGTCCGCTCGCGGAATCGGGTTGTCATGGAATTTTTTCACAACGGTTCCTTTTTCCAACAAAATGATGCCCGGATTGTTTCTAATCATGGTTTTCAGCGTAATTTGATCTACATAACAATATGGAAATCCTGCGTTTTCGATGTCGGAATTCGTCAAAGCAGTCAAGGTTAATTTTCCGTTTAATGCTTCGTAAATTTTGTTGAGTTCATTGACTTCATCCGAACTTATCTTTTCCGCAAAAGGGACGATGAAAAGCACAACTTTTTCTTCATTCAAATAAAACTCCGTTTTGTCCTCCCCGTCACAATCCAGCACAAAATCCTTTACCGAGGCTTCCACTCCTTTTTCAATCACTTCGGTCTTGGAATCAACATATTCGTAATCAGCTTCATAATTTTCAGGAAACTCGTCGAATTCTTCGGTCTTGTTTGTTTTTTTGTCTTTGAGGATGTAGGTGTATTTCACCTCATCGGGTATGCCCTGCATGCCTTCGGTAATGTTTTTTCCGACCGCGTATGCACGGAAATCAATCAATGGCAAATAATTAATGCCGGTGTAAGCGATCCATCCGCATAGCAACAAAACCAATCCGCTCAAGGCGTAATTGATTTTCCGTTTTTTAATCAATGGTTGAATGTATTTCTTTCCGGCAAAAATGATTAAAATCATTAGGAGTAATATGATGTCTTTTGTGAAAGATTCCCAAGGAGTTAACTTCATCGCGTCACCGAAACAACCGCAGTCAGTCACTTTGTTGAAATAGGCGGAATAAAAAGTTAGGAATGTGAAGAATACAATCAGTACCAATAAGCTCCATAAAGTGAATTTTCGAAAAATCCCCAATAAAAGAAATACACCCAGAAGGATTTCAAAAATGCTGAAAAATGTGGCTTGGGCCAAAGCCAAATCATGCAAAAATGCAATATTGAAAACACCGGGCGCGAAATATTCTTCCAACTTATATCCGAATCCGATGGGGTCAATGGCTTTGACAAACCCCGAAAGGATAAACAAAACGCCCACCAAGATCCGGCAAATCTGTACGATATTTCTCATATTTTATATTTTTAGGTTGTAAATTTTCAATGGAAAACTTTTATTTTATACCCGCTTCTTCTGTATTTTCTTTCATCAATATCAAGGCAAAAACAGCATAATTAATCATGTCCAAATAATTGGCTTCCAATCCTTCTGAGGCAAGTAATTTCCCTTGATTGTCCTCAATTTGTTTCAAGCGCAGGGTTTTTTGCAAAATCAAATCGGTGATGGAACTGATGCGCATATCCCGCCAAGCCTCGCCGTAATCATGGTTTTTGTTTTGCATGAGCTGCATCGCCTCACCTATATTTTTATCGAATTCCGAAAGCGATTTCTCTACCGAAAAGTCCGGTTGATTGGCGATTCCGTGTTCCAGTTGAATCAGTGCAATGGCAGAATAATTGATGATTCCGATGAATTCGCTTGCTTCACCTTCATCAATTTTGCGTTCGGCATTCTCCTGTAAACTCCTGATTCTATTCGCTTTGATGTAGATTTGGTCGGTTAGGGAAGACATTCTCAAAATCCGCCAAGCAGAACCGTAATCATGCAGTTTCTTTTCAAATAAGGCCCGGCATTCCGCAACAATGGATTGGTATTGGTCTAATGTTTTTTCCATAACTTCGTTTCCGAACCAAAAATAAGGGTTAGGTTTTAATTTACCATAAGATTATGCAAATTAACTGCGAAGGCAAATTGATGGATTTGACGCGCCCCAAAATCATGGGGATTCTCAACGCCACACCGGATTCTTTTTATGACGGGGGGAAAAACAACCGTCCGGAATCGGCTTTGAAGCAAGTAGAAAAACTCTTGTCGGAAGGAGCGGATTTCATAGACGTGGGCGGAGCTTCCACTCGACCGGGTGCGGCTGAAGTTTCGGAAACGGAAGAGTTGAATCGTGTGATTCCCGTTATTGATGCGGTTTTGAAAGAATTTCCGGAAGTTGTGGTTTCGGTGGATACTTACCGCGCAAAAGTTGCTGAAGCGGCGGTTTGGGCAGGAGCTGCGTTAATCAACGATATTTCCGCTGGTAATATGGACGCGGATATGCTCCCCACAGTCGGCCGTTTAAAAGTTCCGTATATCCTTATGCACATGCAGGGGACGCCACGAAATATGCAAGAAAATCCTGTTTATGAAAATGTGGTTTTGGAAGTCAATTCCTTTTTGTCAGAAAAGATTTTGGCGCTGAGAAAGCTGGGTATCAACGACATTATCCTCGACCCCGGATTCGGTTTCGGAAAAACGCTGGAGCAGAATTATGAGTTGATGAAAAATTTAGATTTGATTGGTTTTGGGGATTTCCCGTTGTTAATCGGTGTGTCCCGTAAATCCATGGTCACCCGCCTTTTGGGTGTAAATCCTTCGGAAGCACTCAACGGAACGGCTTTATTGAATTTTTATGCTTTGCAAAAAGGTGCGAAAATTCTTCGTGTCCACGATGTGAAAGAAGCGGGGGAGGCGATTCGGATATGGGAAATGTTGGCTTAAGTTTTTGGAGAAATTCATTGATTAAGCCACTCGATTTCTCTTTGAATGTTTTCTCTGGCTTGGCTTTCGATTTTTTGGTAAAAATATTCTGTTTTAAAAATCCGTCGACTTTTCAGAAATTCTTTCAATAATTTTTTGCGCCCGGGATTATAAATGAAATCCGGGAAATTTATATATTCTTTCCGGACGTTTTGGAAATATTCCGAATAGGTTTCCCATTCTTGTCCCAAAATGGAAAGATCGGCATCAATAAAATGATTGGTGTCGCTGTCGGATGATTCTGAATGGGATTTCGTGGCTAAAATATGGGCTTTGCACCGGTTGGTTTTTTCGCTGGGAACCGGAATTTCCAACATTCTTTTTTCCGCGAATTCGGCACTTTTTTCTTCGTTATCCGTGCGGTTAGGATGGTAAATTACATCGTGGTAAAAAAGTGCGAATAAAAGACTGTCCATATCTTGTAATTCCTGTTTAATGCCATCCAATTGTACCCATACATTTTCTAAATGGAGCAAGGTATGATAGTAACGGTTGGGGGAGGAATAATGCTCTTTAATCTCCGCCCATAAATCTTCTTGAATTGCTGTTTGTTTGGTGTATTTGGAAACCAATCGGATGAATATTATTTTCAGCGGATTTTCCAAAATTTCTTATTTCACACGTTCGTACAAATAACGTATCATCCCGTCGGAAATTCCGATTTTGGGCACAAATATTTGTTTTGCCCGAGACCATTTCATGACCTTTGTATAGATTTCCAGAGCGTATTCCACCACATCGGCACGGTCGGGCTTCATATTGAGTTCTTTCAATCTTTGGTCGAAACTCATATCGCGAATTTGGCGGTAACGGCTTCTGAGGTAGGCTCCTTTCAGGGGTTTTCCCAATTGAACACCTGAATATTTGAAGACGTGGTTGATGTTGCCGCCGGAACCGATGAGATCCACGCCCAGCGGTTTTACATTTTTTTCGATCCATTCTTTCATTTGCGGATAAGTGGATTGCCCCACTTTGCCTTCTAATAAACGAACGGTCCCGATGGAGAAGGAGTGTGAGCCGTAAACTTTGCCTTGGGTGATGAGGGTGAGTTCCGTACTTCCGCCACCAACATCGACGTAGAGATAATTGTTTTTATCTTGTACAAAAGCCCGTAAATCGGTGGCAAAAATCAGTTCGGCTTCCCGGTTCCCGTCGATGATTTCAATTTGGACACCTGTTTTCTGAACGATTTTTTTTACCGCTTTTTTACCGTTTTCCGCTTCCCGCATGGCCGAAGTTGCATAAGCCAAATATTCTTCCACACCGTAAATGTCCATCATTAATTTGAATGCTTTCATGGCATCACAAAGGCGTTCGACATTTTTATCCGAAATATTTTTGGCGGTAAAAACATCTTCCCCCAAACGGATGGGCATCCGGACTAAGCTTGTTTTGTTGAACACCGGAGGGCTGCCGGGCATCTCATAAACATAATTAATCAATAAACGAACAGCATTGGACCCAATGTCAATGGCGGCTAACTTCCTTATTTTCATCTATTCGGTTTAAATTATTTAAATAATCGTAGGTCGCAAATTGAGAGCGGATAGAAGGTTCTTGAGGTGCCCTGTATTCCATGCTCAAGTCCGCATCATGGATTCTCGCTTTGAAATTATCGTTGAAACTCAATTCAAAAGTGTCCATCAGGATTTGTTTTAAATCTTTATCATAAACCGGACAGGCTACTTCCACACGGTAATCCAGACTGCGTTCCATGATATCGGCGGAAGAAATAAATATACGCTCTTCACCCCCGTTTTTGAACCAGTAGATCCGCGGATGCTCCAAAAACTTATCGACGACGCTCACCGATTCAATATTTTCCGAAAGCCCTTCAATACCGGGAATCAGACAATGAATCCCGCGAACTACCATTCTGATTTTTACACCTTGTTGGGAAGCTTCGTACAATAAATCGATGATTTCTTTGTCGCTCAAACTATTGAGTTTCAAATTGATTCCGGAAGGTAATCCTTTGCGGTGGTTTTTAATTTCCTGTTTGATGAATTTGATGAACTTTTTTCTGGTATGCAAAGGCGAAAGCAGTAAATGTTTGTAATTATGGACTTTGTAATTGGCTTCGAAAAAACTGAAAACCTGTTTTATTTCCCCGGTAATTTCGGGGTCGGAAGTCAAGAGGGTATAATCGGAATAGGTTTTTGCAGTCCCCGCATGGAAATTTCCGGTGCTGACAAAAGCAAATTCGGAGGCTTTTTTTGCTTCCGGTAACCTTTCAACGTACCCGATTTTGGAATGGACTTTCAGGCCAGGTACACCGAAAATTACCCGGACCCCCGCTTCCTGTAAGCGTTTAGACCATTTTACATTGTTTTCTTCATCAAACCGAGCGCGAAGTTCCAATATAGCGGTCACATCTTTTCCGTTCCGGGCGGCATTGATTAATGCACGCATGATTTGAGATTCTTTTGCGACCCGGTAAACCGTAATTTTGATTTTAGTCACCTTGGGGTCAATGGCTATTTCGCGGATGAAGCGTAAAAAGGAAAGGTAGTCATGGTAAGGCGCATAAATCAAATGGTCTTTTTCTGAAATCGCTTTCAGGTAACTCCTGTGTTTTTCCAAATCATGGACCAATATGGGTTTGATTTTTTCATATTTGAGGTCGGTTCGTCCCAAATCAGGGAAATCCATCAAGTCTCTCTTGTTGTGGTATTTTCCACCCGGATTGATGCTGTCGTAATCGTCGATGTTTAATTTCTGGAGTAAAAAATCCAAGGTATCGGCCGCGATTTCCCGGTCGTAAACCAGCCTTACCGGTTCGCCTTTCCGGCGGCCTTCCAAACTCAGGGCTACTTGTTCCAGTAGGCTGTGTTCCAAGTCATTGTCCATGTCCAATTCGGAATCCCGTGTGATTTTAACGGAATGGGCTTCAATGCTGTCGAATTTGAATATCTTAAAAATTACTTTTAAATAATAGCGAATGATGTCCTCAAAATAAATGACATAGTTTTTCTCGCCAATCGGGGGCAATGTCAAGAATCTCGGAAAGATATAAGTTGGGATATCTACCAGCGCATATTTGGCTTTGGAAGCGGTTTTCAGTTTCACGGCCAAATAAAAAGCACCATCGCGGAGGGGAGGGGCTTTGAGGTATTTGTTGAGGACATAAACGCCGATGGAATGGCTTAGTTCGAAATTGAAATAATTGTCGATGAAGGAGATATGCTCCGGCAAAAGCGATTGGTCGTCAACTACAAAAATATTTTCTTTTTTGAGTTCTTCAAAAATCTCGTCGTACAAACGGTCGTATTCCTCCCTTTGAATCGCCACGATGTGGTTGATTTCTTCGATGAGCTGTTCGTCGGTCTGGTTCTCGATGATGTTGCGGTAGCCATGGCTTTTGAGCTGGATGGAACGGAGTAATGCCGAATAGCGGACAGAATAAAATTCGTCTAAATTATTGGAATAAATCCCTAAAAAACGCAAACGCTCCAAGAGCGGCACATTAGGGTCGGCAACTTCTTGTAAAACCCTGGCGTTGAAGCGTAGCCAGCTGATCTCCCGGTTTACATACTTAACGTCCATTTATAAATTTTTAGGTCTGATGATCAAGCGCGTATTGCCTTTTTCGATTAGGCTCCATTGATCCGTATCGAACTCAATCCATGCGATTCCGGAAGTGGGTAAATTGTTGATGTATTGGTTGCCCATACGGCTCACAAATTCCGTAAATGCTTCGTTATGGCCGAATACAATGGCGGAATCAAAACCATTGTCAAAATTTTTAATGGTTTTGAGTAAATCGAAAAAGGAAAAAGTATAAAGGTCTTCATCGAACTGAACGGAAGGAGAAGTAAAATATTCCGCTGCGATTTCGGCCGTTTTTCTGGCTCTGACTGCCGGGCTCGAAAACCAATTTTGCGGTTCAAAAGGTAAATCAACTTTCAATTGAGCAGCCGACTTCCGGGTACGTTCCACTCCGATTTCAAGCAAATCACGTTGTTTGTCGTTTACATTTTGTTCCCAACTGCTTTTGGCATGACGGAAAAGTATTAAATGCTTCATAGATTATATTTTTACTTTTTGAGCTTGAATGATTTGGAGGATTTTTTCTGCTTGCTTCGTCACTTCTTGTTCGGTCCAATTCAATGACAAGGGAAAGCTAATGGTTTTGCGGATGATGTTATCGGAAACCGAGAAGTCTTGGTTTTGATAATCCGGCAGTAAATCCCGTTGCTCCCGGTAAAGCCATTTTTCATTTTTTAAATGTTTGAAATGGTTCCATTTTCGGACGTAGTGCCAATTGTTGTCGTACCAATATGCACATCCGATTCCATTTTTTTTCAGGGCGGAGGCTGTCATTCTTGCCAAATTTTCATCTTCCAGAAAAATCGAAAGGAAGGAAGCATTCTCACCATCCGGATCCGGTATTTTCCGGAATCGGATGGATTCTTCCCGGGCTAAAATTTCCTTCATTTGGGATTTTATTTTTCTTTGCTGTTGCAAAATGGAGTCCAATTTCCGCCATTGTGCCAAACCTACTGCAGCGTGCAATTCCGAAATCCTGAAATTCAAGCCGGGGATGGGGTGGTTTTCTGCCCCACGGTCGTTACCGATATGGTCGTGTCCATGGTCGCTAAAGCGTTCCGCGAAATCATGGATAGTTTTATCATTGGTCAAAACCGCACCGCCTTCGCCACTCGTAATGGTTTTGACAAAATCAAAGGAATAGCAACCGACTTGGCCGATGGTCCCCAAATATTTTCCGTTGTAAGTCGCTCCGATTGCTTGGCAGGCATCTTCGATCACATGGAGGTTATGTGCTTGGGCAATTTCCATAATCGGATTCATATCGGCCATGGAACCGCACATATGAACGGGCATGATGGCTTTGGTTCTCGGGCTGATGGCTTTCCGGATGGCGACAGGGGAAAGGGTGAGGGTTTCATCTACATCCGCCAAAACGGGAATGGCTCCTATGAAAAGGATTGCTTCAAAACTGGCGACAAAGGTAAAAGTGGGCATGATGATTTCGTCTCCGGCTCCGATGCCTAAGCTTCTGATTGCGGTCATCAGGGCTGTGGTCCCGCTGCTGGTAAGCTGTACATGTTTTACCCTTAGCTTTTCCGCAATGGCCGTTTCCCATTCTTGTGCTTTCCAGTGTCCGTTTCGCAGGTGTTCAAAGTTGTAACGCATCAGGGCGGAGGAGTCTATAACATCTTTGATTTCTTTCTGTTCTTCTTCCCCCCATAATTCGTATCCCGGCATATCTTTCTTTTCAAACAAATATAAGGAATCGCAATGGTTGGGAAAATAAAAAACCCCGGACATTGCCGGGGTTTTCAAATATTAATATAAAATTAATGGTTTTAAGCTATTGCTTTTCTTCGGTGCTTCAGGATGAAGTAAACCCCAACTGCTGCCGCTGCCAAGATCAGTGCCAACATCCAATTGTCAATGGGCGTCGGGTCTTCCCATGGCGGGTCATCGCCCGGATCCGGGTCTTCCGGCCCGGCCATTAAAGGCAATGCATAAGCCACCCAAAAGAAAGTCATTAGTGCGAATTTTAAAATATTGTTTTTCATATCTAATGTGTTTGTGTTGGGCGTTTGGGTTCTGCTTGCACAGAACCCTTCCGCCAAACATTATTTAGTAATTACCTTTTTGGTTAAAATCTCACCATTCTGTGTCTGTACCCTCACCACCAAGACCTGCGTTCCGAAGGAAGCGGATTGGATTTGGTAAATGTTGGCGTTCACTTTTTGGTTGCTATGGATATTTCTTCCTTGCATATCAAACAATTCAACCGAAAGGATTTTCTCTGTTTTGGAGCTAACCACAATTTGGTTGTCCTGTTGGTAAATCTGAACCAAATTATCATTGAAATCAGTAGCACCCATGGTTTCGTCGGTTTCATACACCACTTCAAACCTTTCTTTGAATGTTCCCTGAACGGACTCGAATACATAATCCGATTCCATCAGGTTGTGTGTAACATTCAATTCATTGTCTTTCAGGTGAACCGTTACGCTTCCTTCTGCAAATAATCCATCGAAGTCAGCCAATGAGATGGTGAATTTACCGCCTTCAGCTGCTCTGAATCCTAATGGAACCACATCGGTTGCTTCGAAAGGCAATGCGCGTCCTTGGATGACGAGTTTCTCTTCGTCGACGATACTGTACAGAGCTGAACCTTCATAGTTAAACATTTTACCATCGATTTGGTTGTCCACACCGTTGGTAGCTTCGCTTACATAACCTATCAGGATTTGGTTGAATTTTTCTTCTTCCTCACCGTTGAGGTTCAACCAGAACCGGTGGCTTTCGAGCTCATCGACTTTGAAGAAAATCCCGTTGGAATTTACACGCATGCTGTTGTTGAAAGCAACGGAAGCATCAGCCGTATGAACGATGAACCCTTGCCCAACCGTAATCACTCCGTTCGGCGTGTTACCACCACCTGTGGCAGCGGCACAACCCACACCATTGGTACAAGTTGCATAGTTGTTGCCGGAACTGTAATTGTTGTTCCACAAATACAAGGTATTGATTCCTGTATTGGCTGCATACAAAGCATTGACCGTGATGTTAGAAGGATACGGGTTCCCGATGGAGGTGAAATTGCCTACATGGGTGGTAGCATTGATGTTTCCGTTATTCGGTACACCGGTGAAGGTGCCGATATACGGTTCCGCTGTCGTCGCGCTCCAGTTATTTGGTGCACGGAACAAGTAACCGGTACCGTTGTTCATCACAGTGGTTTCCGTAAATGGGGTTGGGTTTACATAGCCGTTGCTACCGTCATAGACGTAAATCCTTCCTTCTGAGCCGGGGTAATTGGTCACACCGTTTACAGTTTCCGGTGAGAAGCCGAAAAGGTTTTGCCCTGCAACAGGAGAAGACCACATCGTATAATCCAATCTTACCAAATCCTGGCTTTCACGGATGACAGTGATGGCACCTGTATTGATAGAAGCATCTGTTGTCTGAATCAGATTTGCATTGTTTTGAATTACAAAACTTCCAGCATCTGCACCATTGACAATTTTTCCATTAACCGTCATTGAATTTCCGCTTTCTAAATTGATACTTCCATTTTCTGAAATCCAGAGGTTATCCACTTCTAAACCGTCAGTAGAAAGTGCCCCATCGATTAAGACAGAGACATCCGGTGCCGGTACGCCATTTATCCATTCTGCACCTGTCCATGTTACAGGAGCCAAGATGTTTACTGTATAGTCTTCTACCTGTCCGTAGCCTGAATTACCACAAGGGGTATAATTTCCACCGGAAGTAGTATAATGCATACGAACTCTCAGACGGGTGTTTCCGGCAAGGGCAGTAATCGGTATATTGATATCTCCTATAACCACAGATGGATCTCCTTCTACAAGCGGAGTGCTCTCAAATGCTTTTTCATCATCGCTGAAAACACCATCCTGATTATAATCTATCCATATCAGTACTTGGTCACTTGCATAAGCATTTGTTATCGTAACCGAGAAAGGGTTAGTGCTCCCTGCCTCTACTTCCGTACTTACCGCAGTAAAGTTTTCATATCCTGTAGTAGCGGTTGAATTCTGGTTAATATCTATGAATGTAAAGTTACCTATTCTTTCGTCATTAGCGTTTGAAGATCCTGCAGGACAATAACCCACAGAGAATACATAAGGGCCTGCCCAGCTGCTGTTCCCATCATCTGTATCTGTACAGTCACGGCGTACATAGAAACGGTATGATGTATCAGCTGTAAGTCCTGAAAGCTCGTAAGAAGTTCCTTCAATACCAGTAATTAAACTTCCTTCTGTTTCCGGATCAAATGCGGTAGTTCCCCATTTTACCTCATACTGTGTTCCGTCGCTTGTCCATGCAATTACTGCTGAAGACAAGTTCAACTGCGTATGTGTCAATCCTGTAGGTGAAGGGCAAGCCTCTGTAGTACTGAAATCTAACTTGGTTGACCATACACTTTCTCCGTCTCCTGTGCCACAATCCGTTCTTACATAGAAGTCGTAAGCGGTTTCGGGAGACAAGCCTGTTGCTATTATAAAAGTGTCAGTAGTATTCCCTGACGCAACAGGTGTAGCCGTATCAGGATCTTCCCCGTCTGCTACTACGACCCAGTTGTATCCTTCGATATTTTCACCCAAAGCTTCAGTCCAACTGAACTCTGCCGTAAACCCATCAGCGGCTACAAAGGAGGCACCAGAGGGAGGTGAGCAGGTAGGAGGTGCACCCATGAAGAAATTGTCAAAACCTATAAAGTAATCGCCCGAAGTCCAGATGTCCGTAATTCTTACTATTACATATTGTCCTGCATAAGCTGAGAGAGGATAAGTCTTGGTTTTCCACCCCGCTATTCCATCATTCATCACATTGTCAATTTGCTGATAGGTAGCGCCGAAATCCGTAGAAATCTCTACCGTAAATCTCCCTGAATTAGCTGCCGGAGGATTGTTATCGCCATAATTTACCAATTTATAATCAAAAGTCAGGACATGAGATGCTGATACTTCTCCTACCGAAATGGTAGTAAAATTACCTGTTGGTGAACTGCTCCAAGGATTCCTATATATAAGATACGTACTGGTATCATTGAATTTAGCTGAAGCAGGGTATCCAACGGTATTGGTAGCCAATAATAAATTATAGCCACTCGTGAGCCAGCCGGGAATAGATGTGGTATCAAGCCCTTCTGTCCATGGAACGGAAGCTACGAGCGGAGTAGAAAAATCTACTTTTGTCCAATTGCTCTCCCCATCTGTGCCACAATCCGATTTTATATAGAAATCATACGCGGTTCCGGAAGCTAAACCTGTAGCTGTAGCGGTTAGTCCGGTGGTGGTCCCTGAGGATACCGGGGTTCCTGTACCCGGATCAGCCCCATCTGCTACCACGATCCAATCATAGCCGTCCGCTCCATCAACTGCACTCCAATTGAATGAAGCTCCAGTCGGAGAAACGCTTCCTAAAGTTGCGGTAGGCGGTAAACAAGATGGGATTTCTTCATAAACAATATCATCTATATAAATAGACCTGAAAGTGCCGCCCAGACCATGTCTGAATCCAAAGTAATCATCTGTTCCCGCAGGTAACAATACGATGTATTCCTGATAAGTTGTTGTAAGGGAAATGGTTTCTAATACGGTGAATGTTGCCGCGTCTGTGCCATCAGATAATGTTCCAAACTCTAAAGAATAATTTGCAGCTCCAGCTTTTGCATAGAATTTAACCCAATACGCTCCGTTTCCTAAATTATCAGTTGGAGGTGATACTAAAATATAATCGCCTGAATTATCTGAACTGTTTGTAATATAAAAATGATTTGGAGCAGAATATGGCGAAGAGAAATTATACACATACCCGGATCCGGCACCAGTATCGATAAAACTCCAGCAATCCGTTAAATTAGGGTTAGTAGAAGAACCTGCACTTCCTGAATCAAAGTTTTGGGAGAAACCGGAAGTAGCGGGATCACAAAGTGTCGTAAATTCCAAAGGACCGGCCCAAAGGCTGAGCCCATCTACACCACAATCTTGTCTTACATAGAATTGATAAGCAGTTTGAGAGGATAGCCCTGAAAGGGTTCCGCCATTGGTAAAGTTCTCTACCAAGGTACCTTCAGTTTCTACATCAAATCCGGTTGGCCCCCATTTAATGTCAAAGGATGAACCGTCGCTTGCCCAGCCTAATTCAGTACTGTTAGCAGTGGGATTGGTTGTGGTTAATGAAGTGGGTGCGATACAACTTGGTGGTGTACCTATAAAGAAATTATCAAAAGCTAAGACAAAGTCGTTCGCCAACCAAGTAGCAACAACTTGAATTTTTATATTTTGTCCTGCATAAGCAGATAAATCTTGTTGAAAATATTGCCAACCTGTAGGTGCTGTAGCATCTGTTATAGTTGCTAACGGGTCAAATGCTCCCCCATTTACGGAAATGTTTATGGCAATACTTACGGAGTTTGCTAGCGGTGGGTCATTGTAATTGGTCCAATCTGTTAAAATGTAATCGAACGACAAGACATCTCCGGTTGAAACTCCTTCAACATTTATCGTTGTGAAAGTTCCTGTTGGGGCAAAGTTATATAAGTTTTTATGAATATGATTCCCATCCAATGATGGAACCCGTGCATGTGTATTTATAGTCCATCCGGTAGTTGTCCATCCTGCAGGCGTAGAAGTTGTGGCAAATCCTTCATTCCACGGAGCAGTTGTAGGAGCTACAGAAGTTGTAAATGTATAAGGCCCGGCCCAAGTGCTCATTCCATTTCCTCCACAATTTTGACGTATAAACCATCTGTAAGTCGTAGTAGGTAACAAATTATTCGGAAATGAATAAGAAGTTCCTGTTACTGTCTGCGTATTTGCACCTTCTCCGGCTGCAAAAGTCCCAGTCCCCCAGTTTACTTCAAAGTCAGTTCCGCTACTTGTCCATCCGATTGTTGCAGAATTATGAGTTGTACTTGATAAAAACCCTGTTGGTGCAGGACAGGCAGGGCATTCTGCTGTTATTTGTCCCGATGAAACGCTCACAGGAGGGCCATCATCTTCGTCATAGTTAGAAGTAAAAACGACATTGCCATTTGCATCCAAAATCCGGTAACCATTCTCATAGGAATAACTTCCCGGTGTGTAGGTGGTAGTAACATCATCTCCCGTTTCTACAGGGAAATCATACGAAGTATAGCTCCCGCTGAGTGTATGGTCTTCAAGAACAACCACACCATTTACAAAGACACTTATTTTTCCACCATTCCATCCGTCACCCCATGAGTCAGATAGTTCCAAGGTGTAATTACATTGCGCAAACCCAATTTGCCCAATTAAAAAGATCATCAATACCGTCAGCCAATTCCGCCAACGGTGTAGTCGGGGATAAGGATCCCTCGCTGAAAAGTAAATTTCTTTCATGTTAATTAAGGTTTAAAAATTTGTTAAATCTAAACTTTTTTGGAATAGGTTTAACAAAAGTCTATGTTTTTTATAGGCTATTTAAATTGAAATTAAAAATGATTCTTATCATTCAAAGTGCTTTCATAAATTTAACTAACTCAAAATTAAAGGTTTATATGTTTGAGGGTGCAATGTTAAAGTTTTAGCCTTTTAAACAAAATATTTATTAACATTTATTTTTTATTAACAAGGGAGGATTAGGAGGTACATGAAATCAGCCAATATTGGTTTCCAGAAGAACAAATTGAGGCTTCAAAAAAATCAAATAAGTACATGAAACCGACTCTTGAAAGAGCTGCTTCCCTCAGGAACTCTTCTTGGGAAATCGGATAAAAAACTTTTCCAAAGTTGGGAAACTCCAGAAAAGTTGGGTATATCGAAATCGCGGATAGGGTTATTTCTTTTTAATCCGATAGAGGTTCCCTTCGTCGGTTACTGCATATAGCATGCCTCCATGGTAAGCAATGTCTCGGAACCTTTGTCCTTCGCCTGCCAACAACCTTTCTTCGCCAACGACTTTATTTCCTTCAAGGACAATCCTTGCGATGTGCTGGCTGCTGAGGCCTCCAATGAACAAATTGTTTTTCCATTCAGGGATTGCATCGCCTGCATAAAAAGCCATTCCACTTGGTGAAAGCACGGGATCCCAATAATATATCGGTTGCTCCAAACCTTCTTTTTGTTGTAAAGGCGGATTTCCGATGGTTTGTCCGCCATATTCGATTCCATAAGTAATGGTAGGCCATCCATAATCCATTCCGGATTTTATGAGGTTCAGTTCATCGCCGCCACGCGGCCCCATTTCCGTTTCCCAGAGTTCACCTGTTTCGGGGTGTAAATCCATTCCCTGCGCGTTGCGGATTCCGGATGCGTAAATTTCGGGCATGGCATCGGAGTTTTCCAAAAACGGATTGCCCGGTGCAGGTTTGCCTTCTCGGGTGATTTTAAAAATTTTACCCAAACCCGATTTCATATTTTGGGCTTGCACACGGCCTTCGATGATGGAACGCTCCCCTGTGCTTACGAAAAGATTTCCTTCTTTGTCAAATACCAATCTGGAGCCGTAATGCTTATCACTGTCCAAAGCAGGAGTGGCGCGGAAGATTATTTTCGGGTTTTCGACTTTACCCGCTGTTTCGTTTAATTTCCCTTTGGCTACAGCCATCAGGTTTTTGCCGTCCGGTTGTTTCTCGGAAAAAGACCAATAGATCATTTGGTTGTCTGCGAAATCAGGGTCAAAAGCCACATCCAGTAAGCCGCCTTGTCCGCGGTCATCCACTTCCGGAAAACCTTCAATCGTTTTGATTCTTTTGCCGTTTGCATCGTAAACCTGCATTTTCCCCGATTTTTCGGTAATCAACAGGCGACCGTCGGAGAATGGGGTTACGGCCCAAGGCTTTTTCAAATCCGTAGCGATTTTATCCACTTGGTATTCCGTAGCGGTTTTTACGCCTGCTATCCGCGTTTGGCCTTCGAAAGCCGGTTTGTAATCTGTATTGGGGCTTTTGGTTTCTACGGGTGGCAGGTTTTCGGTTTGTTTCGATTCATTGGTCACCTGAGCCGTAGATTCTTTGGGTTTACATCCTGCGATGAGTGTAAGAAGAAGGATTGCTGAAAAATAATTTTGGAATTTCATAATGGAAGATTTTCGGGAACTTCCTCAAAAACCATTCCTTAAGAATGGGAAGGATTTATCAGTATTTCCAAAGTTTCAATAATTTCACTTCAAATTCTGCATCCGGCAAAAACTGTTTTTCCAGTTCCGCATCAAAGGGAACCGGCGTATTCATACTTCCGACCCGATAAACCGGCGCATCCAATTCTTCAAAAATCTCTTCTGAAATTACGGACGATATTTCCCCGCCAAATCCATTGATCAAAGTATCCTCATGTAAAACAATTGCTTTTCCGGTTTTACACACCGATTTCAAAACGGTTTCTTTATCCCAAGGGACCAAGGTTCGTAAATCGATGATTTCCGCATCGATTTCCGGAAATTTCTTCAAAGTTTCCAGGGCCAGATGAACACCCATCCCATAAGTAATCACCGATAAATCATTTCCTTTTCTGTGAATTCTCGCTTTCCCAAAGGGAACGGTATAATAGCCTTCCGGAACGGCAGATTTTAGGCTTCGGTATAGTTTTTTGTGTTCGAAAAACATAACCGGATTCGGGTCGGCAAAGGATTGAAGCAGTAAGCCTTTGGCGTCTTCGGGTGTTGCCGGATAAACAACTTTCAATCCCGGGACTTTTGTGAACCAGGCTTCGGTTGACTGGGAATGGTAAGGGCCGGCAGCCACGCCGCCGCCTGTCGGCATCCGCACCACCACATCGGCCTTTTGCGCCCAGCGGTAATGCGCTTTTGCCAGGTTGTTAACGATTTGGTTAAAGCCTTCGGTCACAAAATCGGAAAATTGCATTTCTACCATGGATTTCTGGCCTCGGATCGATAAACCCAAGCCGGCACCGAGAATCGCTGCTTCGCAAAGGGGCGTGTTCCGAACCCTGGCAGACCCGTATTTGTCCAAGAATCCTTCGGTTACTTTGAAAGCACCACCGTATTTTGCGATGTCTTGTCCCATCAGTAATAATTCGGGATAGGCTTTCATCGCTTCATCCAAGCCTTCGGAAATCGCATCGATGAATCGGATTTCCCGGTGGCTTATGTTTTTAGGCGTAAATTCTTCGTTTTTAAATGGAGCGTAAACGTCTTTTTGTTCCGTTTCTTTATGGGGGATGATTTTGGGTAAATTGTCGGCGTATTCCAATTCTTTCAAAACAAATTCACTCCATTCTTTGCGGTAATTTTGAATGGTTTCATCGTTTAATATTCCTTTTTCTTTGAGCAGGTTTTCGTACCGAAGAATCGGATCTTTATCCTCCCAGGATTCAATCAATCCTTCCGGGTAATAGGCTGTTCCGGAAGCTTCTTCGTGGCCGCGCATACGGAAAGTCATACATTCGATCAATACCGGGCGTGGGTTTTCACGGATTTCTTCCGCCCAATGTTTCACGGTTTCATAGACTTCCAGAAAATTATTTCCGTCGATGGAAACGGCGTCTATGCCATATCCGACACCTTTATCGGCAAAGGATTTCATTCTGAATTGTTCAGAAGAAGGCGTGGAAAGCCCCCATTGGTTGTTCTCCACAATGATGATTACCGGTAATTGCCAAACGGCCGCGACATTGACGGCTTCATGGAAATCGCCTTCGCTGGCACCGCCGTCACCGGTGAATACGAGCGTTGCTTCGTTGTTTTTTTGCAATTTATTGGCCAAGGCAATCCCGTCTGCCACACCCATTTGTGAACCCAGGTGCGAAATCATTCCGACGATTTTGAATTCGTTCGTCCCAAAGTGGAATGAGCGGTCGCGCCCTTTGGTAAAACCTTCCGCCTTTCCCTGAAATTGTGCGAACAATCTTCTCAAAGGAATGTTGCGCGCCGTAAATACCCCGAGGTTTCGGTGCATGGTCAGCATGTATTCATTCGGGTGCATGGCCAAAGCCGTTCCTACGGAAATGCCTTCTTGTCCCCAAGAAGAAAACCATTTGGAAATTTTCCCTTGGCGAAGCCCGATGAGCATTCGTTCTTCGATGATTCTGGGAAGAAGCAGTTTTTGGTAGAATTCTAAATATTGAGCGTCCGTATAGGAAATGGGATTCATAGGTTGAAAATTACGGCTCAAAATTAGGTTATTTATGGATGTTTATAAAATAAAAAAACCCGTTAAAACTGAATGAACGGGTTTAGTAATATTATTAAAATCTCTTATTATTGTTGCAAGGATTTTTCGACTATCCGCATCGCGTCTTCTTGGTCGAACATTTCGGCTGCTTGATAGGCTTGTCTCAACATTCTGGCCGATTCATAATCATTTTTATCTAATTCAAAAGCTTTTTCCAAATAGGGAATGGCCTTGATATAGAGGTCTTTTCTTTTCTTGGAAAACTCTTGGTATAATTGCTTTTCTTTGGCCGTTCCACCTAAATTGGCATTGATGATTTCAACATATTCTTTTTCTGGTTTTACGATTAACAAAGCCGCATTGGTGTATGCACTTTTGAATTTCGGGTCCAATTGAATGGCTTTATCAAAATTTTGAAGTGCTTCCATTTCTTTATTTTGTTCCATATAAATGACCCCGATATTATAGAAGTTCGTTGCATCATTTGGAGAAATCTTAGTGTTTTCAATTAATTTATTCAGGAATAAGTCGGCTTTTCCGGAGTTATGGTAAACATTTCCAATTAAGGTTTGGATTTCGGTATCATTAGGGAATTTTTTTGAGATTCTCTCTATGACGTCATCGTATTTCTTCAAACCTACTAAGGTTCTGAGGGTGTTGATATACAAGTCTTTTTCTACGGAAGGGGTCTTGACTTCCTTAACACCGGTCACCAAGCCTAATTTGGCTTGCGTATCTGCTTCGGCCTTAGTGGCAAAGGTCAGTTCTTTTCCGGTTTCCTTTTCTTTAGCAACCCAAGAGGTGGATTCTCCTGTATAACCCTCTTTTATAAGTTCATTATAAACGTCAAATGCTTTTTGATAATTCTCGCCTCTATGGTAGCTGAGAGCCGCATTGAATTTGATAAGTTGGTCGTTTCCTCCCAATGCTTTGACCAAATAGGATGCTTCCAAGAATTTGTCACCTGCTTCTTCATTTTTATTGGCTCCATAAGCAGCATTAGCCGCTTGTAGATTTTTCTCCGCTATTGCGGTTAATCTGTCTTGGATTTTAGGTAAATATTCCGGCGAAAGGGTTTCTTCTTTGGGTTTGGCGTAATCCCCTTTTGCAGCGGCTGCATCCGCTTCGGCTTGAGTAGCATAATATTCGGTTTGCTTGGTAGACTTGTTTCGGACGGAGTAAATTACTCCGTTTTCATATTTGGCCAATTCACCGAATTGTTTGGCGGCTTCAATTGAATTTCCTTCTGCCAAAGCAATCTGGCCGGATACATAATAATATTTGGCCATTGATTTTGGGGAGATGGTGATGGAGGAATTCAATTGCCCCGACACTTTGTTTAGTTCTGCTTTCGCGGCGGCGGCGTTGTTGCTTTCATAAGCTTTGAGTGCCGCGTCTATTTCTTTTTCCTGAGCAAATGCCCCGCCTGCCAAAAGCAGTGCGGAGATGCCGTAAATTAATTTTTTCATTTAATTATTCGTTTGTTTCAGATTCGAAATTAGTATTTTCAGTTGAATTATTATTCAAATCTTCGCCGTTTAAGTTTTCATTAACACCATCGATTTCTTCCTCGACTTCTTCATCCATCGCCACTTTGGTCACCGCAGCAATTTTATCATTGTTTTTCAGATTGATTAAACGTACACCCTGAGTGGCCCGGCCCATCACGCGCATTTCTTTCACACCGGTTCGGATGGCTACGCCGGATTTGTTGATAATCATCAAATCATCCTGATCGGTCACGGACTGGATGGCGATGAGGTTACCGGTTTTTTCGGTGATGTTCAAAGTAGTAACGCCTTTCCCGCCCCGGTTGGTGATTCGGTAATCATCGATGGAACTTCTTTTTCCATAACCTTTTTCAGAAACAACCAAAACGGTTTCATTTTCTTTGTCACGAATGACAATCATACCGATTACTTCATTTTCATCTGAACCCAAATTAATTCCGCGCACACCGGAAGCTGTCCTTCCCATCGGCCGCACTTTTTCGTCTTCAAAGCGGATGGCTTTGCCGCTGAGAGAAGCAATCATGATTTCACTTTTGCCATCGGTGAGTTTGGCTTCCAATAATTGGTCTCCTTCGCGGACCGTAATGGCGTTGATTCCGTTTACCCTTGGCCGGGAATAAGCCTCCAAGAAGGTTTTTTTAACGATTCCTTTTTTGGTCACCATGATGACGTAATTATTATTTACGTATTCTTGATCCATCAAGTCATGGGTTCGGATATATGCTCTCACTTTGTCGTCGGGCTCTATATTGATTAAGTTTTGAATGGCTCTTCCCTTTGAGGTTTTGGAACCTTCCGGAATTTCAAATACGCGCATCCAGAAACATTTCCCTTTTTCGGTAAAGAAGAGCATGTATTGGTGGTTGGTAGCGATGACCATGTATTCCAGGAAATCTTCATCGCGGGTTGTTGCGCCACGGTTCCCAACCCCGCCCCGGGACTGTTTTCGGTATTCGGTGAGCGGCGTACGCTTGATATAACCTAAATGGGAGATGGTCAATACCATTTCTTCATCCGGAATCAGGTCTTCGATATTCATGTCTCCTCCGGCATAATCAATGTCGGAACGCCTTTCATCTCCATATTTTTCTTTGATTTCGAGCAGTTCGTCTTGGATGATTTTCATGCGTAAATCCTTATTGCCAAGAACTTCATTTAAGTAATCGATGGTCTTCATCAATTCTTCGTATTCCGACCTGATTTTATCGATTTCCAATCCGGTCAAAGTCCTTAAACGCAGTTCAAGAATGGCTCTGGCTTGGATTTCCGATAAGTCGAAAGCTTCCATCAAACCGACACGGGCTTCGTCCGGGGTCGCGCTTTCACGGATAATTTTAATGGCTCTGTCCAGATCATCTTGGGTTCCGATGACTTTCATGTAGCCTTCCAAAATGTGGGCGCGCTCTTCCGCTTTTCGCAATTCATATTGGGTACGTCGCACAACGACTTCGTGGCGGTGCTCCACAAAATGCCGGATCAGGTCTTTCAGATTCAATTGTTCCGGACGGCCATTGACCAATGCGATGTTGTTGACGCTGAAAGAAGATTGTAAGGCAGTATGTTTATAAAGTAAATTCAGAACGATGTTGGGAACGGCATCCATTTTCAATACATAGACGATGCGCATTCCATTTCGATCCGATTCATCACGGATTTCGGAAATTCCTTCGAGTTTTCCTTCTTTGACCAGTTCAGCGGTTTTCATAATCATGTCCGCTTTATTGACTTGGTAAGGTATTTCGGTAACGATGATGCAGTCTCGGCCGTTCACCACTTCGAAATTGGATTTGGCGCGGATGACAATCCTTCCCCTGCCGGTTTCGAACGCTTCCTTTACGCCGTTATAGCCGTAAATAGTCCCACCGGTCGGGAAGTCAGGTGCTTTGATATGTTGGATCAATTCTTCAATGGTCACATCGTGGTTTTCGATGTAGGCGATGGTGCCGTCAATGACCTCGGTTAAATTGTGCGGTGCCATATTGGTTGCCATTCCTACCGCAATTCCGGATGCACCGTTGACCAATAAATTCGGAATCCTTGTCGGAAGTACTTTGGGTTCCTGTAAAGTATCGTCAAAGTTGAACTGGAAATCCACCGTTTCTTTGTCGATATCCGAAAGCATTTCTTCCGAAATCTTCTGAAGGCGGGCTTCGGTATAACGCATCGCCGCCGGCGGGTCACCGTCCACAGAACCGAAGTTCCCCTGTCCGTCCACCATCATGTAGCGAAGGGACCAAGGTTGAGCCATACGCACCATGGTATCGTAAACGGAAGAGTCTCCGTGCGGGTGGTATTTACCCAAAACTTCTCCGACAATCCTTGCGGATTTTTTATGTGCACGGTTTGACATGACACCCAGTTCGTACATTCCGAACAGTACTCTTCTGTGAACGGGTTTCATTCCGTCGCGGACATCAGGCAACGCCCGAGATACGATTACCGACATGGAATAATCAATGTATGCCGATTTCATTTCATCCTCGATGTTGATCGGGATTAATTTTTCTCCATCATTATTCATTTAAAACTCTTTTTATGTTTAAGGTTTCAAGATTAAGGTTAAAAGTTGAGGAGTTCCAAAACTTTAATTGGTTTAACTTGAAAAAAATTAACGTGCTAAAATACGATTTCTAATCCGTACGAACTATGATAGTTGTTGGTAGTTTTCAACAAATCACATATAAAAATTGTGGAAAAAGATAATGTGAACCCGGGCTACTTTTAAAACCATCCTTCTGACTGATTTTGTATATAATTCAGAGAGGTGTACCCCCGGGATTTAAGTATGTCTTTATGATGGGTTTGAATAGTGTACATACTTTTCTCCTGATCATGATAGTGTAACATGCCAGGTTGAAAAGAATATCTGATATGGTTTGGGGATTTGGTTTGCTTTATGGTTTTAGAGCCTGATGTTATTTGACATAATTTCTTCTAAATAAATTCCATCATACAATTGTAATTTTGCATCGGGATTTATTCCTGACAAAAAGAAATTTCCCGATTCGTCTTTGTGACAGGTAAATGAACTAACTTGCCCACTCATATTCCGATCTTCCTTATCCCCACCTATGTCTCTATTTTCTGTATTTCCTCCCGAGAAACGGTCTTCAATATTTCCTCCAAGTTCCCTTTCTTCTTCATAGCCATCTAAGTTCCTGTCCTCAGTATTTCCTGCAAGATTTCGATTTTCCATATTTCCACCCAAGTCTCTGTCTTCGCTGTCACCTCCTAAACTCCTGTCTTCTTTGTCTCCTCCCAGATTACGGTCTTCTACATCTCCTAAAAGGGTACGGTTTTCAGTACTACCGCCAAGCTCGCGATTCTCCGTGTTTCCTCCCAAATTTCTATCTTCACTATTTCCACCTCTATCACGACAATAACAGTCACATGGCATCTTGTACACATAATTGTTTACAATTAGCATTGTCCCATGCTGTTTATATAAGGATTCCAATTGTTCCATATTTTCATATTGAGCAATCATATAATCAATTTTTACTTGTGCCTTCACAAAAGAGATTGTAAAGCAGCAGATTATAAAACTCAGATAGTTCATTGCGTAACTTTAATAAGAAAAAGGTATGTCACTTAACCAAAGTACCCAAGTTTTAGGGGATGTTTCTATAGAAAACCCTGCAGAGGGTGAGGTCATAGTTGAGAATCCTATAAGCCCTGAAGATACTGATTCTTGTGAGATGCCGTACGTACCATTTGTTTTTGGCATGTCATAGTATTCGTATAAAACAGATATTTTACCATTTTGTGCTGCAGCAACATAGCCTTCCGGAATCGAGATTTGATAGGATCTGGTGACTGCTGCAGTTGATTCTGGATGAACTTTACTGAGCAATAATACACCGTACAATGGTTCAGACTGATATGGAACCCTAACCCTGACTTGTTTTGCTCCCATGGAATGAAGGGCGACTTTGTAAAGATTAACCATATCCGCATCAGGTTTATTTATCCCATAACCGCTTGTTTCATTTTGAAAGGGAGGTGTCCAAATCTCATTAGGGAGAAGTGTGAACGAGCCGTCTTCAGCGGTAATTTCTACGCCATCTGTAACAATCTTACCATAAGGAACTGATTTATAGATAGGAACTACAGGAGCAGGCGGTATATAAACACTTCGGGTCGCACATGATGTTAAAAATATTGAAATTAAAATCAGTGAAAAAAATCCATTCGTTTCTAAAGCGTTTGTTTTCATGGTTTTTTAATTTAAGATAAACTTCTGAGGTGCAATTTAAATAGTTATAAAAAGAAAAAAAATACCCTATTAAGGGTATTTTACAGTGGTAATAATCAATATAAGGAATAGATGCATTATTCTAAAAAAATGCTGAATTAAACTCTTCTTTTCTTCGGGATTTTTTTGATAATTTGCTGCGCTAATAATGATCTGTCAGGGGTGCATAAATTCAAATTATAATTTTCAAATGTGGAAAATTTAAAACTGGCGAGAAAAATTTTAAAATGATTTTTGAATTCAAAAAATAGCTTTATATTTGCACTCCGTTTGAGAAAACGTATAAAAGTTTTACGAAGATGAAAAGAACATTTCAACCCAGCAACAGAAGGAAAAGAAACAAACACGGATTCCGTGAGAGAATGGCTACCAAAAACGGCCGTAAAATTTTGGCAGCTCGCAGAAAAAGGGGCAGAAAGCAATTGACGATTAGCGAAGTGAGAGCTAAACGGTAATCGCTAATATTATATTAAAAAGACCAAAGCCCGGAGTTTCTTCGGGCTTTTTTTTATATTTGCTTTTATAACCAAGTATTCATCCAATGACAGGGAAAGTAATTCAATTAGAGCGTGCATTTATATACCAGAGAAACCATTTGGTGCTCAGCAATGTGGATTTTGAACTGAATGAGGGAGAATTTGCTTACCTGATCGGGAAAACCGGAAGCGGTAAGAGTAGTTTGCTCCGTGTTCTTTATGGCGATTTGCCTTTGGAAGAAGGTTTTGGGAAAGTGGTGGGGATTGACTTGAACGGAATGAAAGTAAGTAAAATTCCCGTTTTGCGTCGTCATTTGGGGATTGTCTTCCAGGATTTTCAGCTTTTGCTTGACCGGAGTGTAGAGAAAAATCTGTCGTTTGTTTTGAAAGCAACCGGCTGGAAAGATAAAAAACTGATCAACGACCGTGTCGATGAAGTTTTGGAAAGTGTAGGGATGATTTCCAAAAAGAAAATGATGCCTTTCCGCCTTTCGGGTGGCGAGCAGCAAAGGGTTTCCATCGCGCGTGCCTTGTTGAACCATCCGCAACTGATTTTAGCTGACGAGCCGACCGGAAACTTGGATCCGGAAACTTCTGCCGAAATTATGAAATTGATATTGAACCTTTCGCAGGAGCGGAATGTAGCGGTTCTGATGGCTACGCATGATTACAACATCATCCAAAAATTTCCTGCTAAAACCTTTAAATGCGAAGACGGGAAAGTCTCAGTCGTAGAATCCTCCGAATCGCTATTTGTTTGATATGCTCTCTGTTCTGATTCCGGTTTACAATCGGGACATCACATCTTTGGTTAAGGAAATCCAACAACAATGTGAATCATTGAAAATTGAATTTGAAATCATCGCTTTGGATGATTTTTCGCCCGATTTGGCAGTTAGGAATTCGAATTCCAATTTACATTTAAACCATTATTCTTATATCCAATCTCCCGTAAATCTGGGAAATGCCGAGGCGAGGAACGAATTGTCGAGGCAGGCGCATTATGATTCCTTGTTGTTTTTGGATTGCGATGTGCTACCGGTTCGCAGTGATTTTATCAAAAGGTATTTGGAATTTAAGGGAGAGCCCAAAATTGTTTGCGGTGGGATTCTCTATGAAGATTTGCAAGACAATCGGTTTTCGCTTCGGTGGAAATTCGGTAAAAAGCATGAGGAAATTTCCCCTATGGAAAGCCAGAAAAATCCTTACCTAAACATCCGCGGATGTAATTTCTTCATCCCCAAAGCGGTTTTTCATCGTCATCCATTTACGACCTTACATGCTTCTTACGGCTATGTGGATACGTTTTTTGCATTGAGTCTGCAAAAGGCAGGGGTGGACGCGGCACACATCGACAATCCCGTTTACCATCTGGGTTTGGAAGAAAACAAAGTCTATGTACATAAATTCGAAAAATCCATCCGAAATGCCAAGTGGCTGTTGAAAAACCACCCCGAAATCGCTGCGCATTTAAGGATAGTTGTTTTTTATAAAAAAATGAAGAACATTGGTTTGGATAAATTTATAGCATTTCTGTTCAGTATTCTACGAAAACCTATTTTAAGTAATTTGTACTCCGAGAATCCTTCTTTATTCCTCTTTCAGGTGTATAAATTGGGCTATTTGTGTCATTTGAAAGAGGAATAAATCTTCTGAAGCTTATGCTCTTCATTTTCCCAATTGAAAATCTTTGCAGCCTGTCTTAAGTTTTCCGCATAAGGCATTTTCCCTTCGGTTAACATTTCTTGCATCAATCCCGCAATGTGTTTTGGTTCATGGGTTTGAATGGTTTTTCCAATCCCGAATTTTTCAATTGTATTTTTAATTTCGGGTAAATTTGTTCCCAAAACCGGAATTCCCGCATGGGTATAATCAAAGATTTTATTGGGCAATGCATAGCGGTAACTGATTCCGTAATCTTCCTCAAGGCTCAGTCCCAAATCCGCTTTGGGTGAGATTAATTTCAATTGTGCAGGGGAAACAGAGCCGATGAATTTCACTTTCTTATTTAATCCTAAATCCGAAGTTAATTTTTCAAACTCCGCTTTTTTGGGTCCGTTTCCGATAACCCATAACTGGGCATTTTCCATAAATTGCATCGCCCGAATCATTTGGTCGATTCCCCGGCTGAAATTCACTGCGCCTTGGTAAATCAGGATTTTTTCGTTGGATTGAACCTCTGGGAGAACAATTCTCAATTCATCGAAAGTATGCTCCACTACGGGGACATTACGAATGATTTCCGGCCGGATCTTGTATTCATTTTCGAACCAATCCGCATAACCCTCACTCACGGTATAAAAATGCTTGATTTTCGGTACGATTGCTTTTTCCAATATTTTCCAAATTCTTTTTCGGAACGGCCGGTTGTAGAGCGTCGGAGCCTCTGAAAAAATTTCGTGGCTGTCAAAAACCAATTCGCATCCTTTGAGTTTACTCACCAAGTAATTCGGCAAAAGCGCATCCAGGTCATTGGCCAAAAGAACATCGCCTTTTTGAACCATTGAATTTAATTTGAAAAATAATTTCCGGTTAAAATCCAAGTACATTTTCATTCCGCTTTGCGCCGAAAGGGACAGAACGTGAACCGGGTAGGGGAATTTCAATTCGGGATTTCCACGCAAATTGGTCGCTACCACTTCCACGTCAAACCCAAACGTCATCAGCGAATTGCAGACTTTCTGCACGCGCTGATCGCCTTGGTAATTATTGATGACGGAACTGATGATTTTGCGTTTCATTTCCTTAATTAGGATTCCGAATTCCGGATTTCAGTTTTCGAATTTCGTTTATTATCCTTGAAAATTAAGAAATACAATTGGATAAATACCAAAATCGCATTGGGGATGACCACCGGCCAGAATTCGAAGTAAGTTCCGTAAGCGACGAAACACAAACAACCAATCATATTGATAATCCGAATGGATTTGATATTGTTGACTACAAATGATAAAACAATGAAAATCGAGGCGGCATAACCAATCCATTCAAATAAATTCGGATTCATGGGGTCAAAATTTGCGCAAAAGTAGGGAATTTTCAGCTTCCGAATTTCAAACTTCGAATTCCGACCATTTAAAAACTTTCTTTCACTTCAAACTTCAGTATTTCTTTTGTTTCAGGATGTGTAAATTCCAGTTCGGCGGCATGTAAAAAAAGTCGTTCAGCCGAATTCCCATACAAATCATCACCCAAAATAGGCGCATTCAGCCCCAATTCATGCGCCGCATGCATCCGTAATTGATGCGTTCTTCCGGTCAATGGCCAAAAATGAATTTTGGTTTTTCCGTCTTTCGTTTCTATTTTTTTCCATTTTGTAACCGCCTTTTTTCCGTTTTCAAAACAAACCATTTGTCGTGGGCGATCGGTAATATCGCCACGAAGCGGAAGTTGAATTTCGCCTTCTTCATTTTCTAAAGTTCCGTCCAACAAAGCCGTGTAGCGTTTTACGACAGTTCGTTTCAGAAATTGATGTTGAATGTTTTTATGGGCTTGTTTGGTTTTGGCAACCACCAGAATTCCTGAAGTGGACATATCGAGCCGATGAATAATCAAAGGTTCAATTGGGTTTAAAATCTCCTGCAATCTTGTATAAACCGAGTCTTGAATTTCGATTCCGGGAACCGAAAGCAATTCCGCAGGTTTGTTCACAATTAAAAACGCATCATCTTCATAAATGATCTCAATCTGCTTGTCTTTGGCTAAATTTTTCAAAAGCGGATTCTCATCGATTTCCATTCCTTCGAGCATATGCTTGAGGATGGGACGGCATTTTCCGCTGCAAGCCGGATAAAAATTTCCATGTTTTCTAATTTCCGATTTGGGAGAAGCACCCCACCAGAATTCGGCAAAAGCCAGGGGTTTCAAATCATGCAAAAAGGCGTATTGCAAAAGTTTGGGTGTGGAACATTCGCCTGCTCCGGCAGGTGGTTTTTCAAAAACCGTTTCGGCAAAAATGGCTCCTAAACTTTTGGTTTTTCCAGATTGATTCAGAAAGACATATTGCTCAAATAATTGGTTTTGAAGCGTGGAAGATTTTTCCCGTCTTTCTTTTTTTAAAGATTCAATTTGGGTTTCAAATGCATGAATTTTTTGTTGAAAATCATCCAAAACCTGTTTCCAGCTCTCTTTCAGCATCCGGAATTTGAACTGATCGAGATTACTTTCTTTGATTAATTCTGTTTCGGAAATAGAAGAATCCTTTGCTTCGCGAATTTTTTTTCGGTTGGCTTTGTTTTCTTTCATTCCATTTTTAAATGAGGAAATTTCTTCGGTAGATTCTTGAGCATATTTTTCCAAATCCAATTTCAGCCGGAGAAATTCAGGATTCTTTTCCAGGATTTCAATTTTCCGGTTCATTTCGTTTAAAATTTCTTCTTGTTGCAAGAAAAAACTGTTTTCAGTCAGCATGTCAAAAACCGGCGGAATGAAGTTTTCATGGTCATTGCTTCCGGCCAGTTTGCCCGAAAAAGCCGATAAATAGCCGAGTTTGCCTTCCTTGTCTTGTATGACCAAAACACCAAACATTTTCCCGATGATCAGTCCCTCACGGGATTCATCCAAACCGAAATTATGGTCCTCCGAAAATTCATTTTCCAGATAATTCTGCAAATCTTTCGCCGCCAATTCCGTCAAAGGATGCGGTTCATAATAAAAAGGAAAGGTGAATTTTTCAGGAATTGGAATTCCCTGAATTTTTTGTTTTGTGAAATAGGTGATTTTTGCAGTCATATACGAACTGCGAAATTAAGTTATTTTAATCATTCACCTTTGTAAGCTTGTATAATCTAAATGTATTATATATATGACCGAAAAATCTAAGATTATTTTTTTTGAATTTTTGAAATTATTTTCTCAACATCATCAATTCTTTTTTCCAATTGTTTATTAGAATTGTTTGAAATAATAAAAGTAATTATAGCAATAATTATGGAAATTATAGAGATTATATGAGGCAACCACTTTGTTTTTAATAACCATTTGTTGAGTTTTAAAGATGTTTCTTTATATTCTAATTCTACTTTTTTTGTTTTTACCTCCTCTTTTTCCTTTTTATATAATGAATCGAAATCTAAGCTAAAAGTATATTTTGATTGTATAATTTTGATTGAACCTAAACTATTATCAATCTGTTCTCCAACCTCATAAAACTCGAAAATATTAGCAAACCTTCTAAATTCAAGTTCTAAATTATCGTACTCTTCATTTGTATTGTTTAAAAGGAATTTTTCTTTAAAATCTTTAGGCAAATGATCTTTATATATACCTACATTATTGATTGGAAGTTTTAATTCTTTATGTAAATGAACTAAAATGGGTAAATCATTCTTTTTAATCATTTTTATTATTAATTTTTTAAAGTGAAAATAATTTGAGATAAATCATCTTTGTCCAAATTGAACCATTCTCCTCTTAATCTTTTTGCAGCATATAGAGTGTGCAAAGCAGTTTCAAAAGCTTTAGCCAATTTTCTATTAATAAATTTTTTGGAAGCTATTAATTCAATAGTTGGTTTTTCACTTTGTAAAGTGAATTCTCGATATGAAGGGTTATTGGAAATGCCAATTTTATAAAAGTTATTAGTTAAATCAACCATTAAGTATAAATAACATTCTTCTTCTGGGATTTTATTATCTAAGCTTTCTAATTTTTGTAACTCAAAATAATCAGGAACTTCTTTTTTTAATACTTCCTCAAATTCAATTGCAAGTTTTTTTATAAGCCTTTGCAAATGTTGATGAGTGGTATATTTTGTTGTATAAAATCGGTCTTTGTAAATTTTTCCTCCTATAAATATTGAATTGTTTCTGTTATTTTCAATTTTCCATTTAGAAAAATTTAAAGATTGAAATACTCTTAACTCATCATTACTAATGATTATTTTGTTTTCGAAATAATTATCCTTTGTCATAAAAATTATTTCATGAGTAGTCTTATAAGAACTATTCATTACCTCAAAATTTAAAATGGTTTTATCTTCAAACATGAAAGAAATGATATCTCCTTTATTAAAAACCAATTGCTTAGGTCTTGTATAAAAAACTAAATAATTTAAGTTGTTGATATGTTGAAATGTGAAAAATAAGTCAACTTTATGGTCTAGTGAAGTTGTTAGTACAGATGAACATAATTTTCCCCCAACAATTTTCCATTTTATACTTACTTGATTATTAAATTCATCATTAATTATTAAAGGCGCATTTTCTGTTATTTCTAATTCTTCTTTTATTCTTTTTTCTTCTTTAATTTTTTCTAATTTTTCTGAATAGGAATTGTTGAAATGTATTTTAAATAAAATATCATTAGTTTTTAATAAATCTTAATTGTTTTTTCTTACTTCAAGAATGCCAGTAGCAGGAGCTTTCAGAGGTTGTGAAGGTAGAAACCCATACATCCTTGTGTACTCGCCAATTCTTAGAACTAACAAATCATCGTTAACGTTTACAAAATCGCCATCATTTTTTAGCCATTTATTAATATAAATATTTTCAGATCTTTTCTCTAGGGGTAGTTGTTCATGAGAGAAAACTTCAATATAAGGTTCCGTAGTACTCATTCTGAATGTCTTTTGAATTTTAATTCCTAAAATACAAAAACAAATTTCAAACTCATAGACCTTAGCGATCAATTATTAAATATATAAAAGAATTCCTATCAATTGCTGATACACTAAAATTTGTAAATTCGCAGTATGATTCAAAACTTACCCAAAATCAAACACAAAGATTCGCCGAATTTCTTTTTAATCGCGGGTCCTTGCGCCATCGAAAACGAAGATACACCACGCAGAATCGTGGAAAAAGTCATCAAAATCACCGATGAACTCAATATTCCCTATATTTTCAAAGGTTCGTTTAAAAAAGCCAATCGTTCGCGTATTGATTCTTTTACCGGAATCGGCGACGAAAAAGCGCTAAAAATCATCCGACAAATAGGAGAGGAGTTTGATGTTCCGACCACGACCGATATTCATGAACCTTTTCATGCGGAAATGGCTGCTGAATATGTCGATGTGCTTCAAATTCCGGCATTTTTGGTGCGTCAAACCGATTTGGTCGTGGCAGCTGCGAAAACCGGAAAACATGTCACGTTGAAAAAAGGACAATTCCTTTCACCTGAAAGCATGAAGTTTCCGGTGGAAAAAGTAACCGATTCAGGCAATCAA
>Ga0172382_10001444_pt1 | contig 42474 bp, 41 predicted proteins | sample Leawel138RmetaG_FD_122245 | JGI IMG/M metagenome (GOLD analysis project Ga0172382, IMG submission 122245) | Leachate microbial communities from a municipal landfill in Southern Ontario, Canada - Leachate well 138R metaG | ecosystem: Engineered > Solid waste > Landfill > Unclassified | place...
ACGCGGTCATCAAGACCGGACGCAGACCAGCCCTGTTATTTTTTAGCCGTAATTGGATTAGCCGATGAATAAATTACTTGTAAGTCTGGTGTTATCCCTCGGTGTGGCCGGTTCGGCCCATGCGCTGCAGGGTGATGCCGCTGCCGGTCAGGGCAAGGTGGCGCTGTGCACAGCCTGTCATGGTGCAGATGGTAACAGCCAGATGCCGAACTGGCCCAAACTGGCTGGCCAGGGGGAGCGTTACCTGATCAAGCAGATGACCGATATCAAGGAAGGCACACGCCCGGTTCCCGAGATGACCGGCATGCTCGACAGCTTCAGTGAGCAGGACCTGGCCGATATCGCTGCCCACTTCTCTTCGCAGACCCTGGCCGGCGGCGTTGCCAGCCCGGATCTGGTCGAGCGTGGCGAAGCCATCTACCGCGGCGGCGACCTGGCTACCGGCCTGCCGGCCTGTACCGGGTGCCACTCCCCGACCGGCCAGGGCAACGCGCCAGCCGCCTATCCGCATCTGGCAGGCCAGCATGCTGCCTATACCGTCAAGCAGCTGACCGACTTCCGCGAAGGCGCCCGCACCAACGATGGTGATGCGACGATCATGCAGACCATTGCCTCGCGCCTGAGCAACAAGGATATCCAGGCGGTTGCCGACTACATCCAGGGTCTGCGTTGATCCCGGAGTGGAATTGCAACAGCTGGTGATAAAAAAAGGGTGGCTACGGTCACCCTTTTTTGCGACTGTTGAAAACCCAGGCGGCGAGCGAAACATGGCCGGCCGGGGAACCTTTTTGCCATCATGATGGCCTGAATGACACAGAAATCCTGTCTGGAGAGACACATGCGTACGTTGTTGACTATCGGGTTGGTCTGGCTGCTGGGCAGCCTGTCACTGGTCCAGGCCCAGACCAGCCAGTATCAGGCTGGTGTCCACTATGTCGAACTGCCGTCGGCAGCACCGACCCAGGAGCCGGGCAAGATCGAAGTAGCCGAACTGTTTTCCTATGGCTGCGGTCATTGCTTCACCTTCGAGCCGATTATCGGCCAGTGGAAGCAAGGCCTGGCTGATGATGCCTACTTCCGTCCGGTTCCCGCCTTCTTCGGTGGTGCCTGGGATACTCTCGGCCAGCTGTTCTACACTCTGGAGAGCATGGACAAACTGGACGAAACCCACGCCGCCGTGTTCCAGGCCATTCACAACCAGGGCCAGCGCCTGACCGATGTCAGTGCCATGACCAAGCTGCTCGGCCAGTATGGAATTGACGAGGATGAGTTCCGCAAGACCTGGGACTCTGCTGGCGTGACGTTGAAGATCAATCAGGCCAAGCGCCTGACGCGGGCCTACCGCGCCACGGGTGTACCGACTCTGATCGTCAACGGCAAGTACCGGATCGAGGGCAGCATGGCCGGTAGCTTCGAGGAAATGCTGAAAATCGCTGATTATCTGGTGGAACAGGAACGTCCCTGACCGAGGATGCAGTAATGATTGCGACGGGTAATATTCCATGGCGGCGCTCTACACAAGGTTCTATGGCGCCCGCCTGCATGCAGACCAACCCGAACTGGGCTTGCAGTGACGACGCACCGGCGCTGCCGGATGTGTTGCGCCTGCTCAGCTTCAATATCCAGGTCGGCATCAACACCCAGCGTTATCATCACTATCTCACCCGTGGCTGGCAGCATCTGCTGCCCCACGCCCGGCGCCAGCAGACCCTGGGCCAGATCGCCCAGCTGCTGAACGATTTCGACGTGGTGGCATTGCAGGAAGTCGACGGCGGCAGCCTGCGCTCCGGCTTCATCAACCAGGTCGAGCACCTGGCCAGGGAAAGCCAGTTTCCCTACTGGTATCAACAGCTGAACCGCAATCTGGGGCGCTTTGCCCAGCATTCCAACGGTTTTCTCAGTCGCTTCCAGCCGCAACTGCTGGAAGACCACAAGCTGCCCGGCATGCTGCCCGGCCGCGGCGCTATCCTGACCAGCTTCGGCCAGGGGCCGGACAGCCTGCTGGTGGTGATGATGCACCTGGCGCTGAGTACCCGTACCCGCGCCAGCCAGTTGGCCTATATTCGCGAACGCATCGCCGATCACGCCCACGTGGTGCTGATGGGGGACATGAACACCCATGCCGAGGATCTGCTGGAGCGCTCGCCACTGAGCGGCAGCAAGCTGCACACCGCAAGCCTGCCCGGTACCTACCCGAGCTGGAAACCGGCACGGGTGCTGGACCACATCCTGCTCAGCCCCAGCCTGAGCATCGAGCAGGTGGACGTGCTGCCGCAACCGATCTCCGACCATCTGCCCGTATCCATGCATATTCGCCTGCCCGCAAGCATGTGCAGCCTGCCACCCGCCGCCAAGCAATAATGCACCGCCGGTTGCCAAACCAGCTCGGCTATCTCGGACTGCTGCTCATCTACCTGCTGCTGGCGGGCTGCAGCCGTGGCCTGCAGATCGATACCAGCCACACGGCGCGGGGCCAGGACAGCCGCGTGCAGTACGTGATCCTGCACTACACCTCCTCCAACTCGGCACGGGCACTCAACACCCTGACGCTGGGTGAGGTCAGCAGCCATTACCTGATCGACAGCAACCCACCGGTGATCTACCGGCTGGTCGACGAGGACCGCCGCGCCTGGCATGCCGGCGACAGCAGCTGGCAGGGCCGCACTTGGCTGAACGCCAGTTCCATCGGTATCGAGATCGTGCATCCCGGCTATCGGGACACACCGCAGGGTCGCCACTGGTATCCCTGGGACCCGCAGCAGATCGAGCGGCTGATCCCGCTGTTGCAGGACATTCTGCAGCGCCATGACCTGCCACCGGAGCGGGTCATCGGCCATAGCGATATCGCCCCCCAGCGCAAGCTCGACCCCGGCCCGCTGTTTCCCTGGCAGCAGTTGGCCGCCGCGGGCGTGTCGATCTGGCCGGACGCCGCCCGTGTCACCCAGTATGAACATCTGCTGGCTGGGCAGGCACCGCCACTGGCCTGGTTCGACGCCACCCTGCAGCGGTTTGGCTACAGCACGGCCAGTGCACCGGGGCAGACCGATGCCCTGCGCAACGTCATCGCCGCCTTCCAGATGCGCTTTCGACCGGCCCGGCATGACGGCCTGCCGGATGCGCAGACCGCCGCCATTCTTGCCGCACTGGTCCCGGACAGCTTCGCCGAGATCAGCCGTTTCACCGATCTGGCTGAACCGGCCGTCCATTTCACCCCACCGTAACCAGGGATAGTCCGACACATGCTCAATGGAATCTGGCTGAGCTTCTTCCTCGCCGCCTTCACCGCCGCCCTGTGGCAGTGGCTGGGGCTCGGTGATGGCGAGGTGTTCAGCCGCCTGGTGGCGGCGCTATTCGATATGGCGCGGCTCAGCGTCGAGATCGTGCTGGTGCTGGTCGGGACCATGACCCTGTGGCTGGGCCTTCTGGCGATCGCCGAGAAAGCCGGGCTGATCCGCCTGCTGGCCCGGGTGCTGGACCCGCTGTTCCGTCGGCTGATGCCGGGCGTGCCCAGCGGCCACCCGGCGCTGGGGCATATCAGCATGAACTTCGCCGCCAATATCCTCGGCCTGGATAACGCCGCCACCCCGATCGGCATCAAGGCCATGCACTCGCTGCAGGAACTCAACCCGCAAAAGGACACCGCGACCAACGCGCAGATCCTGTTCCTGGTGCTCAACAGCTCGTCGCTGACCCTGCTGCCGGTGACCGTGTTCATGTACCGCGCGCAGCAGGGTGCCACTGATCCCACCCTGGTGTTCCTGCCGATCCTGCTGGCCACCACCGCCTCCAGCCTGGTCGGGCTGCTGGCGGTGGCGTTCATGCAGCGCCTGCGCCTGCATGACCCGGTGGTGCTGGCCTACCTGCTGGCCGGTGCCGTCGGCATGGGCCTGCTGCTGACCAGCCTGGCCGGTATGTCGGCCCAGGCGCTGGCGGCGACCTCCTCCCTGGTCGGCAACCTGACCCTGTTCGGTATCATCATCCTGTTCCTCGGCGTCGCCGCGCTGCGCAGGGTGCCGGTGTACGACACCTTTATCGCCGGGGCCAAGGAAGGCTTCAGCTTCACCATCTCGCTGCTGCCGTTCCTGATCGCCATGCTGGTAGCCATCGGCGTACTGCGCGCCAGCGGGGTGCTGGATGCCGGGCTGGAAGGCATCCGCTGGATGATCGACGGCCTGGGCTGGGATACCCGTTTCATCGACGCGCTGCCAACGGCCTTCATGAAGCCGCTGTCCGGCAGCGGGGCGCGGGCGATGATGATCGAGACCATGGACACCTTCGGCGTCGACAGCTTCCCGGCGCTGCTGGCAGCGACCTTCCAGGGCAGCACCGAGACCACCTTCTACGTGCTGGCGGTGTACTTCGGCGCCGTCGGTATCACCCGTATCCGCCACGGCCTGGGCTGCGCGCTGATTTCGGATCTGGCCGGCATGCTCACCGCCATTGGTGTGTGCTATTGGTTCTTCGGCTGAGCCAGCCTGCTAAGCTGTGTTGCAGGCCCACGATCGGAATCCATCATGCCTGCACCGCGCTTCGACCAGTTGCACCGCCACACCGGACCCTACTTCGTCGCCCTGGGCGGCGCCGGCATGTTCGGTGCCAATCTCTACCTGTACGGCTCCGCAGGACAATGGATCGGCATCGATTGCGGGCTGGCCCTGGAGTCCACAGCCAGCGGTGACAACCGCGTCTCGGTGCCCAGCCTCACGGCCCTGGAAAAGCACGACATCAAGCTCAGCGCGTTGCTGATCACCCATGGCCACGAGGATCACATCGGTGCCATCCCGCACCTGTGGCGCCAACTCGGTTGTCCGCTATACACCAGCCCCTTCACCGCGCAGCTGATCCGCAGCAAGCTGCCGCAGCACCTGGACTGGCCGGCGCTGCATGAGATCCGGCCGCTGCAGCCGATCGGCCTGGATGCCTTTCAGGCCGAGTGGATTCCCGTCACCCCATTCGATTCCCGAGTCCCATGGCATCCTGCTGCAGGTGGCTGGGCGCCGGCTCTACCACAGCGGGGACTGGAAGCTCGATGCCCAGCCGCTGGTCGGCGAGGTCACCGCCGAGGGCCGCTTGCGGGCCATCGGCCGGGAAGGCGTGGATGTCCTGATCGGCGATTCGACCAACGCGCCGGGCGGTGGCGCCAGCCGCTCCGAGGCGGCGGTGCAGGATGGTCTCTCGGACGCCATCCGCCCTCGGGCCGGGCGAGTGGTGGTCACCTGCTTCGCCAGCAACCTGGCGCGACTGCACAGCCTGGCGCTGATCGCCTTCGATACCGGCCGCTACGCCGGGCTGCTCGGCCGCAGCCTGCGGAGCATGCACGGTGTCGGCCGCGCCCACGGCTACCTGCAGGCGCGGCCGGGGTTCATCGATCCCTGGGAACTGGGCTTTCTGCCACCCCAGCAGCAACTGTGGATCTGCACCGGCAGCCAGGGCGAGCCGATGGCGGCCCTCGGTCGCCTGGCCGCAGGTAGTCATCCGCAGCTGACGCTGGAGGCCGGTGATACCGTGCTGTTCTCCTCGCGGCTGATTCCCGGCAACGAACTGCCACTCGAGCGCATCAAGAGCCAGCTGAAGGGGCAGGGCGTGCATATCATCGATGATGACATGGCGCCGATCCATGCCTCCGGGCACCCACCGCAGGATGACCTGCGCGAGCTGTATGGCTGGCTACGCCCGCGCTATCTGTTGCCGGTGCACGGCGAACCCTACCATCAGCAGGCACACCTGGATTTCGCCCGGCGCCTGGGTATCGGCGGGCTGGTGCCGGCCAATGGCGAGCTGATCGACCTCAGCGGCCAGCCGTGCCGCGTCGCCGAGCTGCCCTGGGCACTGCGGGAAGTGGAGCGCAACGGATGATGGACTTCCGGCAGCGCCTCGACACCCTGTTCAATCTGCGCCGTGGGGAGGGTGTTCCGGTACTGCTGGCGGTACTGTTCTTCTTCTGCGTGCTCACCGCACTGATGATCCTGCGCCCGGCGCGCGATGCGCTGGGCATGCAGCGCGGCATCGAGGCGGTGCGCTGGCTGTTCATCGGCACCGCGCTGGTCACCCTGCTGGCCAATCCGCTGTTCGGCTGGTTGGTGAGCCGTTTTCAGCGATTGCAGTTCATTGCCGCCACCTATGTGTTCTTCGCCCTCAGCCTGGTCGGCTTTCACCTGCTGCTGGTACTGACGCCGCAGGCGGTCGGGGAGATCAGCGGTCAGGTGTTCTATGTCTGGTTCAGTGTATTCAATCTGTTCGCCACCATGTTGTTCTGGGCGCTGATGGCGGATCGTTTCACTCTGGAACAAAGCAAGCGGCTGTTCGCACTGATCGCGGTGGGCGGTACGCTGGGGGCGATCTTCGGTCCCTGGCTGGCGTCGCTGCTGGCCACCCCACTGGGCACTCCGGCACTGCTGCTGGTCTCGGCCGGATTTCTGCTACTGGCGCTGGTGGCAGCCTGGGCGGTGGCGCGCAGCCAACCGCGGCATGCCGGGTCGGCGACCGAACAGCAGGCGGTAATCGGTGGCAGCGCCTGGCAGGGCCTCAAGGCGGTGTTCCGCTCACGCTACCTGCTGGGCATTGCCGGCTACGTGATCTGCATGACGCTGATGGCCACACTGCTGTATTTCACCCGACTGCAGATGGTCGCCGCCCTCGGTGACGATATGGACATGCGCACCACGATTTTTGCCCGCATCGACCTGCTTACCCAACTGGCCACTCTGGTGCTGCAGGCGCTGATCGCCGGGCGGGTGATGAAGCGCTTCGGCGTACACGTGACCCTCATGTTGCTGCCGCTGACCGTGATGTTGGGCTTCATCGGTCTGGCCATGGTCGGTACCCTGGCGGTGCTGATCCTGTTCGAGGCAGCGTTCCGGGCGATCCAGCGGGCGCTGACCCGGCCAGCGCGCGAGACGCTCTACACTGTGGTCAGCCGCGAGGACAAGTACAAGTCCAAGGCTTTCATCGATACCTTCGGCTACCGTGGCGGCGATGTGCTTGGCGCCCAGCTCGAAGGGCTGCTCGGGCGGCTGGGCATGGGCCTGGCCGGTCTGGCCAGCGTTGCCATCCCGCTGGCACTGGCCTGGGCGGCCCTGGGCCTGTGGCTGGGCCGCGCCCAGCAGCGCCTCGCCGCCGAACAGGCAGCCGCGCTGCCTGCAACCCCGGAGCATGCGCCGAATCCACCTTCCGCGAACAGGAGACAACAACAATGATGACACGACGCGATTACCTCAAACTCTGTGCCGCCACCGGCGTGGCACTGGCCATCAACCCCCGGTTGCTGCTGGCTGATAACAGCCCGCGCAACCTCATCACCCGAACCATTCCCGGCACCAGCGAGCAGTTGCCGGTGGTCGGGCTGGGCAGCTCGGCGTCCTTCTCGCGGATCGCCGGCGAGGGCGATACCGCCACTGTGCGGGAGATCCTGCAGACCCTGGTGCAGCACGGCGGCAGCGTGTTCGACACCGCACCCAGCTATGGCGCGGCGGAGCGGGTGGCTGCCGAGATAGCACGGGAAACCGAGCTCAATGAGAAACTGTTCTGGGCCACCAAGGTCAACGTGGCCGGGCGCGGTGGTGGTAGCGCCGACCCGGCGGCGGCCCGGGCGCAGATCGAGCAATCCTTCGACTGGCTGGGCAAACCGGAAATGGACCTGATCCAGGTGCATAACCTGGGCGATGTACCCACCCAGCTGGGCTTGCTCAAGGAATACCGCGATGCCGGCCGCCTGCGTTATATCGGCGTGACCACCACCTTCGCCGAGCAGTACGAGGAACTCGAGCGACTGATGCGCAGTGAACCGCTGGACTTCATCGGTATCGACTACGCCATCGACCATCGCGTCATGGAGCAGCGCATCCTGCCGCTGGCGCAGGAACGCGAGATCGGCGTGCTGGTATATCTGCCGTTCGGGCGCACCCGGCTGTGGCAACTGGTGGAGGGGCATAGCCTGCCGGACTGGGCCGCCGACTACGATATCGCCAGCTGGGGGCAGTTCTTCCTCAAGTTCGTCATCGCCCACCCGGCGGTCACCGCTGCCACGCCGGCCACCAGCCAGGTTCGGCATCTGGTTGATAACCTGGGCGCGGCGACAGGACGACTGCCTGATGAGGAAGGGCGCCAGCGCATGATCGCGCATATCGAGTCGCTGTGATAACAACCCGGCATTTCATTAACGAGCCAAACCTGGTTTCTGACATAGGGATTTCCTTATGTCAGAAACCAGGTGCTTAACTGATATAGTGGTTGCCTGCCCAGCCCAATCTGACATAGCATGCCTGCTATATCAAAAAACTCTCAGTTTCTGACATATGAACCTTTCAGATTTCAACGCAGGCCGCTACGAGCAGCGCTACGAATACAAGGCCTTTCTACCCGAGCCTCTCTGTCATGAATGGATCATCGCTGATCCTGAGCTGATGGATCTGCTGGGGCGAGCCGACCGCGCCCTGGGCGAACTGAACGCCTTCAGCCAGTTGATTCCCGATATCGATTTCTTCATTCGCATGTATGTAGCGAAGGAAGCCACCCAGTCCAGCCGTATCGAAGGCACCCAAACCAATATCGAGGATGCCTTCAAGAATATTGATGACCTTAAACCGGAAGAGCGGGATGACTGGTCGGAGGTACAGAACTACATCCGGGCGATCAACTTCGCCATCGGCGCTTTGGAGGCATTGCCCCTGTCAATACGTCTGCTGCGGCAAACCCATGCCGAGCTGATGCAAGGTGTGCGTGGCGAGCACAAACTGCCGGGCGAATTCCGCACCAGCCAGAACTGGATTGGCGTCAGCCTGAAACACGCTGCCTTTGTCCCACCCCACCATGAGCATGTGCCCGCGCTGATGGGCGATCTGGAAAAGTTTCTACATGCACAACATTTTTTTGTGCATCCGCTGGTACGCATTGCCATTGCCCATTATCAGTTTGAAACCATCCACCCTTTCCTGGACGGCAATGGCCGCCTGGGGAGGCTGATGATTTCTCTCTACCTGGCATCCGAAGGACTGCTGCACAAACCAGCCCTGTATCTGTCGGACTATTTCGAGCGCAACAAGAGCAGTTATGTAGATCATCTGATGGCTGTACGCCACGGCAACCACCTGCGCGAATGGCTGATCTTCTTTCTGTTTGGCGTGGAAGAAACCGCACGCGCCTCGGCCTCGGTATTCCGCGCCATTATCGACCTGAAACAACGTATCGAACGAGAAGTACTACCGCGCTTCGGCACCCGCCGCCAGGACAATGCCCATGACCTGATGCGCCACCTGTATGCTCAGCCGATCATGGATGTGAAATGGGTCTCGGATGTTATCGGTGTCTCCACCAATACGGCAGCAACCCTGATCAGCGACCTGGTGTCCTTCGGCGTATTGGTTGAAATCACCGGCCAGCGCCGCAACCGCCTGTTTGCTTTCAACGACTATCTGCGACTGTTTAGCTCACCCTAGAAGGCTGCTGGGCATCCAGGCCACAGGTAGGCCCGCGACCTGTAGCGAAGCACCACCGGACAAGCTGCTGGCCAACAGCCGACGCCATAGCAGCGCCGCCAGGATCAGCAGCTCTACTCCTTGAGCTTCTGCCACAGCATGCCCAGCGCCAGCAGCGGCGCCCGCAGCCGCTGGCCGCCGGGGAAGGTCATGTGCGGTACCTGGCTGAACAGGTCGAAGCCGCGGCTGGCCTGGCCAGTCATGGCCTCACCGAGGATGCGCGCGGCCAGGTGGGTGGCATTGAGCCCGTGGCCGGAGTAGGCCTGGGCATAGAACACATTGGGCTGGTCGGGCAGCCGACCGATCTGTGGCAGGCGGTTGGCGCCGATACCGATCATGCCACCCCACTGATAGTCGATGCGGGTGTGCCCCAGTTGTGGAAACACCTTGAGCATCTTCGGTCGCATATAGGCGGCGATGTCCGCCGGGTCGCGGCCCGAATAGTGGCAGGCACCGCCGAACAGCAGACGCCGGTCGGCTGACAGCCGGTAGTAGTCCAGCGCCACGCGCTGGTCACACAGTGCCATGTTCTGCGGGATCAGTTGCTGCGCCAGCGCCGGGGCCAGCGGCTCGGTGGCGATGATATAGCTGCCGGCCGCGATCACCCGGCCCGCCAGTTGCGGCTGGATGCCGCTGTGGTAGGCATTGCAGCCGAGCATCAGCTGGGCGGCGCGCACCCGGCCATGCTCGGTGTGCACGGTGATGGTCGGACCGTAGTCGATGGCGGTGACCATGGAGCGTTCGAACAGGCGCACACCCAGCGACTGCGCCGCGACTGCTTCGCCCAGGGCCAGGTTGAGCGGATGCAGGTGCCCCGACCCCATGTCGATCATGCCGCCGACATAGCGATCGGAACCGACCACGCTGTGCATCTGATCCGGCTCGACGATCTTCAGCTCATGCCCATAGCCCAGCGCCAGCAGTTCCTCGCGGTCGGCCCGGAAATCGTCGAGATGCCGCGGCTTGTTCGCCAGGTCGCAATAACCCCAGGTCAGATCGCAATCGATACCGAACTGTTCGATACGCTGGCGCACCATCTGCACCGCCTCGATACCCATCAGCTTGAGTTCGCGCACGCCCTGCTCGCCGAGCACCCCGGCAAACTGGTCCAGGTCATGCCCGACCCCGCGGATCAGTTGCCCGCCATTGCGTCCGCTGGCGCCCCAGCCGATGCGCCGCCCCTCCAGCAGAACCACCGACAGCCCGCGCTGGGCCAGTTCGATGGCGGTATTGAGGCCGGTGAAGCCGCCACCGACGATGCACACATCCGCCTGCTCGTCGCCCTGCAACATGGGATAGTCCGCGTCGGCCTTGCGCGAGGCCAGATAGTAGGAGTTGGGGTAATCGGCAGTGTGTATGGCTTGATGCGACATGGGGAATCCGTTGGCTGGCTGTGCAAGGAGCAGGATAGCGGCATTTGCGCCACGGCAGAAGGCGGCTGCGCCCTGCCTATCGGGGTTGAGCCGACCAATGCCGTCGGTTTTTGCCGATATAATTTGATACTCTTGCCGCCGGCGCCCGCCGCCATGCAATTTTCCCGTTCCCGACAGCCCGTTTTCTCTGTGGATTGACCATGCGCCCAGCCCATGCCCTGATTGATTTGTCCGCCCTGCGTCACAATTACCACTTGGCCAGAAGCCTGACCGGCTGCCGCGCGCTGGCAGTGGTCAAGGCCAACGCCTATGGGCATGGTGCGCTGGAGTGCGCCGCCGCGCTGGCTGACGATGTCGATGGCTTTGCCGTGTCCGCCATCGAAGAGGCGCTGGTGCTGCGCGAGGCCGGCCATCGCCAGCCGATCGTGCTGCTGGAGGGCTGGTTCGAGGCTGCCGAGCTGGAGCTGATCTGCCGCCATGAACTGTGGCCGGTGGTGCATCATCACGGGCAGTTGGCCGATCTGGAGCAGGCCGATCTGCGCCAGCCGCTGCATGTCTGGCTCAAGCTCGACAGTGGCATGCACCGTACTGGTTTCAGCGCCGGGGAGTATCCCGCCATCTGGCGGCGGCTGCAGGGCAACAGCAAGGTTGCCAGCCTGACCAAGATCACCCATTTTTCCCGTGCCGACGAGCCGGAGACCGGGCGTACCGAGCAGCAGATGGAAACCTTCCTGCAAGCCACCGATGGTCTGCAGGGCCCGGCCAGCCTGAGCAATTCGGCCGGCGTGCTGGCCTGGCCCGGAGCCCATGGTGACTGGGTGCGGCCGGGCATCATGCTCTACGGCTCCAGCCCGTTCGGCTTCGAGCAGCCCCAGGCCACCCAGCTGCGCCCGGTGATGCAGCTGGATTCACGGGTGATCGCGGTGCACCAGATTGCCGCCGGCGAACCCATTGGCTACGGCTCGCGCTTCGTTACCCAGCGTCCCAGCCGTATCGGCGTGGTCGCCATGGGCTATGCCGACGGCTACCCACGGCACGCCCCGGATGGTACGCCGGTACTGGTGGACGGCCAGCGCACCTGCATCAGCGGCCGGGTGTCGATGGACATGCTGACCATCGACCTCACCGACCTGCCCGCCAGCGGCCTCGGCAGCCCGGTCCGGCTGTGGGGCGAGGGCCTGGATGCCGGCGAGGTGGCGAGCCATGCCGGTACCATTTCCTATCAATTGTTCTGCAATCTCAATCGGGTACCCCGGCACTATCGGGATTGAAGAGCAGGGCGGGCGCGTTGAAGATAATGCACAGCCGTGCAACAATGTGCCCCACCTGATACTCCCTACCGTTGCCTTTTCGCGAGGATTCCGACCTTGGATGTTGGTGCCCGACTGAAGTCCATCCGCAAACTCAAGGGCCTGTCCCAGCGTGAGCTGGCCAAACGCGCCGGCGTCACCAACAGCACCATTTCCATGATCGAGAAGAACAGCGTCAGCCCCTCGGTGAGCTCACTGAAGAAGGTGCTGGCCGGTATTCCCATGTCGCTGGTGGAGTTCTTTTCGCTGGAAGCGGCGGCGAGTCAGCCGCGCAAGGTGGTATATCGTGCCGATGAGCTGCTGGATATCGGCAGCAATGAGGTGATCATGCAGCTGGTGGGCAAGGATCATCCGGATCGCAGCCTGTCATTCCTGCGCGAAATCTACCCACCCGCCGCCGACACCGGCCCGGACATGCTGCGGCATGAAGGAGAGGAGGCCGGTATGGTAGTGCGCGGGCGGCTGGAACTCACGGTCGGTGAGGAGGTGCATACCCTCGCCACTGGCGACAGCTACTACTTCGAGAGCAGCCAGCCGCACCGCTTCAACAATCCCTTCGACGAACCCTGCGAACTGCTCAGCGCCACCACCCCGGCCAACTTCTGAACTCAGTAGTTGGGCGGGTAGTTGCTGAGAACACGCGCTGCCCGCTCATGCATTTCCTGACTGCGCTCGGCTGGCGACATGCGATCGCGGACAATCTTGCTGTCACTGCCACGCCAGACCAGCCGGCCATCGGCGGCATCCAGCAGATCGATCTGCAGGGTCATGACCTGGTAGTCGACGGTCCGCGTCTGGCTGTAGCCCGGGCCGCCCCAGTAGGGTCCCCAGTAGCCCCAACCACCGCCATAATGGGTAGTGACATTGTCCCGCCGGGTTTCCAGTACCACTGAGGCGCGTACCTTCAGATCGGCGGAGGCGGCATCCTGCGCCGGACGCAGGCCACGCACATCCAACTGCCCGCTGACCGCTTCCTCGACCCGCTGGGTGGTCAGATCACTGGCCAGACGTGGATCGTTGTTCGGTGCGTAGGTCACTGGCGGGTCAGCCCAGCTCCAGGTCTGATACTGGTTGAAATCCCGGCTCACGTCGAAATCCGCGCGTGGGCCCGTGGCCTGACAGGCGCCCAGTACCACCAGCAGCGACAACAGCATCAATGAACGCAACATGGCAACCTCTGCTGTATTGGTGGATATATGGAATCAGACTGCCGTGGCAGTTGATGGTTCTATGCTACGCCGGCGAGAACGGCAATAACAGCTCGAAGCGTGCGCCCTCGCCCGGATGCGAAAACACGCTGATCCGCCCACCGTGCAACTGCACGATTTCCCGACACAACGCCAGCCCCAGACCAACCCCGCCGCGGCTGCGACCGATCTGCACGAAGGGCTCGAATACCCGAGCCTGCTGGCCGTAAGGGATGCCTTCGCCTTCATCCTCGACCGCCAGCAGCAGTTGCTCGTCCTGTTTGGTGGCGGACAGCCGCACCCGGTCGCCCGACTGGCTGTGGCGGATAGCGTTGCTCAACAGATTGTCCAGCACCCGCTCGATCTGCAGCCGGTCAAGCAGGGCCGGTGGCAGCCCCTCGGCGCAGTCCAGTTGCAGGCTCAGACCGCGTTCCCGGGCCCGGTCGACAAAGCGCTCGCGGGCCTGGACCAGCAGATCCGCGGCATCGCATGGGCTGCGTTCCAGGGTCTGCAGACCATTCTGGTAGCGGGAGAAATCCAGCAGCTCGTTGATCAGCCGCACCAACCGGTGCATTTCCTCATCCACCGTGCGCAGCAGGTCATCCTCGCGGGACCCGGGGGCGAACTGCAGACGCTCCAGCAACAGGGCGAAGGCCATGTGCATGCCGGCCACCGGGGTGCGCAGTTCATGGGAAGCACGCAACACGAACTCACTGCGGATGCGCTCGAAGGCGCGCTGCTCGGTGACATCATGCAACACCATGACCATACCCAGCAGACGCCCACCGGTATGACTGACCGGGGTGATGCTGTAGGTCAGCAGCCGCGCGGTGCCGTGCACATCTACCTGCAGATCGCCCAGCACCCCGGACTGGGCCTGTCCGCGCGCCACCTGCCACAACTGCTCGTCCAGCTCCGGGCGCTGCAGTGCCTGGCCGGCGGTCAGGCCCAACTGGCTGGCATCGCAGCCCAGCTGGCGGCCGGCCACCGGGTTGAAGTGCTGCAGCCGACCACTGCGATCGAACAGCAGCAGACCGTCATCGATACTGTCGAGCACCGCCTGCAGGCGCCGCTGCTCCGCCAGCAGCGCCTCCACATCGCTGTCACGGAACTGTTGCAGCGCCGTCGCCATCAGGCCGAAACGGCGGCTCAGGGTGGTCAGTTCGGCCACCGTGGTGACCGGCAGGGTGACCTTGAAATCGCCCTTGCCGATCAGGTCCGCCGCCTCGGCCAGCGCCTCGATCGGCCGCCCGAAACGCTGCGCGCTGCTGTGCGCGGTGACCAGCCCCAGCACCAGCACCGCCGCCCCGACCAGCCCGAGCAAGCCGGCAATCAGCCAGGCACGCTCGCGGGCATGCTGCTCGCCGGCACGCAACTGCGCCAGGTACTGCTTGAGCAGGCTGTCGATATGGTCATGGATGGTACTGAACCGGTGGCTGAATTCGTCACTGCCGAGAATCTGCTGGCGCACCGCCAGCGGCTCGGCCAGCAGGTCCTCGAATGCCGAATAGGCCTCGCTCAGTCGTTCCAGCGCCTGGCGCTCGGCCACGCTGGGCATGTCCTGTGTGGCCCGCCGCAGCCAGTCATCGAAGCGCTGATCGGAGGCACGGATCGCCGACAGGTCCAGCTCCTCGGCCAGTAGCAGCGCTACCTGACGATTCAGTTCCTGGCTCAGACCCATGGCCGCATCGATGCTGCCCAGGCTGTTGATCACCGTCTGGTTCTGCGCACGGGTCAGGTGCAGAACGCTGAAGATCCCCAGCAGCAGGCCGATCAGCGCCACCGTGAGCAGCGCGCCGCTACTGAGAAACAGCCGGCTGCGCAGCTTCACAGGCCAAGCTGCTTGCGCTTGCGGTACAGCGTGGAAGCATCGATGCCGAGGGTCCGTGCGGCCTGCTCCAGCGTCTCGCTGCTGCCCAGCACCGCAGTGATATGCGCTCGCTCGAGCTCTTCGAGGCTGAGCCGGGCACCCGCCCGCGGCACACTGTCGGTCAGCGGCACATCCAGGCCCAGATGACTGAGCTCGACCCGCTCGGCAGTGCAGATGATGCTGGCACGCTCGATCACATTGCGCAGCTCGCGGATATTGCCGGGCCAGCGACAGCTCTGCAGCGCGGCCAGCGCCTCGTCGCTGAAACCCCGGGCCGGGCGCGCGTAATCGCTGACAAAGCGCGCGAGAAAGCCTTCAGCCAGGGCAGCGATGTCCTCGGCGCGTTCGCGCAGCGGCGGCAGGGTCAGGGTGATGACATTCAGGCGGTACAGCAGGTCCTCGCGGAACTGGCCTTCGCCGACCATCTCCTGCAGATTGCGGTTGGTCGCCGAGAGAATCCGTACATCGGCCTGGCGGGTCAGCGGGTCACCAACCCGTTCGTATTGCCGATCCTGGATGAAGCGCAGCAGTTTCGGTTGCAGGGGCAGCGGGAAATCGCCGATCTCATCCAGAAACAGCGTACCGCCATCGGCCTGGCTGACCCGCCCCAGGGTATTCTCGGTGGCGCCGGTAAAGGCCCCGCGGGCATGGCCGAACAGCTCACTCTCCATCAGCTCGGCGCTCAATGACGGACAGTTGATGGTCACACAGGGACGCTGGCTGCGCGCGCTCCAGCCATGGATGGCGCGGGCGAGTTCCCCCTTGCCGGTACCTGATTCCCCGAGAATGAGAATGTTGGCATCGGTATCGGCCACCTGCCGGGCAGTGTCCAGCACTGCCATCATCATCGGGCAATCGGAATCGAGCGTTGCCGCCACGGCCGGCGCCTCCTGCTCCAGCGCTTGCAGCCGGGCCGCCATGCGACTGGTCTCCAGCTGCCGCGCGGCGGCCAGACGCAGTTGCTCGGGGCTGCAGGGTTTCACCAGGTAGTCCGCGGCACCGGTCTGCATGGCATTGACCGCCGTATCCACCGCCGAATGCGCGGTCACTATCACCACCCGCATCCAGGGCGCCTGCACGCGCAGGCGCGCTAGCACCTCCAGGCCATTGTCGGCACCGAGGCGCAGGTCGAGAAAGCACAGATCGAAGACCTGACTCTGGATCAGCGCTTCGGCGTGGGCCGCGCTGGCGGCGCTGGCCACCTCGTAGCCCTGGTCTTCCAGGCAATAGCGAAAGGTACGCAGGATGGCCGGTTCGTCATCGACTAACAGTATGCGCCCGTCTGTAGCATCAGTGATTGGCATTGCCCGCTCCGTTGATGGCCTGTGAATGATTAGTCAGCGGCGAACCGGGCAAGTTGCACGATGATTTTTCCGCGCTTCTTGCATTGTGCACGGCCACGACCCTGGGACATCGACACAACCAATTGAAAAATATGGGATTTCTTTTTTACCCGAAGCTGGCACGGCAGCTGCAACGCTCTACCCTGAGCGGTTACCGCTAGAAAAGAAGGAGTCATGCAATGCATACATTGAAGAAACTCGCTATGGCCACCGCGACCGCTGGTGTCCTGGCCCTGAGCCCGATCGCCGCGCATGCCGCTGATGGCGACCTCAGCCGGCAGTTGACTGAAGCGCGTCAGGAAGGATCGGTGTGGACTGCCTTTGCACTGAACCGGCACCTGAGCCCCTTCAGCATCGATGTGGAGATCGAAAACGGCGTCGCCATCCTGACCGGCGAGGTCGAGTCCGAGGTGGACCGCGACCTGGCCGAACAGGTGGCGCTGGGTGTGGATGGCGTGAGAGAGGTCGACAACCAGCTGCAGGTAGCCGGGGAAGAGGTGGAGCGCAGTGCCGATGGCAGCGATGGCCGGGCCTTTTCCACACGTTTCAATGATGCAACCACCACGGCCACGGTGAAGTCCAAACTGCTATGGAACCGCAATACCGAAGGCCTGGATATCAATGTCACTACCCGCGATGGCGTAGTTACTCTGGAGGGCCGCGCCGATTCGGACGCTGCCAGTGAACTGGCCGAGCGCCTGGCGCGCAATACCGAGGGTGTACGTCAGGTCGACAACAAATTGAACGTCAGTGCCGAGGGTGGCACCAGTGACAGGGCCAAGGCCCGCGTGGATGATGCCGGCGGCGCGATCAGCGATACCTGGATCACCAGCAAGGTGAAATCCAGCTTCCTGTTCAGCAGCAATCTCGACGGCCTGGATATTTCCGTGGAAACCAAGAGTGGCCAGGTAACCCTGAGCGGTCAGGTCGCCACTGATGCAGAGAAGTCCCTGGCGGTCGAGACTGCCGAGAACATCCGCGGCGTGCGCGGGGTCAATGCCGATGCACTGAGGGTCGGCGGCAGGGAGAGCTAGATCGGTGCTGAAGCACTGAAGCGCTATTCCATCAACCGAGGAGAACTACCATGCTGAGTTGGGCCATTACCTTCCTGATCATCGCCATCATCGCTGCGGTACTGGGCTTCGGTGGCATTGCCGGCACCGCCACAGGTATCGCCAAGATCCTGTTCATCGTATTCCTGGTGCTGTTCATCGTGTCCTTCATCATGGGGCGTCGCCCCAAGCTATAGGTCACTCAACCGCAGCGCGAAACTCATACCGGCCACTCATGTGGTCGGTTCGCCTTCCGGAAACCGCACGCTGACCAGCAGACCGCCCAGTTCACCCTGCTCCAGGCTGATCTCGGCCCGGTGCGCACGACAGATCTCGCCGACGATGGACAACCCCAGGCCACTGCCTTCACCACCCTGACGGTAAAAACGTTCGAATACGCGGGCACGCTCGGTTTCCGGGATGCCCGGGCCGGTATCCTCGACTTCCAGACGAGCCGGTGATGTCAGGCGCAGCACGATCTGTCCACCCGCCGGAGTGTGCGCCAGCGCATTGTCGATCAGATTGCCCAGCAGTTCCTGCAGCAGGGTCGGCTCGCCCCAGACGGTAAAGGGCTGCGACACGTCCAGCGCCAGTTCGACGCCGCGACCATAGGCCAGCGGCACCATGGCCATGGCCACCTCCTGCACCAGTGGCTGCATGGCGATACGCTCGGCGCTGCCATCGGCCACTGCCCGGGCGCCGCGCTCGATACGTGCCATGGACAGCAGCCGGTTGGCCAGCGCAATGGTGCGGTCGGCGCTCAGCTCGGCATCCTGCAACGCCTGGCGCCACTGCTCCGGCCGCGTGGAACGCAAACCGAATTCGATACGCGCCTTGAGCGCCGACAGCGGCGTGCGCAACTCGTGGGACGCTTCGGCGATAAAGTCGCGCTGACGTTCGAAGTTCTCCTTGAGCTGGCTGGTGAAGTGGTTGATGGCGTCCACCAACGGACTGATTTCCCGTTGTAGCCCCTCGGTGCTGATCGGGCTCAGATCATCGCTGCGCCGCCTGGCCACCTCTTCCTTGACCCGCCGCAGCGGCCCCAGTGCCGCGTTCACCGTCAGCCAGACCAACAGCAGGGCGCTGATGCTGAGCACGCTGAGATTGATCAGCGAACGCTGCAACAGGTGGCGCGCCATGCCTTCACGGGCATTCAGCGTTTCCGCCACGCGGATCTCCGCCATGCCGTGCTCATCACCCACGCTGACCGGCTGCAGCAGGCTGATCACGCGCACCTCGGTGTCACGGTAGCGGCCATCGTAGAAGCGGGCCAGCGCCGGATAGTCACGGGTCATGGGTGCGCCTTGCGGCGGCGCCGGCAGGTCCTCGTAGCCGGAAACCGAGACCCCCTGCCGATCCAGCACCTGATAGTACAGCCGCCCGGTGATGTCATAGGCAAAGTTGTCCAGGGCGATATAGGGCACCTCGACGGACAGTCGACCCTCGGCATCGAACAGCCGCTCGGCAATGCTCCGTGCCGAGGACAGCAGCGAGCGGTCATAGGCGGTATCGGCGGCCTCCCGGGCATTCCAGTAGGCGCTGATCGCTGCCAGTACCAGCAGCAGGCTGAGCATCAGCGCCAGCCGCACCATCAACCGCCGGCGCAGGCTGCCGGCGCTGCGCCGGCTCATTCGGCGACTTCCAGCAGATAGCCCAGGCCACGGAAGGTGACGATGCGCACACTGCTGCCATCGAGCTTGCGCCGCAGCCGGGAAATGTAGATCTCGATCGCCTCCGGGCTGGCATCCTGATCCAGGCCGAAGACCTTGCTGGCCAGTTGCTCCTTGTTCAGCAGCCGTCCCGGCCGGCTGATCAGGTTTTCCAGAACCGCATGCTCGCGTGAGGGCAGTTGCAGGGGCGCATCGTCCAGGGTGAAGCGGCGGTCAGTCAGGTCATAGACCAGCGGCCCGCAGCGTTGCTGGCGCTCACCGCCCATCAGGCTGCGGCGCAGCAGGGCATTGACCCGGGCCTCCAGCTCGCTGAGCTCGAAGGGCTTGGCCAGGTAGTCGTCGGCACCCAGATTGAGACCGCGTACCCGGTCGCTGACCTCGCCGCGCGCGGTCAGGATCAGCACCGCCAGGGTCTGGCGCCGCTCACGCAGCTGACGCAGCACTTCGAAGCCGTCCATCCGCGGCAGCCCGACATCGAGAATGGCCAGGGCGTAGTCCTCGCTGCGCAACGCCAGGTCGGCAGCCACCCCGTCATGCAGCGTGTCCACCGTCAAACCGCCCGCCTTGAGCGCGCGGGTCAGGCTGTCAGCCAGCTCCGGATCGTCTTCCACCAGCAGAATACGCACCGGCCCGTTCCTCCCTAAGTTCGTTTAACCGAGTTTACACCGCCAGTCGCGCTACAGCAGTGGCAAGTTTCGATGACAGGTTGATGAAAGGTTTCCACATTAGGCTGCGGAACCTTACACCGAATACCACCCGATTCAGAGAGAGCGCACAGCGCTCCGTACAACAAGAACAATGGAGAAGCTGATGCCAGTCAGTTCCACAACCCTGATGTTACGTGCTGCCCCTTTGACGCTGCTGCTCTGCCTGCCGCTGGCGCAGGCCCAGTCCGCCGACGGCTTCCTGGCCGGCAGCAAGGCCAGTCTGGAAATGCGCAACATCTACTACAACCGCGACTTTCGCGAGGGCACCGGCCAGTCCAAGCGCGACGAATGGGCCCAGGGCTTTCTGCTCAACCTGCAGTCGGGCTATACCCGCGGCCCGATCGGCTTCGGCCTGGATGCCCAGGGACTGCTGGGCGTCAAGCTGGACTCCAGTCCGGATCGGACCGGGACCGGGCTGCTGCCAACCCATGATGACGGTCGCGCGGCCGATGAGTACAGCAAGCTGGGGCTGACCGCCAAGATGCGTGTGTCGCAGTCGCAGTTGCGCGTCGGCCACCTGATGCCCTCGTTGCCAACCCTGAGGCCGAACAACAGCCGCATCCTGCCACAGACCTTCCAGGGCGGCATGCTTGAGATCGGCGAGATAGAAAATCTGGGTCTGTCGCTGGGGCGGCTGACCAGGACCAGACTGCGCGAATCCTCGAATACCGAGGATATCGCACTCAACAGCAAGAACAGCCGCTTCGCCGGCGTGACTGCTGATCATTTTCAATGGGTGGGGGCGGACTACCAGTTCACTCCCAGCCTGGCGGGCAGTTATCACCTGGCACAACTGGATGACATCTACCGCCAACAAGTCATGGCTCTGACGCACCGCCGGGCGTTCGGCCCCGGCAGCTTGAGCGCCGAGCTGCGCCTGGCACTGTCCGATGAGCAGGGCGCTGCGCGCGCCGGCAGCATCGACAACCAGGCCTGGCAGGGTGTGCTGGGTTACGGCCAGGCGGGGCACAAGCTTGCCCTGTCGTTGCAGAAGATGCGCGGGGACAATGCCTTTCCGTACATCGATGGCAGCAACCCCAACCTGGTCAACTTCGTGCAGGTCAATGATTTTGCCGAAGCCGGCCAGCGTTCCTGGCAGCTGCGTTACGACTATGACTTCGCCAGGCTGGACATCCCCGGTCTGACGTTCATGACCCGCTATACCAGCGGTGACCAGGCCAAGCTCGCCGCCGGTGGGCAGGGCAAGGACTGGGAGCGCAATATCGAGCTGCAATACATTGTGCAGAGCGGTGCGCTGAAAAATGTCGGGCTGCGCTGGCGTAATGCGACCTATCGCTCCAGCTATGCCCGCGACCTGGATGAAAACCGGCTGATCATCAGCTATACGCTGCCGATCCGCTGAACCTAGCCTGATTGCTATTCTGATAACCTCCGAAGAGGAACTGCGACATGAAAACATCTCTGCGCACAGTACTGCTCGCCGTGGCCTGCCTGGGTCTGGCGGCCCCTGCCATGGCCGATGAGCCACGGCGCCCGGAATGTATCGCTCCGGCCTCGCCGGGCGGTGGCTTCGACCTGACCTGCAAGCTGGCGCAGAGCGCACTGCTGGACGGCAAATACATCAGCAAACCCATGCGGGTGACCTACATGCCCGGCGGCATCGGCGCGGTGGCCTATAACGCGGTGGTCGCCCAACGCGCCGCCGAGGAAGGCACCATTACCGCCTTCTCCAGTGGCTCGCTGTTGAACCTGGCCCAGGGCAAGTTCGGTCGTTACGACGAAAGCGCGGTGAAGTGGCTGGCTGCCTTCGGTACCAGCTATGGCGCCATTGCCGTGCGTGCCGACTCGGAGTTCAAGACCCTGGATGACCTGGCCGCTGCGCTCAAGGCCGACCCGGGCAAGGTGGTCATCGGTTCCGGCGGCACCGTCGGCAGCCAGGACTGGATGCAGACTGCATTGATCGCCCGCGCTGCCGGTGTCGATCCGCGCCAGCTGCGCTATGTCGCGATGGAAGGCGGTGGCGAGCTGGTGACCTCACTGCTCGGCGGGCATATCCATGTGGCCAGCACCGACATTTCCGACTCCATGCCGCATATCGAAAGCGGTGATATCCGCCTTCTCGCGGTGATGGCCGAGGAGCGCCTGCCGGGTGAGCTCAGCGAACAGATCCCCACCGCCAAGGAGCAGGGCTATGACGTTACCTGGCCGGTGATCCGCGGTTTCTACATGGGGCCGAAGGTGAGCGACGAGAAATTCGCCTGGTGGAAAGACGTCTTCGACAAGATGATGGCCTCCGAGGAGTTCGCCGAGCTGCGCGAAAGCCGCGAGTTGTATCCCTTCGCCATGAGCGGTGACGAGCTGGACGCCTATGTGAAACAACAGGTCAACGACTACAAGGCACTGGCTGCCGAGTTCGGTCTGACCCGCTGATCGGTTGGCGCGGGCTGGCGTCCTGCCGGCCCGCCTGCGTGAGGATTCCCGTTATGTACCAACGTCTGTTTACCGGCTTTCTGCTGGTGGCCTGTGCCGTGCTCGGCTGGATGGCCTGGGGGCTGGAAGCACCCTTCTCCTACGAACCGGTCGGCCCGCGTGCCTACCCGCTGCTGCTGCTGGGCCTGATGGCCGCCGGTGCACTGCTGCTGTTCATCAAGCCAGCGCTGGAAGGTGGCGACTCGGCGGAGGCGCCGCTGCCGCCGATCATGATACCCAAGCTGCTGTTGTGCCTGGCGCTGCTGCTGGCACTGGCGGCCCTGTTCGAACGCCTGGGCTTCGTGCTGAGCAGCATCGCCTTCGCCTATGGCATGTGCCGCCTGTTCGGTGGCCGCAACCTGCAGGCCATCGTGGTCGCAGTCGTGTTGGGGCTGGGCCTGTACTTCCTCTTCGATCGCATTCTGGATGTGCCGCTGCCGCTCGGTGTGCTGGCCGCCCTGGAGAACTGATATGGATACGCTGCACTATCTGGGACAGGGCTTCGGTGTCGCCCTGAGCCCGAACAACCTGCTGACCGCCCTGGCCGGCACCACCATAGGTACCATCGTCGGCCTGCTGCCGGGGCTGGGTCCGATCAATGGCGTGGCGCTGCTGATTCCGGTGGCCTTTGCCCTCGGCCTGCCGCCGGAAACCGCACTGATCCTGCTCGCGGCGGTGTACCTGGGCTGCGAGTATGGCGGTCGGATCTCCTCGATCCTGCTGAACATTCCCGGCGAAGCCTCCGCCGTCATGACCACCCTGGACGGCTATCCGCTGGCGCGCCAGGGCAAGGCCGGTATCGCCCTGTCGATCTCCGCCTGGAGCTCGTTCATCGGCGGCTTCATCGCCACCGTCGGGGTAGTGATCTTCGCTCCGCTACTGGCCACCTGGGCGGTATCCTTCGGCCCCGCCGAGTATTTCATGCTGATGGTGTTCGCCACCGCCTGTCTGGCCGGCATGGCTGGTGACAAACCGGTAAAGACCGCGGTGGCAGTACTCATCGGGTTGATGCTGTCGTGCGTCGGCATCGACGCCAACAGCGGCGTGTACCGCTTCACCTTCGGTAGCCTGGGGCTGTCCGACGGCATCCAGTTCGTGGTGCTGGTACTGGGGCTGTTCAGCATCAGCGAGATCCTCACCCTGCTGGAACGCACCCACCATGGCCAGAAGGCGATCAAGGCCAGCGGGCGCATGCTGTTCAACGCGAAGGAAGGCGCCTCGGTGTTCGCCACCAACCTGCGCAGCGGTGTGCTGGGCTTCGTCTTCGGTATCCTGCCGGGCGCCGGCGCGACCCTGGCCAGTGCCATGGCCTACATGACCGAAAAGCGCCTGGCGAGCAAGGACAACCGCTTCGGTAACGGCGACCTGCGTGGCCTGGCCGCCCCGGAAACCGCCAACAGTGCCTCGGCCTGCGGTTCCATGGTGCCGATGCTGACCCTGGGCGTACCCGGCTCCGGTACCACTGCGGTGATGATGGGTGCATTGACCCTGTACAACATCACTCCCGGCCCGCTGCTGTTCCAGAACCAACCGGACCTGGTGTGGGGTCTGATCGCCTCGCTGTTCATCGCCAACGTCATCCTGATCGTGATGAACGTACCGATGATCAAGGTGTTCACCCGCGTCCTCGAAGTGCCGAACTGGACGCTGGTCCCGGCGATCGCCATCATCACCTCGATCGGTGTGTATGCGGTACATGCCACCACCTTCGACCTGTTCCTGATGATCGGCATCGGTGTGTTCGGCTACATCCTGCGCAAGCTGGACTTCCCGCTATCCGGGGTACTGCTGGGCTTCATCCTCGGCGGGCTCATGGAAAGCAACCTGCGCCGTGCGCTGTCGATCTCCAACGGTGACCTCAGTGTGTTGTGGAGCAGTCCGATCAGCATGACCCTGTGGGCACTGGTGGCCTTCATCGTGGCCCTGCCGTTCTGGCGTGCCTGGCGCGCCCGCAAGCGTACTCCTGCACTCCAGCCCGATGCCTGAGGGCAATCCCCTGAAGTACCTGGCAGCCCCGCTCGCGGGGCTGCTCGGCGGCTGGCTTGCCAGCCTGATCCATCTCCCCCTTCCCTGGATAACCGGCTCGCTGCTGGCCGTCATCCTGGTGCGCTGCAGCGGCTGGCTGGTCAATGAACTGCCTGGCGGTCGCCGGGCCGGCCAGTGGCTGGTCGCCAGCGCCATCGGCCTGCACTTCACCGCCCCGGTATTCGAGCAGATGCTCGGGCATCTCTGGCTGATCCTGCTCGGCGCCCTGCTCACCTGCCTGCTCAGCCTGCCGGGTATCATGCTGCTACGCCGCCATGGCGTGGATCGACCCACCGCGTTCTTCGCCAGCATGCCCGGCGGCGCCAGCGAGATGGTGTCATTCGGGCTACGCCATGGCGCCAACCCGGCGCGGGTGGCCGCCGCCCATAGCCTGCGGGTACTGCTGGTGGTGCTGACCATCCCGGCCATCTTCACCTGGAGCCTGCCGCCCACAGAGGCCCCGGCAGTGGTTGCCAGCGACTGGAACTGGCTGCTGGTACTGATGCCACTGGGATTGCTGGCGGCGCTGCTGTGGCGGCGCCTGGGGCAGCCCAACCCGTGGATGCTCGGCCCGCTGCTGTGCTGCGCCAGCGCCAGCGTGCTGTTCGATCTGGAAGTGGCACTGCCGCCGGCCGCCAGTGCCATCGGCCAATGGCTGATCGGCAGCGCCCTGGGTTGCCATTTCGACCGCAGCTTCTTCCGCAGCGCACCGGCCTTCCTGCTGCGCGTGCTGCTGTTCAGCCTGTGCGCCATGCTGATCGCCGCCGGCGCTGCCTGGCTGCTCGGCCAGGCCACCCAGCTGGAAGCGGCCGGCCTGATGCTGGGCATGATGCCTGGTGGCATCACCGAGCTGTGCCTGACCGCCGAGGCGCTGCAGCTGTCGGTGGCGCTGGTCACTGCCTTGCAGGTGGCACGGCTGTTTCTGGTGATGTTTCTCGCCGAGCCGCTGTTTCGCCTGTGGCAGCGCCGGCAACCCCTGTGTCAGGAATCCTGAGTGTCATGCCCGTCCACACCGGGCAGAGGCTTTGTAACTGCGACTTTCAGCCCCTTGCCCGGCTCGCTATCCAGCGTTTAGCCTTGTCGCCCCATCTTTCACAAGGAGCGCTGTTGCCGTGCGGATGACTGTCTGGGATCTGCCCCTGCGATTGTTTCACTGGCTGCTGGTGCTGTGTGTCGCCGGCGCCCTGCTGACCATCAACCTGGGCGCCAGCTGGATCGACTGGCATGGCCGCTTCGGCCTGGCGGTGGTCGGGCTGATCGCCTTCCGGCTGGCCTGGGGCGTGCTCGGCTCGACCCATTCGCGCTTTGCCAGCTTCTTTCCCACCCCGGCGGCCATCGGCCGTTACTGCCGGGGCCAGTGGCAGGGGTTGGGACACAATCCGCTCGGGGCACTGTCAGTGTATGCCCTGCTCGGGCTGTTCGCCTTCCAGGCCGTCAGTGGCCTGTTCGCCAGTGACGAGATCGCCTTCAGCGGGCCGCTGACCCGCGCTGTTTCCTCGAGCACGGTCAGCACCCTGAGCAGTTGGCATCGGCAGACCGAACTGTGGCTGTACCTGCTGGTCGGCCTGCACATACTGGCGATCATCGCCTACCGGCTGCGCGGCAAGCGTCTTGTCGGACCGATGATCCATGGCAAGGTAGAGGTGGATAATGCGGCACCGGCGCCACGGGGCGGAGGCGTGCTGGCGTTTGTCGTCGCCGTGCTGATCGCACTGGCCGTGGTATGGCTGGCCAACGGCGGCTGGATTCCGACACCACCCCCAGCGCCGGCACCTGCCTGGTGAGTCTGTGCGGGCAGCGCCCGCACAGTTGACGGCTTACTTCTGGCGATACTTGTCGTGGCAGGACTTGCAGGTCTGGCCCACTTCACCGAAGGCAACGCGAATCGCCGCCTGATCGCCGCTGGCGGCGGCACTGGCCAGGTTGCCGGTGGTTTCATTCAGACGCGCGGAAATGTTTGCCACGTCATCGAAATTGTCGAACATCTCCGGCTTGACCCGCGTAGCCTGGGAGCCGACCTGCTTGTCGGTGCCCGGTCCATACAGCGCACCCATGCCGGAATTGGCGATGGCGGCCAGGGTATTGGCCGCCGCCGCGACCTGGGCCTGGTTGTAGGCCACGCTCTGGTCGATCACCTGGGCCTTGATCTTGCCCATGTTCCAGGACATGTAGCTGTAGCCGGCCTGGCGCAGCTTGATCTGATCTTCCGGGGACACCACCTCGGCCTGGGCGGATAGGCTGAGGCTCAGCACTGCGGCACTCAGCGCACCGGCTAGCACGGATTTCATCACGTAATACTCCTTGTCTGTAGATATTCGGGCAGCCCCAGGCTGCCGCCCCGTTGTATAACGGCGGACAGGAGAAAATACCAGTGGCCAATAGTATCAAGCTGTTTGCGGCGGCGGTTCGGTACTCGGCCGTTTCACCTCGCTGAGGGTGTTGAAGGCGATATGCGTGCTGGGGAATACCTCGGAGACCTGCTGCTCGATCCAGTCGGTGTCTTCCAGTTGATCCATCACCGGCCCCTTGACCTCGGCCAGGTGGATATTGATGTCCTTCTCCCGCAACCCCTCGCTCAACTCGGACAGCATGTCCAGGCCGGTACTGTCGATATGGTTGACCGCCGACAGGATCAGCAGCAACTCGCGGGTATCCGGATAGTCGCGCAGGGCCTGCAGGATCGCCCGCTCGATAGCCTTGGTGTTGGCGAAGAAGATGTTCTCGTCGATGCGGATGGCCAGCAGCTGCGGCTCGGTTTCCACCAGGTGGCGCTGGGTATTGCGGAAATAGTGGGTGCCCGGCACCCGCCCGACCACCGCTACATGCGGCCGGCTGCCGCGCCACAGCTGGGTGACGATCGACAGTCCCACACCGAGCACGATACCGCCCTCGACCCCCAGCAACAGTACCCCAGCGGCGGTACAGACCAGTGTCAGCCCCTCGCGCCGGTCGTAGCGCCAGGCGCGTCGCAGGCTGGCAATATCGATCAGTGGCGCCACCGCCACCAGGATCACCACCGCCAGCACCACCAGCGGCAACCAGGCGAACAGCGGCGCGATGGTCAGCAGCATCAGGCCGATCACCAGTGCCGAGACGATACCCGCCAGCGGTGTGTTGGCGCCGGCCTCGACGTTGACCCCGGAGCGGGAGAACCCACCGCATACGGCAAAGCCGCCGGTCAGCGCCGAGCCGACGTTGGCCGTGCCCAATGCCAGCAGCTCGCGGTCCGGGTCGATGCTCTGACGCTTGCGCCGCGCCAGTGACTGGGCGATGGAGACACTCTCGACGAAGCTGACCAGGCTGATCAGCGCCGCCGGCAGCAACAGCGCACGCAGGGTGGACATATCCGGAGTGGACCATACCAGCGATGGCAGACCCGCCGGCAGGCTGCCAACCACCGGCACGCCCCGCGCGCCCAGATCCCAGCCGATGGTCACCAGCAGCCCGATCAGCACCACCAGAATCGGTGCCAACCGCGCCAGCAGCCGCGCAGCGGAGGCGCTCAGGCCCAGGCGTTGCAGGTGCCCGGCCAGCAGGCTGCGGGCATACAGCAGCCCGGCCAGGGCCAGCAGCCCCATGCCCAGCACCAGACTATTGACCGGCTGCCAGGCCGCCAGCAACTCGGCCGGGGAATTCGGCAGGCTGGCCAGACCGAGCAGGTGTGGCAACTGGCTGAGTACGATGAGAATGGATGCGCCACTGATGAAGCCACTGATCACCGGGTGGCTGAGAAAGTTGGCCAGAAAGCCCATGCGCAGCAGACCGAGAATGAACAGCAGGATCCCCGACAGCAGCGCCAACCAGATCGCCAGCTGCAGATAGTGCTCGCTGCCGATGGTCGCCAGCGGCGCCAGCAGCGCGGCGGTCATCAAGGCGGTGACCGCCACCGGGCCGACCGACATGCTCATGCTGGTACCGAACAGGGCATACCCGAGCAACGGCAGCAGGCTGGCATACAGGCCGATCTGCACCGGCAAGCCGGCCAGCATGGCGTAGGCCATGCTCTGCGGAATGATCATGACCGCGGTGACCACACCTGCCACCAGGTCGCCGCTGAGCCAGGCCAACCGGTAGTGACGCAGCCAGGCCAGCAGTTCCTCGCCACCGGGCGGTTGCAGACGGGGATTATCGCGTGTCAATCGACTACCCACCCGTGCCTGACCCGCCGTTGCCTATCGCTCCATAGCCGATGCCCCACGCAGAAATCCCCCCAAGCTGTACAGGAAACGACGCCGTCCGCGCGGCGCAACTGAGCACAGTGTAGCGCCAGCCACCCGGCGACGCACCGGGTGCGGCCGGCAGCGCCAGGTGCTGACAGACTGATCGGCCGATATTCAGTGCGGCCAGCACACTGGAGCCCGGGCGGCGGATCGCCGATACTCGGGGACAACAACCGATGGATGGAGAATGGCATGAACCAGCAACGCTTTGATCTGACCGGCAAGACCGCCCTGGTAACCGGTGCCTCCAGTGGCCTCGGCGCGCACTTTGCGAAGGTGCTGGCCGGGGCCGGTGCACGGGTGGTGGTCACCGCCCGGCGCATCGAGCGGTTGCAGGCGCTGGTCGACGAGCTGCAGGAACAGGGCAAGCAGGCAATCGCCCTGCCGATGGACGTGACCGACGCCGACAGCGTCGGCCGTGCCTTCGATCAGGCGGAGCAGCAGTGGGGGCTGGTGGATATCCTGGTCAACAATGCCGGTATCGGCGATCCGGTGATGTTCCTGAACATGACCGAGGGCAACTGGCGCAGCATGATCGATACCAACCTGGACGGTGCCTGGCGCGTCGCCCACCGCGCCAGTCTGGCCATGGCCAAGGCCGGGCAGGGTGGTTGCGTAGTCAATATCGCCTCCATCCTCGGTCTGCGCGTCGGTACCGCGCTCAGCCACTATGCGGTGGCCAAGGCCGGCGTGGTGCAACTGACCAAGGCCATGGCCATGGAGCTGGCGCGCAACGACATCCGCGTCAACGCCATCGCTCCCGGCTACTTCCGCACCGAGATGAACGGTGACTACTTCGACACCGCCAAGGGCCAGGAATACATCCGCAGCAAGGTACCGATGCGCCGCCTCGGGCGTCTGGAGGAGTTGGATGGCGCCCTGTTGCTGCTGGCCAGTGAAGCCGGCTCGTTTATTACCGGCTCCATCATCAATGTGGATGGCGGGCACCTGAACAACAGTCTCTGAGTGCACCCGGCGTCCTACAGCTGGGACCGCAGCCACTCCGCCAACCGCCGGGCCTTGTCCTGGGGTTGGCGCTCGGGTACCCACAGCGCCAACTGGCTGGGGGTATCCACAAAGCCCCAGGGGGCCAGCAGCCGGCCTGCGGCGATATCATCGGCGACCAGCAGGCGTGGCGCGATGGCCACGCCCAGTCCGGACAGGGCCGCCTCCAGCAGATAATACAGATGCTCGAAATCCTGGCCCCGCTGCAGGCTGTGCGTATCCAACGCATTGGCCTTGGCCCAATCCGACCAGGCCCGCGGACGTGACAGGGTGTGCAGCAGGGCTTCCTCCTGCAGCACCGCAGGCGGTTGCTCCAGCAGGGCCGCGGCCCGCGCATAGCGCGGGCTGAATACCGGGCCGATCGATTCACGCAACAGCGGATACACCTGCATGTCCGCCGGCCACGGCGGTTCGGCGAACAGCAGCGTGGCGCTGGTGCCCGGCCGGCGCGGATCGAGTTCACCTTCGCTGGCCGACAGGTGCAGGCTCAGTTCCGGCAGCTGCCGATTCAGCCGGTCCAGCCGCGGGATGAACCAGCGCGCCAGCAGGCTGCCGGGACAGGCCAGCAGAAAGGGCGCCTGCGTCTCATCCTGGCTGATGCGGGCACAGGCCTCGCGCAGGGTATCGAAAGCCTCGCGGCTGGCGTCGCGCAGCTGCCGCCCGGCGGCAGTGAGCTGGATGCCGCGTCCGGCCTTGGCAAACAGCGCCACCCCCAGCTCTTCCTCCAGGCTGCGCAGCTGACGACTGACCGCACCATGGGTCACGTGCAGCTCATCCGCTGCTTTACTCACGCTTTCCAGGCGTGCGGCCACGTCAAAGGCACGCAAAGCGTTCAATGATGGCAGTTCACGGCCCATGGAATGGTTACCTTTTCTCACATATGCAGCACATCTTATCGATTTTTATTGGCCGGTGCCCGTCCTATCGTAATGGCCTACACAGGAGGTCATGCCCATGCACCATTCCACCACCCGCTACAGCCAGGGCGCCGATGCCAGGGGTCAGTTCGGCCAATTCGGCGGACGCTTCGTCGCCGAATCCCTGATGCCACTGATCCTCGAACTGGAACGCCAGTTCAATGCCGCCATGGCGGAGCCCGGCTTTCTCGCCGAACTGGATCGCTTTCAGGCCGAGTTCGTCGGCCGGCCCAGCCCACTGTATTTCGCCGAGCGCCTGACCGAGCTGTACGGCGGCGCGCGTATCTACTTCAAGCGTGAAGAGCTGAACCACACCGGCGCGCACAAGATCAACAACTGCATCGGCCAGATCCTGCTGGCGCGGCGCATGGGCAAGACCCGGATCATCGCCGAAACCGGTGCCGGCATGCACGGTGTGGCCACCGCCACCGTGGCCGCGCGTTTCGGCCTGGAGTGCGTGGTCTACATGGGCGCCACCGATATCCAGCGCCAGCATGACAACGTGGCGCGGATGCGCCTGCTCGGTGCCCGCATCGTGCCGGTCACCAGCGGTACCGGCACCCTCAAGGATGCGATGAACGAGGCCCTGCGCGACTGGGTGACCCATATCGACAACACCTTCTACCTGATCGGTACCGTCGCCGGTCCGCATCCCTATCCGAGCATGGTGCGCGAATTCCAGGCGGTGATCGGTCGCGAAACCCGGGAACAGATGCTGGTACGCGAAGGGCGATTGCCGGACAGCCTGGTGGCCTGCATCGGCGGCGGCTCCAATGCCATGGGGCTGTTCCATGCGTTTCTGGATGATGCCGGGGTGCAGATGATCGGCGTCGAGGCGGCGGGCGAAGGCCTGCATAGCGGCAAGCATGCCGCCAGCCTGCAGGGCGGCTCGCCCGGCGTGCTGCATGGCAATCGCACCTATCTGCTGCAGGATGACGACGGTCAGATCAGCGACGCACATTCGGTATCCGCCGGCCTCGACTACCCGGGGATCGGACCGGAACACGCCTGGCTGCATGAGCAGGGCCGGGTCGAATACGCCGCCATCGATGATCGGCAAGCGCTGGCAGCCTTCCATGTCTGCTGCCGCCAGGAGGGCATCATCCCCGCCCTGGAAACCGCCCACGCCCTGGCCGAAGTGGCCAGGCGCGCGCCGCAGCTGCCGCCAGAGCACCTGATGGTGGTCTGCCTGTCCGGCCGTGGCGACAAGGACATGCCCACCGTGTTGCGTCTTATGGAGGAACAGGCATGAGCTGCCGCATGCACCAGCGTTTCACCGAATTGAACCGGAGCGGCCGGGCCGCGCTGGTGACCTATATCTGCGCCGGCGATCCGGATCACGACACCAGCCTGGCGCTGCTGAAACAGCTGCCGGCGGCCGGTGCCGACATCATCGAACTGGGCATGCCCTTCAGCGACCCCATGGCCGATGGCCCGACCATCCAGGCCGCGGCCCTGCGGGCATTGCAGACGGGCCAGACGCTGCGCAAGACGCTGGACATGGTGCGCCAGTTCCGCACCGAGGATCACACCACGCCGCTGGTGCTGATGGGCTACTACAACCCCATCCATCACTATGGCCCCGGTGCCTTCATCCGCGATGCCAACGATGCCGGCGTGGATGCGCTGCTGATCGTCGATCTGCCCGCCGAACACGATGATGAACTCGGCCCCGGTGCCCGGGCGCTGGGGATGCACATCATCCGCATGGCGACCCCCACCACCGATGCCGAGCGCCTGCCGGCGGTACTGGATGGTGCCGGTGGTTTCCTCTACTACGTTTCCCACAATGGCGTCACCGGTATCGGCGCCGCGGACAATCAACAGGTCAGCACAGCGCTGGCGTGCATCCGTGAACACACCAGCCTGCCGGTGTGCGTCGGCTTTGGTGTGCGCACGCCCGCCCAGGCTGCGGCGCTGGGCCGGGATGCCGCCGGCGTGGTGGTGGGATCGGCGCTGGTGGAAAAGCTGGCGGAGCAGGGCGTGGAACCGGCGCTGGGCTTGGTCCGTGAGCTGGCAGCAGCGCTGAAAATCCGCTAGGTTGAGGGGAGTCGGATGCCAGGAGGGCACTCATGAAACTATCTCTGCTCGGATGGTGCGCCATTCTGGGACTGGCTGCCGGCCTGCTCGGCCCGGCCCAGGCCTCGATGCGCTGCGGCACAGAACTGATTGATACCGGGGCGTTGCTGGAGGACGTGTTGAAGTACTGCGGCGAGCCACAGCAGCGCTCGCTCGAGGAACCGGTGGATGAACATGGCTATTTGATCCGCGGCGCGGTCGCCGTGGAACAATGGCGCTACGGGCCAGACAATGGCATGTACCGCTATTTGCGCTTTCTCGATGGCCGACTGGTGGAAATCCGCGCCCGTCGGTATTGAGTCAGTGGCAGTGCTGGCCGCTACTCCAGGTCGCCGGGATGAAACCCGGCCCACCATGCAACCACGTCAGCGCAGCGCTGCCAGCACCGGCGTCGTATCCGGGCGTACCCCGCGCCAGAGCAGGAAGGCTTCCGCCGCCTGTTCCACCAGCATGCCCAGCCCGTCGATGCAGCGCGCCGCGCCCTGCTGCGCCGCCCAGCGGTTGAACACGGTGGCCTCGCTGGCGTACATCATGTCGTAGCACCAGGTGTGGCCAGGGCGGATCAGGCTCGGCGAGATCGGCGGCAGCTGACCGTCGAGGCTGGCCGAGGTGGCGTTGATGATCAGATCCACCGACTCCTCGATCCATTCGAAGCCGGCGGCGCTGATCGGCCCCTGATCCTTGAACAGCATGGCCAACTGTTCGGCTTTCTCCACCGTGCGGTTGACCACGCACAACTGCGCCGGATGCGCCTGCAGCAATGGCTGGATCACCCCCCGCGCCGCGCCACCGGCACCGATCAGCAGAATGCGCTTGCCGGCCAGCGCCAGCCCGGCGTTGTGTTGGATATCCCGTACCAGGCCTCTGCCATCGGTGTTGTCGCCCAGCAGGCGGCCATCGTCCAGGCGCTGGATGGTATTCACCGCCCCGGCCAGCGCTGCGGCGGGCGTGTGGTTGTCGACCAGTGCCCAGGCCTGCTCCTTGAAGGGTACGGTGACGTTGACGCCCCGCCCACCCTGGTGCAGGAACTCGCGCAGGGTGCCGGCAAAGTCATCCAACGGTGCCAGCAGCGCCTGGTAGCTCAGTTGCTCGCCGGTCTGCCGGGCGAACATGCCGTGGATCAGCGGGGATTTGCTGTGGCCGATCGGATTGCCGATCACGGCATAACGGTCCATCAGTCGACCTCCTTCAACCAGTCACGCGGCGGCAGGAACTCGTCGACCAAGCGCGCTTCGGCAGTGTCGGGCTCCGGCTGCCAGTTGTAGCCCCAGCGCACGGTCGGCGGCAGGGACATGAGGATGGACTCGGTACGCCCGCCGGACTGCAGGCCGAACAGGGTGCCGCGGTCCCAGACCAGATTGAATTCCACGTAACGGCCCCGGCGATATTCCTGGAAGGCCTTCTGCTGTTCGGTCCAGGCTGTGTGTCGGCGGCGTTCGATGATCGGCAGATAGGCCTCCAGATAGGCATCGCCAATGGCGCGCATGAAGGCGAAGCAGCGCTCGAAGCCCCACTCGTTCAGGTCATCGAAGAACAGCCCGCCGATCCCCCGCGCTTCCTGGCGATGCTTGAGGTAGAAATACTCGTCGCACCACTGCTTGTAGCGCGGATAGACCTCCTCGCCAAAGGGCGCGCAGGCGTCCCGAGCCACTCGGTGCCAGTGGATGCAGTCTTCCTCGGTGGCATAGTAGGGCGTCAGGTCGAAACCGCCGCCGAACCACCAGACCGGATCGGCACCCTCCTTCTCGGCAACGAAGAAGCGCACGTTGGCGTGGGAAGTCGGCACATGGGGATTGTCCGGGTGCATCACCAGCGACACACCCAAGGCCTGAAAGCCGCGCCCGGCCAGCTCCGGTCGATGGGCGGTAGCCGAGGGCGGCATGCCGTCGCCATACACATGGGAGAAGCCGACACCGCCCTTTTCCAGCAACGCCCCCTGCTCGATGATCCGCGAACGGCCACCGCCGCCGCCCGGCCGCTGCCAGTCATCCTCGCTGAAGGTCGCGCCGCCGTCGGCCTGCGCCAGAGCCGCGCAGATACGATCCTGCAGGCTCATCAGATAGTCCTTGACGGCGGTGATGTCGTTGGCGTCGGGGATGGATTTCACGGGTACCTCTCAGGCGGGGCGAATGACGGAATCGGTTTGCAGGTCTCTGATCATACTGGGATTGCGCTGCAGACCCAAAACGCCGGGCACCACATCATCCAGCTCGCCATGGAAATACTGTTCCACGCGCAGCCGCGAACGCGCCGGCGGACGCCCCGCCGGGTTGGCCGAGGTCGAGATCAATGGCCCACAGGCGGCACACAGTTGGCGCACCAGCGGATGATCGCTGACACGCAGGGCCACGGTGGCGTGATCACCGGTGACCCACGGTGGCAGCCGGCCCTGGTGCGGAACCAGCCAGGTATTGGGCCCCGGCCAGGACAGCTGCAGCTTGGCCAGTTGGCTGCGGGGCAGGTCCCAGAGCAGGAAGTCGAATTGCTGCATGTCACCGGCGATCAGGATCAGGCCCTTTTCCACCGGGCGCTGCTTGAGCCACAACACCCGCTCTACCGCTGCGGCCTGCCATGGATTGCAGCCCAACCCCCATACCGCCTCGGTCGGGTAGGCGATCACGCCCCCGGACTGCAGCACCCTTCGTATCTGCCCCAACCGCCAGCCTGCCAGCATATTGCGCCCCTTTGATTTTCGAGAAGCGACATTAGCCGAGCCAGCCTTCCGGCTCAAGGTCAGAGATCACCGGTGCGGCAATATCCCTGCGCGGTGTGCTGCACGTGGCCGTCCAGTTCGAGCTCCATCAGCCCCTGCAGCACCTGGTGGATCGGCAGCTCACTGTGACAGGCCAGCCAGTCGGCGGTGACCGGATCGTGACCGAGCCAGCGCCACAGCGGGTGACTGACCTGGCGGGTGACCGCAGCGGGCCCGCTTGCCGCCAGAGCCGCCTGCAGTGGCAGCTGCAGGACCTGAAATACATCCTGCACGGTCTCCACCAGGGTGGCGCCATCGCGCAGCAGGCGATGGCAGCCGCGGGCCTGCGGGTTGTGGATCGAACCAGGCATGGCGAACACCTCGCGGTCCTGCTCCATGGCCAGCCGGGCGGTGATCAGCGAGCCGCTGTTGAGACTGGCCTCGACCACCAGGGTGCCCAGACTCAGGCCGCTGATGATGCGGTTGCGCAGCGGGAACAACCCGGCGTGGGGGCTGGTGTGCGGCAACTGCTCGGAGACCAGCGCTCCGCCCGCAGCCACTATGCTGTCGGCCAGCCGGCGGTGCCGGCGCGGATAGCAGTTATCCAGCCCGGTACCCCACACGGCGATGGTCTGCCCGCCGCCATCCAGCGCGCCCTGATGGCAGGCGCCGTCGATACCCAGTGCCATGCCGCTGGTCACCGTCAGGCCATTTTCCGCGAAGCTGCGGGCAAAGGCGCGGGCGGTGGCCGCGCCATGCGGGCCGGGATGACGGGTGCCGACCATGGCGACCTGCGGATCGACCAGCAGCGCCGGATCGCCGCGCACGAACAGCGCCAGTGGCGGGTCGCTGATTTCCCGCAGCAGCGGAGGATAGTCGGGACTGTCGAGGGTCAGCAGATGGCAGCCCGGCTGCTCCAGCCAGGTCAGGCTCTGCTCGATGCCCTGCAGCACCCGGCTGTCGCCCCGGCATTGCAGGATGCTGTGCTGCAGGCGCGCAGGCAGCCCCAGGCTGCCAAGCGTCAGCAGATCGGCGTGCAGCAACGCCGGCGGGTCGGCTACCAGCTCAAGCAGTTGCCGGCGCGCGGCCGGGCCCAGCCCGTCGAGCAGGCTCAGAGCCAGCCAGGCCTGCCGGCGGTCGCTCGGGTCGAAGGACATGGATCAGGGGCTCGGCAACAGCGGGGAGGAAAAGCGAGAACAGCACAGCGGCGCCACCCCGGGTGGCGCCGCCGATCATCAGGGATTGCGGACCTTGTCCAGGATCGCCAGCTGGCGCTGGGCATTGAGCACGATGCCGTAACTCATGCGCTCATAGACCCGGAATACCATCAGCAGGCCGGCACGCTCATCGGGCAACTGCACGCGCTCGTTCTGGATGCGGTCGCGGACGGTTTCACCGGTCTTGTAGATGGCCAGGACGTTGCCTTCCTCCAGATTGTCGCGCGCCCCCTTGTTCAGGATGACCACATCGTACTGGCCGATCTGGGTCACCCCATTGGGAACATCCAGGATCAGGCCTTCGATCTCGTCCTGCGGATCGCTGGGGAAGAAGGTCGAGGCGACGGCGCGCTCTTCGGTTTCCAGCAGGCGATCACCGATGCGTACTTCCTGGCGGCTGCGGCTGACCATCAGCGTGGTGATGTCGCGCTCGGTGGCCAGCACCTCGGCGTTGCCGATTTCCTGGGCATGGATACCGAGGAAATCACCGTTCTGCGGGTCGCTATAGGCCTTGCCGCGGCGGTACAGGCCATAGGCCGGGACGTCGTCATTCACCTCGCCGCGGGCATACACGCGGTTACCGGCACCGGCTACCACGCTTTCCGCTTCGCCACCGATGACATAGGGCGCCGCTTCCAGTTCCGACTCGTCTTCCATGATGCGACCGGCATTCAGGAAGGCGTTGATCGCCTCCAGCGGGATGGTGGGGATGGCTTCAGCCATGGGGGTGCTGCGTACGCTGGGTGACAACTTGATGGTGCCACCCTGGCCGCGGTTGACCGTCAGGCGTGGCTGGCCGTCAATGTAGACCAGCGAGATGACGTCGCCAGGGTAGATCAGATGGGGGTTGTTGATCTGCGGGTTGGCGTGCCAGATTTCCGGCCATTTCCAGGGCAGCGTGAGGAAACGACCGGCAATTCCCCACAGGGTATCGCCCTTGACTACTTCGTAACGTTGCGGGTGGTTTTCCCTGAACACCGACTCCTGCGCCTGTACCAGAATGCTCACCGAGAGCAGTACCAGGCCGAGTAATGTTTTCCTCATGACACGAATCCCTTTATTATAGAGGCCAGCACCCAGGTCCCACGCCCTCCGGCGTGCGGACCAGCTATACTTCCAAGCTGCTCGCATATTAGCAGCACCTTACAGATCAGTTCTACAAGTGCATCACAAACCGACATGGCCATATTGAATATTCTAGAATTTCCCGATCCGCGGCTGCGTACCATCGCCAAGCCGGTGGAAGTGGTGGATGAACGCATCCGGCAACTGGTCGATGACATGTTCGAGACCATGTATGACGCACCCGGGATCGGCCTGGCGGCGACCCAGGTCAACGTGCATGAACGCGTCATCGTCATCGACCTGTCGGAAGAGCACGACCAGCCGCTGGTGTTCATCAACCCAGAGCTGGAAACGCTGACCGAGGATCTCGAAGAAATGCAGGAAGGCTGTCTCTCGGTGCCCGGCTTCTATGAGACGGTCACCCGCCCCGAGCGGGTCCGGGTCAATGCCCTGGGCCGCGATGGCGAAGCCTTCGAGATGATCTGCGAGGGCCTGCTGGCGGTATGCATCCAGCATGAGTGCGACCACCTGAACGGCAAGCTGTTCGTGGATTACCTGTCCAACCTCAAGCGTGACCGCATCCGCAAGAAGCTGGAAAAGCTCCACAAGGCGCAGGCCAACGCCTGAGCCTGTGCCAGACCCGAAGGCTTGCTGCGGCAAGCCTTTTTCTTTACCCGGACGACACCTCGGCAGGCGCTTGCCGAGCCGACAAGGCAGCATTGCATGAACAGCTCTGATCTACGCATCGTTTTCGCCGGTACCCCGGAATTTGCCGCCGCGCACCTGCAGGCGCTGTTGCATGCCGGCTTGAATATCGTCGCGGTGTACAGCCAGCCGGACCGGCCCGCCGGGCGCGGCCACAAGCTGACCCCGAGTGCGGTCAAGCAACTGGCCCTGCAGCATGACCTGCCGGTATACCAGCCGCAGACCCTGCGCGCCGCCGAGGCCCAGGCCGAGCTGGCGGCGCTGCAGCCGGACCTGCTGGTGGTGGTCGCCTACGGGCTGATCCTGCCGCAGGCGGTGCTGGACATCCCGCGCCTGGGTTGCATCAACAGCCATGCCTCGCTGCTGCCGCGCTGGCGCGGTGCGGCGCCGATCCAGCGCGCCATCGAAGCCGGCGACAGCGAAACCGGTGTCACCGTGATGCGCATGGAAGCCGGACTGGATACCGGCCCGATGCTGCTCAAGAGCCACACCCCGATCAGCGCCGGGGATACCGGCGGCAGCCTGCATGACCGGCTCGCCGAGCTGGGCCCGCCGGCGGTGCTCGAAGCCATCGACGGGCTGGCCGCCGGCACCCTGCAGGGCGAGGTGCAGGACGACAGCCTGGCCACCTATGCACACAAGCTGGGCAAGACCGATGCGCGGATCGACTGGTCACGCCCGGCAGTACAACTGGCGTACATGATCCGCGCGTTCAATCCCTGGCCGCTGGCCCATGCCCGCTGGCAGGACCAGCCGCTCAAGGTCTGGACCGCCGAGGTCGAAGCCGGCCAGGGCCAGCCCGGCGAAATCCTCGATTGCAGCAAGCAGGGTCTGCTGGTGGCCTGTGGCGAGCAGGCACTGCGCCTGACCCGGCTGCAACTGCCCGGCGGCAAGCCGCTGGCGTTCACCGATCTGTATAACGCCCGCCGCGACCAGTTCATCCCCGGTCAGTCGCTGGCGAACGGCCAATGAGCCCGCGCCTGGCCGCAGCCAATGCGCTGGCCGCCGTCATCGCTGGCAAGGCCTCGCTGGGCAGCAGTCTGCCGCCGCAACTGGCGCATGTCGCCGCCCGGGACCAGGCGCTGACCCGCGAGCTGGCCCTGGGTACCGCACGGTGGTTTCCACGCCTGCAGGGACTGGCCGACCATCTGCTGCAAAAGCCCCTCAAGGCGGCCGACCGCGACCTGCAGGCGCTGTTGCTGGTCGGCATCTACCAACTGCTGTACACCCGCGTTCCCGCGCATGCGGCGATTGGCGAGACGGTCGCTGTCGCGGTCAGCATGAAGAAGGCCTGGGCCAAGGGCATGCTCAACGCGGTGCTGCGTCGGGTGCAGCGCGAAGGCGCCGAGCTGCTGGCCGAGCTGGAACATGACCCGGTGATCCGGGTGGCGCATCCGCGCTGGCTGCAGAAGAGCCTGAAGCAGGCCTGGCCGGCGCACTGGGAAGCGCTGTGCGCCGCGAACAACCTGCATCCGCCGATGACCCTGCGGGTCAACCGCCGCCAGGGCAACCGTGACGCCTATCTGGCGCGGTTGCAGGCGGCCGGGATGGAAGCTCTGGCCTGCCCGTTCAGCGCCGACGGCGTGACCCTGGCCCAGCCCTGCGATGTACAGCAATTGCCCGGCTTCGCCGACGGCGCCGCCAGCGTGCAGGACGAAGCGGCACAGCTGGCGGCGCCGTTGCTCGAGCTCCAACCCGGCCAGCGGGTACTGGATGCCTGCTGCGCCCCCGGCGGCAAGACCTGCCACATTCTCGAACTGCAGCCCGAGCTGCGTGAACTGGTGGCCCTGGACCTGGAGCCGGCGCGTCTGGAACGGGTGCGTGATAACCTGCAGCGCCTGGGGCTGGGCGCCACGCTCAAGGCCGCCGATGGCCGCGACCTGGAAGCCTGGTGGGATGGCCAGCCGTTCCAGCGCATCCTGCTGGATGCGCCCTGCTCGGCCACCGGGGTGATTCGCCGGCACCCGGACATCAAGCTCACCCGCCAGCCGGAGGATATCGCCGCGCTGGCCACGCTGCAGGGCGAGTTGCTTGACCGGTTGTGGCAGACACTGGCGGTCGGCGGCATCCTGGTGTACGCCACCTGCTCGGTATTGCCGCAGGAAAACAGCCAGGTGATCGAGGCCTTCCTCGACCGCCAGTCCGGTGCCCGCCAGTTGCCCATTGGCGGCGGCTTCGGCCTGGAGCAGCCCTGCGGTCGGCAACTGCTGCCCCAGCCGGGCGGGCATGACGGTTTCTATCTGGCCAAGCTGCTGAAACTGGATAACGGCACGCTGATGCGAGACAACAGGACCAGTCCATGAAGATCATCATTCTCGGCGCGGGGCAGGTCGGTGGCAGCCTGGCTGCCGAGCTGGCCAGCGAGGCCAACGACATCACCGTGGTGGATACCGATGCGGTACGCCTGCGCGCCCTGGGTGACCGTCTGGACATTCGCACGGTACAGGGGCGCGGCTCACACCCGACCATCCTGCGCCAGGCTGGCGCCGATGACGCAGACATGCTGATCGCGGTGACCAGCAGCGACGAGACCAACATGGTTGCCTGCCAGGTGGCCTATACCCTGTTCCGTACCCCGACCAAGATCGCCCGCATCCGCGAGTCGGCCTATCTGATCCGCAGTGAGCTGTTCAGCAACGAGGCCATTCCGGTGGATGTGCTGATCAGCCCGGAACAGGCGGTGACCACCTATATCAAGCGGCTGATCCAGCATCCCGGCGCGCTGCAGGTACTGGACTTCGCTGGCGGCAAGGTGCAGCTGGTGGCAGTACGCGCCTATTACGGTGGCCCGCTGGTCGGCCAGGAGCTGCGCTACCTGCGCCAGCACATGCCGGGCGTGGACACCCGGGTGGCGGCAATCTTCCGCCGTGACCGGCCGATCACACCCCAGGGTGACACCATCATCGAAGCGGATGACGAGGTGTTCTTCATCGCCGCCTCGCAGGATATACGCACGGTGATGAGTGAGCTGCGCCGGGTGGAAAAGCGCAACAAGACCATCATGATCGCCGGAGGTGGCAATATCGGCGAGCGCCTGGCCGAGGCCATCGAGACCCGCTATCGGGTGAAGATCATCGAGAACAACCGCGCCCGCGCCGACTACCTGTCACAGAACCTGGATCAGGCCATCGTACTCTACGGCAGCGCCTCGGACCGCGAATTGCTGGTCGATGAGAATATCGAGGAGGTCGATATCTTCATCGCAGTGACCAACGATGACGAGGCCAATATCATGTCCTCGATGCTGGCAAAACGGCTCGGTGCGCGGCGGGTCATGGCACTGATCAACAACCCGGCCTATGTCGATCTGGTCCAGGGTGGGCAGATCGATATCGCCATCTCGCCATCCCAGGCCACCATCGGCACCCTGCTGACCCATGTACGCCGCGGCGATATCGTCAATGTCTACTCGCTGCGCCGGGGTGCCGCCGAGGCCATCGAGGTGATCGCCCACGGCGATGCACGCTCGTCCAAGGTGGTCGGCAAGGCCATCAGCGAGATCAAGCTGCCGCCGGGCACCACCATCGGCGCCGTGGTGCGCGATGAGCAGGTGCTGATCGCGCATGACACCACGGTGATTGAGTCCGAGGACCACGTGATCCTGTTCGTTATCGACAAGAAGCACATCCGCGATGTCGAGCGGCTGTTCCAGGTCGGGCTGACCTTCCTCTAACCGGCCAGGTAGCGCAGCACATGCAGTACTCCCAGATCCAGCGCATCACCGGCATCCTGCTGATGCTGTTCTCCACCAGCATGCTGCCGGCGGCGGCAGTGGGCCTGCACTACGGCGAGCATGCGCGCGAAGCCTTCCTGATCGGGTTCGCCATTACCCTGAGCGTCGGCTGCCTGGTCTGGCTGCCGGTACGCAAGCGACGCAACGAGCTGCGTACCCGCGATGGCTACCTGATCACGGTATTGTTCTGGCTGGTACTGGGGCTGTTCGGCGCGGTGCCGCTGTACCTGCTGGAGATGCCCGACCTGACGGTGGCCGATGCGGTGTTCGAGTCCTTCTCCGGGCTGACCACCACCGGTGCCACGGTGATCACCGGGCTGGACACCCTGCCGCGCTCGGTGCTGTTCTACCGCCAGCAGCTGCAATGGTTCGGCGGCATGGGCATCATCGTGTTGGCGGTG
>Ga0172382_10001445_pt1 | contig 42466 bp, 38 predicted proteins | sample Leawel138RmetaG_FD_122245 | JGI IMG/M metagenome (GOLD analysis project Ga0172382, IMG submission 122245) | Leachate microbial communities from a municipal landfill in Southern Ontario, Canada - Leachate well 138R metaG | ecosystem: Engineered > Solid waste > Landfill > Unclassified | place...
CTTCTTGTTCTGTGGGGGCGTGGTGTAGTGGTCGAACATGCGGCCCTGTCAAGGCCGAGATCGCGGGTTCAAATCCCGTCGCTCCCGCTCACAAAAGACTCCTCTTACGAGGAGTCTTTTTTTATTGATTGATTCCCAGCTCTTCAGCCCGCCTCTTCATGAGAAGATGCTGTTTTTCCCTGTCTTTAGGGTAAGTAAAATAAAAACCGCTGAAGAGGATGGCGCAGATGATCCAGGGGATAGGGATAGTCCAGAACATTGCAGTTTGCAGGTCGATCTTATCGGCAATCAACCCAAAGATCAGGGCGACAATTGCCGCGAAATCACTCTCTACAAAAGTGGTCATCGCGAACGCGGTCGAACGCAATTCTGGTGGGACCACCGCAGCCATCATAGGTTCTTTTGAGCCCTTACCGGGCCAACTGATCAATAACCCGATAAAAAAACTGAAAGCTGTCAAAGCAGGGATGCTCCAGTTTTCAGTTCTGGTTAGCAGTATGATCGTCAGCGGAATGCCAAAGATCACCGACATCTGCCCGATGAACGCGCGCCCATATCTGGGACTTTTCTGTTCGGCCCAATCGCCAATAATGCCTCCCATAACGTTGCTGATGGCTGTTCCAACCAGCATGATCCCAAAAACAATGGGTGCTTGTTGGGTGCTTAAACCCCGTTCTTCTACCAACCAGAGGATCAGGAAGGCGCCCATGATCACCCATGGCATCGAACCAGCTAATCCTTGCAGGATGGCCACCCGAATGGTCGGGATTCTCAAAACTCTCAGCAGGTCCTCAACCTGAATTTTATATTTCTCAGCCTGAGCCTGAGTGAGCTGTCCCTTCATTTCGGGCTCAGATTGTCCGCGGATCGGTTCCTTGACAACCAGGAGGATGATGACGCCAGAAATGATACTGGCCAACCCGAGGATGATAAAGCCCCAGCGCCAGAGATCAGGTGTAGCCAGGCTGCCCAAACCCATCGTAAAAACGATGATTCCCAGGATACCTACCCCTTCCAGATAGCCAAGCATGCGTCCCCGGATAGTGGGCGCGAAGGTGTCTGCCATGATCGAGAATGTGGCCGGCATCAGGCAGCCCAGCCCAATCCCCGAAATCACTCGCACGACAATCAACTGACTGAAATTTTGTGTCAATCCCACCAGAATCGTCCAGATACCCCAAAAGCCGGTGCCCCAAAAGAGAACCTTCTTGCGCGAATATCTGTCTGCCATGTAGCCCCAGAATGGGGAGCTCAGCGCCTGGAGCAAGCTGCGAACAAATGTAATCCAGGCCAGGTTGCCAATGCTCAAATTCCAAATCTGGCGCAAGACCGGGCTGAAAATAGACATGGCCTGCGCTTCGCCCTGATCAACAAAATAGCCAGTGGAAAGAGCCATTAGATTCTTGAACTTATACGGTTGTTTTTTTGGGGAGGGGGATTGCGGTGTTTTCATACGCTCCTGACAATCGATTTTGGCTGATTTTAACACTCAATTTGTCCTTGCTGGAAAATTGGTGCTGATAATCTCACAAAATGCCACCACAATCGTGATGTTCCGGTAAAATTTGGATACCAATTACCGAAGGATGAGGTATGAGTAACATAAAACCACCATTCGCACCCCTTGCTGCCCCCGAAGCGATCGTCCGCTCCGACAAGGCACGTTTCACGCTTCTGACCAGCCGTTTGATCCGGATGGAACTTGACCCTCAGGGTCTCTTTGAAGACAGAGCCAGTCTTACCTACTGGTACCGACAGCAGCCTGTCCCAAACTTCACGGTCAACAGAACGGATGGATGGCTGACCATCGAGACAGAAGACCTGACACTGCATTTTTATGAGAATAACCGCTTTCATTGGCGCGATCTTTGGATTGAATTGAAAAAAAGTGGGCAACACTGGCGCTACGGCGATCGCGATTACTCTAATCTGGGCGGAACTATCCGCACACTTGATAGCGCCAACGGGCCTGTCCCACTTGGCAAGGGGTTGGTATCACGCTCTGGCTGGTCACTGGTGGATGATAGCGTCAACCTGGTGCTTGACGAGAATGATTGGCCCATTTCGAGGGATAAGTCACTGGACTACAAAGACCTCTACTTTTATGGCTACGCGCAAAATTACCTTGCGGCTATTCAAGATCATCAGCTAATTTCTGGCAAACCAAACCTGTTGCCGCGCTGGTCGCTGGGAAATTGGTGGAGCCGTTATTGGGCTTACTCGGCTGATGACCTGAAGCAGTTGATGGACGAATTCCAGTCGCGCCAGGTGCCACTCTCGGTCTGCATCGTTGATATGGACTGGCACAAAACCATAACTGGCAACACCTCATCCGGTTGGACAGGCTACTCCTGGAATCGAGAACTCTTCCCCGACCCGGAAGGGTTCATTGCCAGCTTGCACGACAAAAGTCTAAAGACCGCGCTCAATCTGCACCCTGCTGAGGGCGTGCATAATCACGAAGACCGATACCCAGAGATGGCTAAGCGCATGGGTAAAGACCCTGCAATCGGCGAGCCCATTTCTTTCGATATCGCCGATCCCACCTTTGCCCAGGCCTACTTTGAAGTCCTCCATCACCCCCTCGAGAAGCAGGGCATCGATTTTTGGTGGCTTGACTGGCAGCAGGGCAGCCGCTCAAAAATTCAAGGTCTCGACCCGCTCTTCTGGCTAAATCACCTCCATTACTATGATCAGGGCAGGACGGCTGAAAAACGTCCATTTATCTTCTCTCGTTGGCCAGGGATGGGTGGGCAGCGCTATCCCATCGGTTTCTCAGGTGACTCGGTGGTCAGTTGGGCCAGCCTGGCTTTTCAGCCTGAAATGACCGCGACCGCATCTAACGTCGCCTACGGCTGGTGGAGTCACGATATCGGGGGTCATTGTGAAGGGGTCGAAGAGGCTGAGCTCTATTTACGCTGGGTGCAGTTTGGGGTTTTCAGCCCCATTTTCAGGCTGCACTCCACCAATAACGAGTTCATCGAACGCCTTCCCTGGGGTTATGACCTGGACACCTTCCAGCATGCCCGCTATGCCATGCAGTTTAGGCACAAGCTGCTCCCTTTCATCTACACCGCAAATGAACGAAATGCCCGCAGCGGTCAACCAATCGTTTTGCCTATGTATTATTCCTGGCCGGGCAGCGAAGACGCATACGCTTGCCCGGGGCAATACAGCTTTGGTCAAACCATGCTGGTGGCCCCGGTCACCACTCCCATCGATCCAATGACCGGCTTTGCTCGCCACCTGGTCTGGCTGCCAGAAGGTAACTGGACTCACTTCTTTACTAGCGAGTCTTTTCAGGGTGGTTTCTGGCACAGCCTCTACTGCGACCAGGGCGATATCCCCGTCTTCTTACCTGACGGAGCGATCGTCCCCCTGAATGCTGACCCAGTCGCAAACGGGGTTGCTCTGCCCCGAGGCTTTGACGTCAGGGTTTTTGCCGCAGCATTCGGAGAGTTCGATCTTTATGAGGACGCGGGTGAAGGTCAGGCTTATCTGCAAGGAGAATTCTGCCGAACGCTGCTAACACAGTCGCTGGAGCAAGACAAACTGCGAATAATCAAGCAAGCCACGCGAGGGAGTTTTGCGGAGCATCTGCCCGACAGGAGCTGGAAATTTGAAATCATCGCCATTTCAGAACCTGACCGTGCGCTTGCTTTTCTGGACGATGTCCAGATTCCCATCACAACTGCTTACGACAGCGAGCGTAAAAGCCTGGCAACTGAGACAATTGCCTGCCCAAATGGTTCAAAACTGGAAATCATCCTGGAAGGTGTGCGGCAGGAAAAACGCGCAACTACTCCCGTCGAGAAGGTCCACCGGTTAATCCGGCGGGCAAAAATGCCTTCCTTGTTAAAACAACAATTTATGCGCAGACTGCCTGAATTTTTAGCCAATCCTTTCAGTATGTTTGACGTCGCGCATAACTTTAGCCGAAGCCAACTTCTGGCGATAGTTGAATGTCTGGTGCCTGCCAGTCAAAATAAACCAGCGCGGGATATTGACAGCGCTTTTGAGGCATTGCTGAAAAATTTAAGGAATCTGGGAGCCAGTTGATACGGGCGGATCAGGCTTTTCGCTCTCCGATTCTTCCATCGGAATAATGGAAGGTTTCTGCGGATCAATGGTCTGATCCTTTTGCTGTTGGACATGAGGGGGAAGATCCAGCAAGCTTTCATCGAAAATCTTTCGGGGATATCGGCGAATTTCATCAGTTGTCTGAACCACCTCCCGAAAAAGTTGGTCACGGCTTAATTTTCGGATCCAGCTGCCAAGGTCTCGTCCGGTTTTTACCAATTTTCCAGGGCCAAGCACAATGAATGCCAGAATTAAGATCAAGGCTATTTCCATCCAGCCTAGATTTAAGAATTCCATATTTTATTCCTGAGTTTGATCGTCAGTTGTTGTCTTCTCTTCACCAGGTTGTTCAGTTTCAATTTTGCCGCTCAGGCCCTCTTTGAAGGCCCTGATGCCAGAACCAAGTTCCCCTCCGATTTTTGAAATTCTACCTACGCCAAAAATCAGCAGAAGGATCAGCGCGATCAAAACGATCTCTGGTAATTGCAAACTACCCATAGTTACTCCTTATCGCTCTCCGCTGGCGCAGGCTTGCTGGCCAGGGCGGAAAGTAAAATGCTTAACAAATATAATACAGAAAGCGGTAACATGAAAATTAACATGTTAATTGGATCGCCAGTCGGTGTAATGACAGCTGCCAATACCGCAATGACGACAATCGCCACACGCCAACCCTTGATCAATAACCTCGGGGTGACAATGCCAACTTTTGTCAGCACGAAAAACACCAGGGGGAGTTGAAAACTTACCCCGATCCAAAACAGAATATTGGTCGTAAAACTGATGTAGGATTTCAACCGGATGCTGGTGGTGACCTTAAGGATCTCCTGAAAAAACCCCAGTGAGGCTGGCAGCATAACCAGATAGGCAAAGGCCACGCCAGCGAGGAAGAGCAGTACCGCAAATGGAAGGGCGATGTAAATGCCTTTGCGCTCCTTTGGCTTCAAGCCTTTGCTGACGAAGCGCAACAACTGAAAAACAATCCAGGGTAAGGCAAGGATTACCCCACCCAGCAAGGCAACCCGCATATAGACTGCCATAGTTTCGGTAACTTCAATCGCCTGCAGGTTTTGCAAGCCGCCAATTGGACGGGCCAGGAAATCGAGAATTGGATTCACGAAAAAAACAGCGGCAATCACTCCAACCACCAGGCCAAGTAAAGACCATAACAAAGTCAGACGTAGTTCTTCAAGGTGGTCTGAGAGTGGTAATTTTTCTGTCATGCTTTCCATGTCGGGGTTAGTCCCACCGAGGTCCTTCTCAAGCCTGGTTCAACCGAAAACCTGGAGTCCCTCTAAAAGGAATCCCTGTAAAATTTGAATACCTTGTTTTTGTTCGACGTAACCTATTTGGCTCATAAGATGATTCTTCTAAAGCGCTCAATATACTGCAGTCCATCCCCCGATTGCGCTTGCCGGAAGCATTCCATGCGTTGCAGGAAAGTTTCCGTCTCGCCAATCTGAGAGACATGCTTTAGCAGCGCATCCAGTCTTAACTGCCAGTTTTGGGTGACATCCATCTCAAAATTTGCTTCAAGCGGCAGGCTGAGCCAGAGTTCTTTAACCTGGTGCGGATCCAATCCTTCTTCCAGCAGATCAGGATAAAAAGCCGGGTTTCCCGCCGCAGGGAAGATGGCATCAATCACAATCTGTCCGGCAGCGCGATGGTCAGGATGATTGAGGCGTCCCCACTGGTAGAGTAAGAGCGGGTCACAGCTGACGACCACGTCGGGTCGCAGCCTTCTGATCTCCCTGGTTACTTTTTTGCGCGTTTCCAGGTCTGGCACCAAAAACCCGTCCTGAAAATCGAGGAAGAAGATATCCCTCACACCCAGTGTTCTGGCGGCGTTGCTCTGCTCGTGAATTCTGACCTCTTCAAGCTTTTCGGAATCTGGAAATTCAGGGCTGACACCCCTCTGACCTTTGGTGAGCAGCAGATAGCTGACATTGTGGCCTTGTTTGACCAACGCAGCAATCGTGCCGCCCAGGAAAAACTCGGGATCATCCGGATGGGCAAGAATAACCAGAATATCCATCGGGTCCTGCCATGGGGGGAATACTTGCGGGTTAATTGCCCTTGCCTGCATCATTATTCGCTTTGTTATCGTTCCTCGGGGTCCGCTTTCCTCTCCTTGAAGAAGAACGCCCTCTGCCACCCCTTTTTTGAGAACTCAAATTATCTTTCCCCGTGTCTGTCTTGGTCGAGCCTTCTTGCGCTTTTGCCTTTGCTTGACCAGATCGGTTCTTACTTGAGCGCGACCTGCCGCGAGAGGGTTCAGAGCGAGCATCACGACTTTTTGGTGGGCTGCCCACGTTGTCAAAACGAACCATTTCCACGTCACTGTCGCTCGAACTGCTTTCCTCATACGCGGGTATGACCGGAACCTGCTCTGTCATTTTACCGGTTTCAAGTTCAGTCCGTGTGATCTCACGCCTGCCAATTTCAGGGATATCGACAATTACCGAATCAGTCAAAGGTAAAACCTGGAGAACCCGGCCCTCACCCAACGGGGTTTGAACGGTCTTTTTCTGCTTTGGAAGCAGTTTGCGGGCTTCTTCATAAAGGTCATGCTCATAAGCCAAACAGCACCGTAAACGCCCGCAAATACCGGTGATTTCCGATGGTGACAGCGATACGTTCTGAGACTTGGCCATTCGGATCGAGATCGAGCTGAATTCGGTCAAGAACCTTGAGCAGCAGCGCTTTTCGATACCACAAGCCCCCAAACCCGAAATCTCTTTAGCCACGTCTCTGGGGCCCACCTGGCGGATTTCGAGCCTGGTATCAGGGTACATGGGCGCGGCCTCACGAATAAAACTGCGCATGTTGAAATCCGATGAATTTTCATAACTTAAGAAAAGCGTCAGACGGCTGGAATCGAAAGAGTATTCCGCATCGATAGCTTTGACACCACCATACCTGGAATTTTCGAGGAAGTTGGCAGCCTTTTCAACAGCCTCGGCTTCCTTTTCTTTGATCATATCGCGCAGAATCAGGTCACGAGGAGTGGCCTTTCGCTCGACGGTTTGAACTTCCTGCTGGTGGTCAGAAGCAACAACCTGGTCGGTGGTCACTTTACCAATCTGTTTTCCACGGGCAGTATTGACAATCACATAATCGTCAGTTTCTACAACCATATCTTCAGGCAAAGCAAAATGGTAGGTTTTTCCTACAGGCTTAAATTGAACTCCTATGAGTTTTTGTCCAGGCATAATCTTTAATTATATCATCCTGCCTGATTTTTCCTGAAAGCCTCTTTACTTGCCTCCGCGGCGATATTTCTGGCAATCGCAACCAGCGCTTCACTGGAAGGGCTCAGCGGCTCCTGGACAACAATTGGGTTACCGATGTCTCCGGAGAGACCAATATTTGCGTCAAGAGGTATCCTCCCCAGGAATTGCGCCTCAAGCTGAGATGCCAGGTGCTCACCGCCCTTTTCGCCGAAGACATACTGCCTGCTGCCATCAGGCATTTCGAGATAAGCCATGTTTTCAATAATGCCAAACAGTGGGATTTCGAGTTTTGCAAACATGTTGGCTGCCCTTGAGGCATCATCAACCGATACCTGTTGAGGAGTGGTCACGATCACCGCGCCGCTTATGGGAAGCGATTGGGCCAGAGACAGCTGCACATCACCAGTCCCCGGAGGCAGGTCCACGACCAGATAATCCAGGTTGCCCCAGTCAAAATCAGTGATAAATTGCTGAATAGCAGAATGCAGCATGGGTCCGCGCCAAATCAGTGGCTGCCCGGGCTGCACCAGAAACCCAATCGAGACCACTTTCAACCCGTGAATTTCAGCAGGCGCGATCTTTTTACCTTCTCCCTTCTCAGGGAGTCGATCCAGACCAAGCATGCGGGGAATGTTGGGTCCGTAAATATCTGCGTCCATCAACCCTACTTTAGCACCGTCTCTTGATAAGGCCAGGGCAATATTGAGAGCGACAGTACTCTTGCCGACCCCGCCTTTGCCTGAGCCAACGGCAATAACATGCTTAAAGCAATTGTCGCCCAGGTTCACAGTTTTTGATTCTGTAACCCTGGCTGTCATATTAATATCTACTTCTGACGCTTCGGTCATGCTCAGTACCGTTCTGCGTGCATCTGCTTCAATTTGGCTTTTCAGAGGACAGCTTGGTGTCGTCAGAACGATGGAGAAACTGACTTTTCCGCCATCGATTTCGATATCTTCAATCATTTTTAAACTCACCAAGTCACGGCGTAAATCCGGATCCATGACGTGGCGAAGGGCATTTAGAACTTGTTCTTGGGTTATCACTGGTATCTCCTGTTTAGTTTCTTGTCCTCATTCTAAGTTATGAGGCACTGATTTTCAAGCAAAGTTACTCTCATTGGCGTCATTGTTGGCGCAAACCTCTCAATATGCCGCTCGGTTTCTTTGGTTTTAGTGCCACAAAACCGTGCCTTGAATTTCGAGTGTGTCCTCAGACTTTGTTACTCTAAATATCCCTGTCAGCATCCCTGGTTGGTCTGCATCCGTCCGGAAGAGACGGAAATCAAGCTTCAATCATTGTTTTTGGTCGACGCCAAATTGCGCGCGTAAACGCTGGTAATCCTCTGGTGTGTCGATGTCTTCAGACATCCACTCGTCCAGCCATTGTAAGGTTGTATGAGGACAGGTGGAGATAATCTGACGGCCACCAATATCCCCCTCAAGCTGGTCGAATCGATCAAAACAGGCTTCCGGGAAATAAACTGGGTTTCCACGCCTATCGTCAACCACAGGCACAATCACTTTGTTGGTGCGCAAACCTTCTTCGACTATGCTGGTTACCAAATTCACCGACATCTGTGGTTGATCTGCCAGCAGAAACAAAGCCCCTCGCACCGGACTCCCGATCGCTCTCAGACCAGCCTTGAGTGAGGTGCTCTGCCCCATTTCCCAATCGCGGTTGATCACCACCCCCACGCAATCGTCATCAATGGTTGCTCTGATCAGATCAGCATCAGAGCCTAACACCACAACCAGCGGGTCCAGCCCCGAAAGCCTGGCTGTCTGTATAACCGTGTTGACCAGGTTTTTATCGCGCCATGGCAAAAGTTGCTTGATTCCACCAAAACGGCGGGAACTGCCAGCTGCCAAAATGACACCCGCGACCCTGTTACCACTGAAAGCTCTATTCATAATCCCAGAAACCGACCTCGCGGGCAGGCAGTTTCCCCAGCCCCCGCAGGACTGTCTCATCGGTCAGGGGGAAGTGATTGAAACGCACACCGGTAGCCTGATAGACCGCCTCGAGCACGCCGGGCGCGAAGGGCAAATAAGGCATCTCACCCACCCCCCGTGCCCCATAAGGACCGATCGGGTCAGCCAATTCCATGATCACACTGCGGACAGTATCCGGAATTTCCATAACAGTGGGAATCAGGTATCTTGAAAGTCGGTCGCTAATAACTTTGGCATCTTTCTTTTGCCAATTTTCAAGCAGCGTGTACCCGGCTGCCTGCACAACCGCACCCTCAATTTGCCCTTCAACAAGCTGCGGATTAATCGCCTTGCCCACATCGTCAACACTGATAACTTCCCGAATGTGAACTGCGCCGCTGCGGGTATCGACATCGACCAGGATCGCCTGCGCGACGTAACCATAAGTGAAATTGGGGAAGCAGTGCCCATCGATAGGATCCAAAACCGTTGTCTTGGGAGGACGGTAAACATAACTGCCAAGCGCCGGACGGTTGCCTTCAGCCCATTTTTCAAGGGCAGCTTTAGCAGCACCGATAATCGAGTTTCCTGCCATATGGGTCATCCTGGAAGCAGAAACGCTACCCGCGTCCAAGGATGTGGCGGTGTCGGAGTAGACCGTTTGAATTTTGTGCAGTGGTAGTCCCAGAGCCTCAGCTGCCATTTGCGCAAAGACTGTATGCGCACCCTGCCCTACTTCTGCGCCAGCGTGATAAAGTTTTGCGACTTCGATTTGCTGGTCACCTTCAAGAATAATGGTTGCGCCACAGTTTTCCGGCGCACCGTAAGAAAATCCCGCATTTTTGTATCCGCAAACCAAACTCCAGCCAGACTTAACGTGCATGTCAGTGGAAGCAGGCAGGGCAGGTCGCTTCCAACCAGCTTCAGTTTTCCTCCAGCCGGCTTCAAGCGCGCAGCGCTGGGTCACCTCGCGGATGGTCACGCCTTCGGGCAAGGTCGACCCCATTGAGATCATCGATCCCTCTTTGAAAAGGTTTTTCATGCGGAATTCTACCGGATCCATTCCAAGCGCGGCTGCCAGTTTGTCGACTTGCATCTCCGCCATGAAGGCTGCCTGCGGACCGCCAAAACCGCGGAATGCTCCCGCCGGGATATCGTTGGTGTAAACCGCATAGGCATCCGTGGAAACATTAGGTATTTCGTAGGGTCCGGTAGCCAGTAGAGTCGCGTTTCCGAGGACTTTGTTGGAAGTAAACCAGTAAGCCCCACCGTTTGCCCAGATCTCACACCTGGCTGCCAGGATTTTGCCCTCCCTGGTAGCCCCCCACTTTGCTTTCATGCTGTAGGCATGCCTTTTGCAATGCCCAATTATGGACTCTTCGCGCGACCAGACAATTTTCACCGGTCGGTCGATGCCTTTTTCATGCAACCGCATTGCAGCCAACCCCAGGATGATCTGGACCGACATGTCTTCCCGACCGCCAAAAGCGCCGCCAATGGCCGGATAAATGACGCGGATTTTCTCAGAAGGCAGTCCGAGAGCGTGCGCGGTTTGGGACTGGTCTTTATGAGCCCATTGTCCGGCCACAACGATCGTGATCCGCTCCTCATCGTCTACGTAAGCCACACCAGCTTCAGGCTGCAGATAGGCGTGCTCCTGCACGGGGGTCTGGTATTCACCTTCCACGATCACATCACAGGCCTCAAACGCGGCTTCAGCGTTGCCAAACCTGACCACATTGTGGCAGAAAATATTCGAGTCTCTATCAGGGTGAAGTATGGGCGCGTCTTCCTTTATCGCCTCACCAATCGTTCTTACCACGGGAAGGTCCAGGTACTCCACTTTTATGAGGGAACGCGCTTTTTCAGCGATTTCTTCGCTCTCAGCGATGATCAGGGCGACCTGGTCGCCTTCAAACCGGACGACCTCAGCGCCTTCCTTGTCTGACCCTGGTCCGCTCAAAACCGGCTGGTCATAAGTGGAAAGTCCAAATTCATTAACCGGTACATCCTTGGCGGTCAGGATCAAAACAACCCCATCCAGAACTTCAGCTTCTGAGGTGTCGATCGAGAGAATCCTGGCATGTACCTTTCCAGAGAATAAAACTTTCATCACCAGCTCATCGCTAAAAGTGAAGTCGCCCGGGTATTTTGCCTTTCCGGTTACTTTCGCCTGAGCATCAATGCGGTTGGTTGATTTCCCGAATTGGCTCATTTTTCACCTCCGCCATTTTGACAGGCGGCTTCAATCGCCTGAACGATCTTGTAATAGCCGGTGCAGCGGCACAGGTTGCCAGAGATGCCCTCTTTAATTTCATCATGTGAGGGCTGGGGGATCTCTTCGAGCAATTTGGCGGCTGCCATCACAAATCCGGGCGTGCAGTAGCCACACTGCACCGCTCCGTGGTTGATGAACTCTTCCTGGACGGGATGAAGGCCGCCCTCTTCGGTTAGTCCTTCAATGGTGGTGATGCTGGCAAGATGCGCCCGCGGCGCCGGCACAAGACAACTGACCACTGCCTTGCCATCCAGATAAAGGGTGCAGGCCCCACACTCGCCTTCTTCACAGCCAGATTTCGTACCGGTGTAACCTACACGCTCCCGCACAAAATCCAGCAGGCTTCCTTTGAATTCTCCGCTGAATTCGAGAGGGACATCATTGATGGTGGTTTCGATATGTTTCTGATCCCACTCTCCATTGGGGACGGCTTGCCACTTTGCACCATGGCTCAAGGTCACTGGGCACAGGGGAACTTTCTGCTCCAGTTTGTTTGCCAGAATTTCAAGCAGAGCGTCCTCGACCAGGACCTGCATCATGTAACTACGATAGTCCGCGCCACCACGCAGGTCATCAATCGGTCGGGTGTCGCCGGCTGCCAGCTCGGAGGCGCGTTTGGCGACTTCAGGATCGAGATGCTTGCCTTTGAGAAAGCTTTCCGCAGCGGGTGAATGGATGATGGTTGGTGCAACTGAGCCCATCGTTACGACGGCATCATCGATCCTGCCATCCTGCAGATCGAGGATTACGCAGCAATTCAAGACCGCGATAGCATGAATTTTTCGAAGCGCTTGTTTGATAAAACTGCCCTTTTGATTTGCCTTCAATGGTTTGAAAACAATCTCACGTACCAGTTCATCGGGCTGCATGACCGTTTTGCGCACCCCCAAATAAAATTCGTTCAGCCGTACCATTCTTTCCCCTCTGGCTGATACCAGAACCAGGCTGGCATCCATTGCCATCAGGGGCGTGATTGTGTCATTCGCCGGCGAGGCAGTGACCAAATTGCCTACAACAGTCGCCCGGTTGCGCAGTTGGGGGGTTGAGACCCTGTAACAAGTCTGATGCAGAGGGGACGCCAGTTCACGCAGCAGGTCTGATTTCAGGACATCATTTGGGGTCACCATGGCCTGGATGTGAATCAAACCTTCCTGGTCCTGGTAGATAGCATCAAGGTCCCTCACCCTGGAGATATCGATCAGATTTTCTAACTGGGGCCATTTTTTATCGCGCAGTTCAACCATCAGATCCGTCCCTCCCGCGATAATTTTTGTCTGCCCGTTTTTTTTGCTCAGAAGGTCAACCACCTGGTCTACCGTCTCTGGCATATGATAATTTTTCCACATACCTTCCTCCTGGAAGTCAGTTTTAGCGGTTCCGAACATTGATCAGTTCAGCCAGGATGCTGACAGCGATCTCGTCAGGTGTTTCCGCTCCGATAGCTAAACCGATGGGCGATTTGATTTGCTCAAGTTTTTCGCTGGCAATTCCCTTTTCGAGAAGCGCGTTCCGGGTAGCTTCCCAGCGCTTACGTGAGCCAATCAGCCCGATGTAGGCTGGTGTATATTCCAGGATGGCTGGCAATCCGGCAGCATCGACGTCACTGCCGCGGGTCAAGCCCACGACATAGACCTGCTCATCGATTTCGAGATGCAGTGGGATTTCTTCCATGGGGATTGGTAAAAACTCAACTTCACCAGAGATCTCTTCACTGCTACACAGTTCAACTCTGTCATCCGAAACAATCACTCTGAAGTCGAGAAACCGGGCAAATTTGGCTACAGAGCGACCGACGTGACCGGCACCCAAAATCAGCAACACCGGGCGAACGGACTGGGGTTCGATATAAACCGTTACATCGCCGCCGCAGACGCCGACCGCTTCTTTTTCAGTAGAATCAAGCGTGTAGTGCAGTATCTCTGGTTTGCCGGTCTTGAGTGTGCGCAGAGCAGCGGTTAAGGTCTCGTTTTCGACCTGCCCGCCACCAACCGATCCGTAAGTGCTGCCATCGGCATAGACCAGCATTTTACTGCCAGCGTGACGAGGGACCGCCCCTTGGGTTTCAATTACCACGCACAAGCAGACTGCCTGCCCTGTCTTTTTCGCAGTTGCAAGTTTTTCGAAAATATCGTTCATCAGACCTCAATCAATGACAGAATTATCGGCAGCAGTTGTTTCTTGCGGGATACGACGCCCGCTGCCAATTCGGTGCCGTCAGGAAGCGGTTCGTATGGTAATTCTTCTAATGCTGGAGGTGGGTCAACGAAGATTAATCGGCTTGAACCTTCAACCACATCAGTAACCATCAGACCGGTAAAATCAAGCCCATTTTCTTTTTTCAGACCTTCCAGTGCATGTCTTAATGAGTCTACATAATCACCGATCTGGTATAAATCCGTGGTTTCCACCTGGGCAATCGCAAATTTATAACCACCGTGTTCATACATCTTCATATCTGAGCGGACGACCGCGTCTGGATCTTGTGACAAAAGACCGGCTCCGGCGTGAAGGATTCGTTCACCCCAACTTTGGACGTTCTCATTTTCGAGTGGAGAGCCAGGAACAAAAGCCCAGCGTGCCAGAACATTGGCTATGGCTTTGTCTCTCATGGTGGTTGTGGGCGAGGTCAGGATCAGGGTATCTGAAAGCAGCCCCGCCAATAAAAGCCCGGCGATATTGGGCGGCGCGCTCAGACCTGCTTCAGCAATTTGCTCAGAGACAAGGGTCGAGGTGCTGCCGACGATATCCACGGTGAATTTAATCGGATTGTTTGTTGACTGATTGCCAAGACGGTGATGATCGAGAATTTCAAGCAGCTCACTTTCTTCCAGTGAGGCAATTGACTGCTGCGGTTCGTTGTGATCGACCAGGATTACCTTAATGCGGGGTGGGTTGACAATATCACGCTGCCGGCTGATTCCAAGATATCGATTGTTTTCATCTACAACCCAGTATTCATTGAATTCTTGTCTGAGTAAGCGGTTAATCACGTCTTTGATGCGGGTTTGGGGTTGGAATTTGGGAATATTCCTTGTGGCTGCCTCCCGACACTGGATGTCCAGCAGTTCTGAGATGGTCATATCCTTGAAACGGGGGTGAGGACCGATAATTTTCCGCAGAAAATCAAAAATACTGCCGCCGGTAACCATGCCATAAGGCGTCCCGTCCGCGTTTACCACCGGAGCGATGCCGCCCGTACGGGATAGGATCGTCCAGGCTTCGTTGAGTGATTTCTCAGGCGTGACCACATCCAGACGACGCATTACCGATTCAAACCTGGGGCTGGCATCCGTCATGAGCAGGGGGGGTTCGATTTCAAGCGTCTTCAACACGAAAGAAGTCTGCATATTAATCGCACCCGCTCGGGTGGGCACAGTTGGTTCTCCGTCTCGCTCTGCCAACAGCCAGGCATATCCGATGGCAGAGGCAATCGAATCAGTGTCGGGGTTGATGTGCCCGGTCACATAAATATTGTCTGAAGACTTTCGCTGATAAATTCCCTTTTCCATCTCACCTCATTTTGTCTTTAATGCACGCCAAATTTTCTCAGGGGTAACAGGAATTTCGAGAATATTCGCCTTGCAGGCATCCAGTACCGCGTTACCAATTGCTGGTGCCGCGCCGTCAAGCGGGATTTCAGCCACAGCCTTGGCCCCAAAGGGGCCCGTTTCTTCGTAGGTTTGTACGAAAATCGTCTCAATTTTGGGCATCTCGTCGGCTCTGAAAATGTGATAATCCACCAGGTCGGTTTCCCTGGGAATACCCTTCTCATCATAGCGCATTTCCTCGCTGACGCCATAGCCCAGCGCCTGGGCGACACCGCCTTCGACCTGACCGGAAGCCGTAATTGGGTTGATGATTACGCCGGAATCAACCGCCATGACCAGGTCTTCCACAGTCACCTGCCCTGTTTCAAGGTCAACCAAAACCGTGGCAAATTGAGCCGCGAAAGGTGGAGGAGAATTGGGCGAAACATAGGAAGCGCTGGCCATGATCTGCTCCTGGTCACGCCAATGCAGGGAATCCAGGGCAATTCCGGCAAGGCTGATTTTCTTACCGTCAGGCGCAAGGGCGTGATTATCACGCAAAATAACCTCTTCAGGCGCACACTCAACGCCGCGCTCGGTGAATATAACCACTGCGCGCTGCTTGATGCGCGCGGCAACCTGCTCTGCCGCTCGCTTCACGGCGGTGCCTGAGATATAGGTGGTCGAAGAAGCATATGCGCCAACGTCAAAGGGTGTGGTGTCGGTGTCAGACGAGGTCACGATCACATCGTCGACCTTCACGCCTAATACTTCTGCCGCGATTTGCGCCAGCGCGGTGTCGCTGCCAGTACCAAGGTCAGTCGCGCCCACCATCAGGTTAAAGCTGCCATCGTCATTGATTTTGATGTGGGCGCCGCCCATATCCAAATAAGGAATCGCGGTACCCTGCATGACAGTGGCAACACCAATCCCCCGCCGCAGGTGGGGCTTACCCGGAACCTTGTGCCATTCTTCGTTGTTAAATTTCTGGTCCCAGCCGATGGCGGCTCTACCCTGGCGAACGCATTCTTCCAATCCAACCGTGTAGATAATTTCGGGTACAGGTTCGCGACCTTCGTTCCAGGCAGTGCTGAAGGGCTGGTATTCACCCGATCGCAAGGCGTTTTTCAAACGAAAATTAATTGGATCAAGCCCCATCTCGCGGGCAATATGCTCAAAGTGGCGATCAAGCGGCCAGTAACCCTGCGGTACGCCGTAGCCACGATAGGCACCTGAGGGTGGAGTGTTGGTATAAACAATATCAGCATAGAAACGGATATTGGGTTTCAGACGGTACTCCCCGTCACCCACATACAAGCCCATTGATTTCTGACCGGTATTGCCGGTTACTGTCAGAGCATGGCAGCCATAAGCGCCGGTGTCTGAAAGCGCGTACATCTCGTTGGCTGTCATGGTGCCATCACTTTTTACACCGGTCTTCATTCGTATGCGCATGGGGTGTCGTGAACGAGAGGCAATAAATTCTTCCACCCGCGTCATTTCATAAAGCACGGGTCTGCCCGTCGCTATGGTCAGATGAGCGGCAACGTCTTCAATCAGCACTTCTTGCTTGTTGCCAAATCCGCCGCCAATACGCGGCTTGATCACCCGGATGCGTTTGACCGGCAGACCAATTACCGGCGCAACCATTCTGCGCGCGTGGAAGGGCACCTGGGTGCTGGTGCGGATCACCAGACGGTCGTCCTCGTCCCACCAGGTCAGAACTACATGCGGTTCAATATGGACCTGCTGTACTTTTTGAACGACATATTCTTCTTCAAAAATCCTGTCTGCTTCCGCGAAACCCTTATCTACATCGTTAATATCGATACGGATTTTTGCAGCCAGGTTGATGGAAGGGTCCGAATCGGCGAAATTGACATATTCAGGCTCGTCGTGAATCACAGCCGCACCTGGTTTCATGGCGTCACGCACATCGATGATAGCAGACAGAACCTCGTATTCAACTTTTATCAACGAAAGGGCTTTTTCTGCGATTTCCAGAGTTTCAGCCGCGACCATCGCCACACGGTCGCCTACAAAGCGGACTTTGTTGTCCAGCGAGAAGGTATCCAGAGGTCCGGGAATGGGGTCAGACTGACCGGCAGTCGAGTGAACCACACGGGGTAAATCTTCCCAGGTCAAAACCGCGGCCACGCCTTCCAGCGCTTTCGCCTGGCTGGTATCGATGCTTTTGATCAGCGCGTGAGCATAGGGCGAGGGCAGGACCTTAGCATAGAGCATGCCCGGAAACTGCCAATCGGCCGTAAAAGCCGGCTTGCCCTGCACCAGTTTAGCGGCATCGAGCTTGATCTCCGGTTTTCCAATCGTGGCAGTGGCTGCTCGTTGGTCAAGAGTGACTATCTTAGGTTCATAAATGGACAGGTCAGTTTCGACAGGGGTACCTTCAGGGTCCACCAGAGAGCGGATTTTGGCAGCCGCGGCCAAGACAGCCTTGACCGGCTTGACGTAGGCAGTACAGCGGCAGAGCACGCCCGACAATGCCTCCCGCACCTGCTCCTCTGAAGGATCGGGATTAGCAGTTAAAAGAGCCTTGGCGGCCAGGATCATGGCCGGCGTACAGTAACCACACTGCACTGAACCGCTCTCGATAAACGCCTGCTGCAGGATGGAATAACCATCGGTATGTTTCCAGCCTTGCTCAGGATGTTGACCCGAGTTCTCAATCGTTTCGATCTCGTGACCCTGAGCCTGGAGGGCAAAAAACATACAGCTGTTGATCGGTTGACCGTCCATTAAGACTGTACAGGCACCACATTCGCCCCTGACACAGCCCCCCGATTTAGCGCCCAGAAACCCGAGGCGGCGTAAAACGCCCAGCAGTTTTTCTTCCGGTCTGATCTCAACCTGGTAATCTTTTTGATTAATACTAAGTGAGAGCTTCATTTTTTCTCCTGGTCATTGGGCAAACGATCCAATTTCTGTAATGCTCGGGTAAGCAAGGTCGAGCCCACTTCCTGGCGGTATTCCGCACTCGCCCAGGCGTCGTTCGCGTCCGCCAGTGCGGCTCTGAGCAAGCCTGGGGCCTCATCGCGGTCATCTATCGTGAGAGCGGGTTTCACTTCCGCGGTACCACCTGCGGCAACCCTAATTGCATTGCCGGCGAATTTAGCGGCAGCGACACAGACGATCGGCAGATCTTTGGGGCTTCTGCCAACGCTTTCGAAGGCAAGACTTGCGTCTGTAGGCAGTCTGACTTCCAGCACCTTATCTGCACTATCAGCTGATTGTAAATAATCGAGCAAGCCAACCGCTTCCTGATTCTTTATGGTGAATGCATCTGCCCCCAGGGCAAGCAAACAGCACAAAACTGGTGAGCGTCCGTTGGCTTGCGTCAGGAAGTTGGCGAGGCTGAGGCTGTTTCGCACGTTCAGACCAAATTCCACGCTGAGAGCTTCCTGAAAGTCAGTCAGCGCCAGCATTTCTCCCAGGGTTTTCAGAGAGACCAAGGCGCCAATTTTCATGCCTTCTTCGCTAAATTCCACCTGATCCAGTCCAGCATCTTGCAAATCGATCAGCGCTTCAATCTGATCGTCGAGGGTTGGTTTAAAGGTTCCCCCCATCAAGAACTTTGCCTTATCGCCAAACTGATCTTTGAGCGATAGTGCTTCGTACAAAGAAGCTGGTCGTAAATATTGCATCTTTTGTTCAGTCATTTGGATACACTTTCCACCCAGACTCTTCCGGGTCCCTATCGTTACTGATTTGTTCTGTAACTTCTACAAAAAAAGCTTCACAGCTGGCCAAAACTTCGCCCTCTTTTGTTCGAATTTCGCTTGTGCCCACGGCGATTCTGCCCCGTTTTTTAAACGGTTTGCCAATCGCGATCAGCGAGGTGTTGGTCGGAACTGGCTTTAGATATTTTACTTTCAACTGGCTTGTGACCATAAAGCGGTTGGGGTCATCAATGGTCACTGCCCTTCCGGCAATCTCGTCTAATATGGCCACAATGTTGCCGCCGTGAACCATACCGGGATATCCGGCGTAGTTTTCTCCGACACAAAACTTAGAAATGACCTGGTTGTCTTCGTCGACAAAAAATTCCAGTTTCAAAGCAACCGGATTATCCCTTCCACAGACATAGCAGCCTGAGCTGCTGGGTAATTTTTTCATCAGACCTCTTGTGTAAAGGTGTCGATCAACAGCTCAGTATTGCCGCCAACACCGTAGAGGATCGGTGTGGTGCAGCCGTGATCAATATATTCCTGCACCTTGGCACGGGCTTCATCGGGTGTGCCGCTGGCGGTGATGCGGTGAATTAACTCCTCAGGCACCAGGTGCTTGGCGGCCTGAATCTGTTCGTGAGTCGCCGGCCACCCCAAAATCGCCTGGATGCTTTCCACGATTTCCATCGAAACGCCGGAAGCCTTGGCAATATGCGGTTGCTGGGCAAGATATTGTGTGAGCAGTTCGCGGGTGGTGTCGATGGCTTTGTCGTGGTCTTCATCCACAGAACAGACCACCAGCTGTGGGCGGTCAAAGTCTTCCATCTTTCGCCCGGACTGCTTCAGCCCTTTTTCGAGCTGTTCAAGAGCAAAATCGTTGTATTCGACAGGAACACAGTAGTTCAGGACGATACCATCGGCTATGCGCCCGGTCATCTCGATCATTTTTCCACCGGTCGCGCCGATGTAGATGGGAACGTGGCGAGGCTCGCGCCGCCCGTGAACAACATCCAGCTCGATTCCATTGACCTGCACAAACTCACCATCAAAGGTGACATTTTCCATATTCAAGAGCCTGCGCAAAACCGTGATGGTCTCTTCCATGGCTTTCAGCGGCTTGGTGCGGTCAATGCCAACATTTTTTGCCAATGGATCCCACCAGGCGCCAATGCCGCAAATAATTCGATCGGGTGCCAGGTCATCCAGGGTCAGAAAGGTTGAAGCCAACAGACCGATGTTCCTGGTCCAGTTGTTGATCACAGCCGAACCGATCTTGATTTCGTCGGTTACCGCAGCGTAGGCAGCCATTGGTACGATCGCGTCACGCACCAGCCGGCTCTCGGCCTGCCAGACGGAGTCAAAACCCTTCTTTTCAGCGTACTTGACAATATCCAGACCGTCGCGCAGATCATGCGCGTCCTGCAGGTATAAAGCAACTTTTTCGAACATGGTGAGAATTCCTTTCTAAACTTTCAATAATTGGATCGAGTGAGGTTTAAGTTTATTATAGACGAACAGATCCTGAGGAGTATCTAAATCGCTCTGGATATTTCTATTTAACCACACAATCAGCTCTGCGCAGTGGTTTGCCGCCTGCATAGCATGTTTCTGGAATGATCGCCGTCCAAAACGGGGGGTCAACAGTTGGGGATGGCTGGTCAGAATTGCGTTGGTACCCCATTGATATCGATCGGGTACCAAAGCCAGGAAGCGCCCTTCTCCGCCCAGTTTGAGGAAATTTTCCAGGTCTTTCGCTGTCATCAGAGCTAGATCAGCAGGGATGATCAGCACCTTGCCCGGATAATTGTCTTCCAAATGGGCCAGCGCCTGCCTAAGCGCTGAATTCAAACTACAAGGAGGCTTCTCTCTCAGGGGCATCCCGCCCGTGTGATTGACATAATTGAGGATTTCCTCATCCGCGCTGACCACCAGAACTCGGTCAATGGCAGCGCTGGTGCTTAGCATTTCGTACGTGGATTCGAACAAAGACCGGTTGAGCTCGTAGATCTCCTCTTCGCTCAGGCAGCCATGCAGACGCGATTTTCCACAGGTCAATGGTTTAACAGGCAGCACAGCCGACAAACTCATGATTGTCCGTTCATTTTGAAAAAAATATCCAGGATCGCCTGAGCAAGTTGGATTTTGTCAGCTTCATCGGTCATGATCGTCTGCAGCTGGACAGTTTTAATCCGTGAAGGCGCATCCTTTGCGGAAAACGGTTCATCACTGCTGTCGTAAACGAAGAGGTCAAGCAGTTCTGAATAATGGCGCAGTACCGCCAGGCTGGAAGGTTGGATACCCAGCTCGGTAAACATCTTCGCGGCCGGACCCTTGATGGCCTTCCCCTGGATGATCGGTGACACGGCCACCACAAATTTTTCTTTCAAAGCCTCTCTGACACCTTCCAACGCCAAAATGGGATCGATGCTCACCCAGGGGTTGGAAGGCGCGATCAAAATTAAAGCAGCATCCCGAATCGCATCAAGTGCCTCTGGCAGAAGCCTTGGCTCCAGACCGCCATGCAGCAGAATACGGCTGATCTCGGGTTGTGCTTTTTCTTTGACCAGATAATCCTGAAAGGGAAGGATCATGCCAGAGCTGGTTTCAATCAAGGTCGGCGCCTCATCATCACTCATCGGCAGTACGCGGCTCACAATGCCCCATCGGGCACAAAAATCCCTGACTATCCGGCTCAGTTGCTGCCCTTGCCCTAACAGGCGTGTTCTTTCAAGATGAGTTGCCAGGTCACGGTCGCCCAATTGGAACCAGGTGGGAGCGCCCAGAGCCTCAAGCCCATCGGCCACATTCCAGGTTTCGCCTTCCAGCCCCCAACCATAGCTCTTGTTGGCCAGCCCAGCCAGCGAGTAGCAGACAGAGTCGATATCAGGGCAGATTTTTAAGCCAAAATGCGTGAAATCATCACCAGTGTTGACGATGGCGCTCAGGTTGCCGGGCGCCAGGATGCGGTCCAGGCCTAAAACCAATTTCGCGCCGCCGACCCCGCCAGCCAAGATGCTGACCTTTAAATTGGAATAGGGGGAAGGGCGAAATTCATTCATCTGAACAGGTCATTTTCTTTGTTTCGGAACAGCTCGCTGACACGACCTTCTCTCAACGGGTACGGAAACCCGCGTGCCAGCACCACTGGCGTGCCTTCGTTCGCCTGCCCCATCACCAGCGAAGCAGCAGCCGCAAGTTCGTCTGCCGCGCCAATGGTGGTGACACGTAATTTGTAGGCATTCATGTCTTCTGCTCCCCGTAAATCAACCAGGCCTGGCATTCCGGAAAGACCAATAGCCGTACCCAAAACGCCATTGCGCCAGGCCCGCCCATGAGAATCAATGACCAGAACAGCCAGTTTTTTGCCCGTTCTCTGTTCCAGCGCCTGACGGATTTGGGAAGCCGACCGGTCCGAATCTTCTGGCAGCAACAAAACCCAGTCGTTGTCTTGGCCCCACGAACCTTTGACGTTAGAGTGGTCAATCCCGGCGTTCGCGCACACGAAACCGCTTTTATGTTCGACAATGATTGTTCCAGGTCGGGTGCGTAGTACTTCAGCGCTCTCCTGGAGGATCAGCTCAACCAATTCCGGGCGTTTCCCCAGGAAGGCAGCCAATTCCGCCGCTTCAGCAGAGGGCTTTACGGTGGTCAGGTTGACCAACCGCCCCTCTGCTTTGGAAACAATTTTTTGCGCCAGGACGATGACATCACCATTTTCAAAAATCAAATCGCTGCCCAGAACTGCCTGAAAAATTATTTCGGCAAGGTCATCGCCTTCTTGAATCGGAGGAATACCAGCTACAGCGCTGAGGGTTAAACTTCTGGATGCGGTCATTCGATTCCAGTTATACGAATCCCCGACGAGTGTACTTTATATTTCATATTCAGACCGATCAGGATCGACGTAAGCCCTTCCACAACCACCGTATTCTCAATCACGCCGGCATCCCAGGCTTTTAATCCGATGTCCTGCGCCAGACCAATTACAATCTGACGTGATTCCTTGTTTCCTCCGGCAACCAGCACATCACAATCAATCTCCTCGCCGGAGAGCAAGTGTTCAAAGGAAATCGTCTGGAAGGCATCCACAACCTGAACCTCAGGACCCAAAATGGCTTTTGCCTGCAGCGCAGCGCTGCCTTCTGGTGGCATTTGAACCTTGGTCACTTTTGGGGGTTGCAGGGGAACGCAGACGTCAATCAGCAATTTTCCCTGTAGTTCTTCTTTCAGCCCATCCAGTGTCGCGGCATGCGCGCTGAATGGAACGGTTATTACCGCAATATCACAGGCTCTGACCGCATCCTGGTTGGTCATTCCAGCAATCTCGACCGGGTGATCACCGATTTTTTGTTTTAATTCATTAACCGCCTGCAGCGCTTTTTCTTGCTGGCGAGACCCAATGATCACTTTGTGACCCGCCAATGCCCAACGATAACCGAGCCCGCTGCCTTCTTTTCCTGTCCCACCGATAATTCCAAGCGTGTACTTCATCTGATTTCCTTTACATTTCAGCGACACGCGCCCAGGTTTGAGCAGCGATTTCGCGCGATTTTTCAGCAACTTCTGCTTCATCCAGGAACAAGAGCCGGCGATCTTTCATCAGCACTTTTCCGCCCGCCATCGTCATCGTGACCATGCCATCGCGAAAACCAAACAGAATATGCCATGGCAGATTACCAGCATTCATCGGGGTGATGGGATGATAGTCGACAAAGATAAGGTCTGCCGCGGCCCCTGGTTCGATCGTGCCTACGCGCAAACCATTCCAAATTTGCGTGGCCAACCTTGAATTATTGCTAACAGCAACCCTGATGACATCATAGCCGTTCATAGCCCTGGGATCGCCCTTATGATCTTTCTGCAGCAGGTAAGTGAAGAACCATTCCTGCCACATAGCATTGGAAAAGCCGTCGTTACCCAAGCACAAATTGACGCCGCTCTCCAACAGCCGCTCAACTTCTGCTACCCCAACCGCGTTGTTCATGTTAGAGCGCGGTTGGTGGGTCAGCCAGCTTTGACTCTTTCCCAGCAGCCCAATTTCGTTTTCAGAAAGGTGAATTCCGTGCGCCAGGATGCTGCGCTCGTTCAGAATGTATTCATCCCAGAATCGTTCCACCACGCGTTTTCCATACTTTGCCAGCGAATCTTCCTGGTCAACGATCCCTTCTGCGGCATGTACATGAAACCCAACCCGGCTGTCATTTTCTTCAACGCAACGAGCCAGAGTTTCGTTAGAAACAGTCAGGCTGGCATGCAGGCCAAAATGTGCCTTGACCCTAGGGTCGATCTCACCAGCCTGAACTCTGCTGATAAAGCGGCCATTCTCCCTGATCCCCGCTATGGCGCGTTCAGGGCCATCGCGGTCAGTCACCTCGTAACAAAGGGCTGAACGCAAACCAGATTGCCTGACAGCTTCGTAAACCACATCCAGCGATCCATCTATGAAATTTGGCGAAGCATGGTGGTCGATGATGGTGGTAGTGCCATATTTAATGGCATCGATAAGCAGGGTCAGAGCGGAATAACGCACGCCCTCTTCGTCCAGGGCTTTGTCCAGTTTCCACCACAAATTTTCCAGGATTTTGGAAAAATTGTCCGGTGGTTCACCAGGAATTGCCATCCCCCGTGAATAGGCTCCGTAGAAATGGGTATGAGCGCAGATATTGCCGGGCATGACTAACTGGTCGTGCGCGTCCAGAATTTCTTCCTGCGGGAATTTCGCGGTCAACTGCCCTTCAGGCGCGATTTCCTGAATCAAACCATCCTGTACCAAAATTTCCTGCCCTTCCAAGATTTGGTTGGGCTGTGACCAGGTGATGATCTTTCCGTTTTTAATAATCATGTCGGCTCCTGAACCTGCGATTAGATCAGTCAGTTAATTGGTACAATTCAACCAGGACACCATTGCCAGCTTTGGGATGGATGAACGCCATTTTTCGCCCAGGCAAAACTTCAGCCGTTTCGTTAATCAGGCGCACGCCTTTTTCTTTTAACTCTGCCAGTTTGGCGTCAATATCGTCGACCTCCATGCACAGGTGGTGCATGCCTTCGCCGCGTTTTTCGAGGTAGGCAGCCAACCCGGTCTCACTGCTGGTCGGTTGAACCAGCTCGATTTCGCTGTCACCCACGGGGAGAAAGGCAACCCTGGAATGCTGTGTCGGAACCACTTCGATATGGTCAAGCTTCAGCCCCAGGCTATCTTCCCAGAACTTAAGCGATTCTTCGATATCGCGAACGACAATGGCGACATGGTTGAGTTTGGTGATCTTTGCCATAGTTCTCCTTTAGATGGTGTTGGGGGCCACGTATTCACCCCAAACTTTTCTCAATCGTCCACAAATCTCACCCAAGGTGAGTTTATTTTCGACACACTCGATAATAATTGGCATCATATTAGCATCGCTCCCAGCCGTTTGCTCCAGTTTATCCAACAAATTTTCAACAACTTCCGGGTCACGCGACGCGCGCAGGGCAGCCAGCCGTTCGTGCTGATCTTGCTCGATGCGGGGGTCCATTTTCAGCGACTCAAGCGATATTTGTTCATCTACCTGGAACTTGTTGACACCAACAACAATGTCTTCACCGTTTTCTAGGTCGCGCTGCGCCTGGAAGGCAGCATCCTGAATTTCGTTTTGGATGTACCCGCTCTCAATTGCAGCAAGCGCCCCTCCCAGAGCGTCGATTTTAGCGATGTATTCAGCGGCCTTCTGTTCAATTTCATCGGTCAGGTATTCCACCAGGTAAGAGCCGGCCAAGGGGTCAACCGAATCCGCCACACCAGTTTCATAGCCGATAATCTGCTGGGTACGCAGTGCCACCTGGACTGATTTTTCAGTTGGCAGCCAGAGCGCCTCGTCCATGCTGTTGGTATGCAGCGATTGTGTGCCGCCAAAAACGGCTGCCAGTGCCTGCAGGGTCACCCTGACAACGTTGTTTTCCGGCTGTCTGGCGGTCAGTGTTGAGCCCGCGGTCTGGGTATGGAAGCGCAGCCGTTCCGACTTGCAGTTGGTGGTGCCGAAACGTTCGCGCATAATTTTGGCATATAGCCTCCGAGCTGCCCTGAATTTGGCTATCTCTTCCAGGAAGTTATTGTGAGAATTAAAGAAGAAAGATAACTGATCGGCAAATTTGTCCACATCCATGCCTGCCTGGATGGCGGCATCAATATAAGCGATGGCGTTTGCCAGCGTGAAAGCGACTTCCTGCACAGCTGTGGAGCCAGCCTCGCGGATGTGGTAACCAGAAATGCTGATGGAGTTCCAGTTTGGCACTTCCTGCTGGCAGTATTGGAAGGTATCCGTGATCAGGCGCATGCTGCTCTTAGGTGGGAAGATGTAAGTCCCACGGGCGATGTATTCCTTGAGGATGTCATTCTGTATCGTTCCGCGTAGCGCGGTAGAAGACACACCCTGTTTTTTGGCGACGGCAACGTACATCGCAAGAAGCACTGCGGCAGGCGCGTTGATGGTCATACTGGTAGAAACTTTGTCCAGCGGGATATCCTTGAAAAGGGTCTCCATATCTTCAATGGACGAGATCGAAACGCCCACTTTTCCAACCTCCCCCAGAGCGATCGGGTCATCCGCGTCGTAACCAATTTGGGTGGGCAGGTCGAAAGCCACGCTCAGACCGGTTTGGCCTTGCTCGAGCAGAAAACGGTAGCGTTGGTTGGATTCTTCCGCGCTGGAAAACCCGGCATACTGGCGCATGGTCCAGAGTCGGCCGCGATACATGGTCGGTTGTACGCCCCTGGTGTAAGGGTACTCACCCGGAAGACCGAGCTGTTCGAACTGTTGTGGGTTGATTTGCTCGGGCGGGACAACCGCTGGGATGGGTATGTTAGAGGATGTTTTAAACTGTTCTTTTCTTTCAGGGAAACGCTTGATGGCGGGGTTGTAAACTCTTTCTTGCCAGTTTTCAAATTCTGTCTTGTCTGTCATACCTCTCCTCAATAATCGGTGCTTGGTTAACATGTAAATTATACCTGATTGAGCATCAAACCGCTGAAAATGAGACCTTGGTGATCAATATCTGGGTTTCACGTTTCGCAGGTCGATAATAATGATCATCGGTGCGTGAGCTGATCGAGAGACGGTCGCAGCATTTCGCGGCCGGTAGAAACGGTTGAAATCGGAGGCGATTCCCCCTTGCGGTTTCGTGTTCTATGGTAATATTGTTCGGCTTGGATGTTGTACCCTTCATCCAGCAAAACACACTTAGCACAGAAAGGGCTAGAAATGAAAGTATTGTTAATCAAGGACGTTTATAAATTAGGTCGTGCGGGCGATATTAAAAAAGTTGCCAATGGCTACGGCCGCAACTATCTCATCCCCCAGGGTTTTGCCATTCCCGCTACGGATAAATCAGCCAAAGTTTCCGAAATGATCGCCAAGAAGGCGACCGAGCGCCGCGCTATCCTCAACGAGGAACTGAAAAGCGTCGCGGATGTACTGGCTGTACTGGAGCTCTTCTTCCCGGTCAAGGCTGGTGAAACCGGAAAACTCTATGGTTCTGTCTCTGCGCAGAGCATTATCGATCGAATTAAAGAAGAAAAAGGCATCGAAATCGACCGCCAGCAACTGGTTACCGAGCCAATCCGCAAGCTGGGTGAATATATCATCCCCGTCAGCCTTACGCTCGACCTGGTTCCAGAAATTCGGGTTATCGTCCACAGGGAAGGCGAAGTCTACACACCACCAGTTGAAGAAGTATTCGTTGAGATCGAAGAGTATGAAATGAGCGAAGAGCTCGAAACTGAATCCAGCGAATTTGAAGAAACTGCGGAATAATCTTTTCAAGCAAAAAGGGTAGCAGCCTGCTGAGTTAAACCAGCAGGCTTATTTTTTGTTAGAATCATCCATCATGACATATTCAGGTTCCGATCTCAAGAAAATCCGGCAGGAACGCAATATTTCGCTGGAACAGGTGGCTTCAGCCACGCGTATTCGCCTGGCCATACTGCAAGACCTGGAGGATGAAGAGTATTCTGAGCTCAGCTCAAGCACGCAGACCAGAGGGTTTTTGAGGCTGTACGCCGACTTTTTGGGTTTGGAAGAAGACCCAGAAGCGGAGGCGGCAGTTGCGATACCAGCCCCTCAGGGGCCTACCGATTTGCCTGAACCGGCTGAACTACCCTCCGGCAATATCGAAAAAAAGATCGCTGAAGAAGCCGCGCCTTCACCAAAAAAAACTCCCTCCATGCAAGAGGCAGCTCTGCCAGAGCAACCAGCCGGGGTGTCAAAGATTGATGAGCGGTCGGAGTGGGCTGAGGATTTGATGTCTATCGGAAGGGAATTGGCTGCCCGTCGGCGTTACCTCAACGTAACCTGGGAAGTGATTGAGGATGAAACGCACATCCCCGCAGACCAGCTGCGTGGCATCGAAAGAGGCGACCTGGAGGCCTTCAGCACGCCGATGCAGTTCAGAGGTCACCTGCAGGCTTACGCGCGCTTTCTCAACCTGGATGTCGCAGGTATTATGATTCGTTACGCAGACGCGATCCAAAAACGCCGTACAGAGAAATCCAGCAGCAAAAAAACTGTCTTACGACCAATCAAGGTTTTACCGCCATTGTTGGTCAACCTGAAGCGCTTTTTCACGCTCGATTTGTTCTTTGGCACGTTGATGATCGTCGGAATCGTAGGGTTCCTCATTTGGGGGATCTCACGTATGACCTTCCTGCAAAATGACCCTGAGCCCACCGGCACACTACCAGCTTTCGCGGAGATTTTGCTTTCCGAACCAACCGAAATCGATACTCCAATTGAAGCAACAGGTGAGGAAGAAGCTGTCCAGATGATACCGACCTCGACTCCGTTCTATATCGCTTCCGAAACCGAATCGAACCTCGAAATTGTCCTGCTCATTCGCCAAAACACCTGGATGAGGGTGACATCCGACGGCGAAGTGCTCTTTCATGGGCGGCAATCTGCCGGCAATGTGCTCACCTATACTGGTGAAGAACAAATCGAACTGGAAACTGGCAATGTCGCCGCCATTGAAATCATTTTCAACCAGCAGACACTTGAGCCGATCTCTAATGTAATTGGCACTCCCGCGAGGCTGCTGTTCAGCGCTGAAGGCATGGCTGAATTGCCCATTGTAGATCCTCCGGAAGAATAACAGCCAGACAGGAATAAAAAAACATGAAGAAAAACAGTTTCCATCTCGTCAGCCTGGGTTGCGCGAAAAACCTGGTTGATTCCAATGTCATGGCGCAATTGCTGGAAGCAGAAGGGTTAACCTACACAGACTCGCCCGCTCAGGCTGAATACATCCTGGTCAATACCTGCGGCTTTATTCACGATGCCCGCCAGGAATCGCAGGACTCGCTCTGGGAATTGGCGCAAACCAAGAAGTCCCGACAAAAGCTGATTGTGACCGGCTGTCTGGCCGAAAGATGGCGGGAGAAGCTGCTCAACCAGCACCCGGGCGTAGATGGGCTGATTGGTACCCGCCGTCTAGCGGACATCATCCCCCTGGTTCGCCAACTTGGGGTGGAAGGCGAGGTAACCCGCTATCAGGACTATCCCGTTCTGCAGTACGAGCCAGACGCCTCCTACACCGCTATTCAGGGTGGCAGCAGCTATTTGAAAATTGGTGATGGCTGCCACCGCTCATGCGCCTTTTGCGCGATCCCAGGCATCAAGGGCAGCCTGGTAAGCCGTCCGATGATCGACATCATTCGTGACGCCCAATTCCTGCAGGAAGTGGGTGTAAAAGAGATCAACCTGATCGCGCAGGATGTGACTGCCTACGGCGCGGATCGGGGTGAGACAAACGGTTTGACCAAACTCTTACGTAAGGTTTTGCCGGAAATCCCCGCTGTCCCCTGGCTCCGCCTGCTTTATACTTACCCTGGAATGATTTCAGATGACCTGATCGACTTGATGGCCAGTTCCCGCCAGCTCTTACCCTACCTCGATATTCCGTTACAACACACCAGCCCGGAGGTACTAAAAAGCATGCGGCGTCCCTCTGATATCGATTGGGTTAGAAGAACCATCAAAACCATGCGCGAACGCATCCCCGATCTGGTGGTCCGGACGACCTTTATCGTCGGCTTTCCTACCGAGACGGAAGAGAATTTCCAGGAATTATACAGTTTTGTCGAGGAAATCGGGTTCGACCACATGGGCGTGTTTACCTATTCTCCCGAGGTTGGCACCTTTGCGGAAAGCATGGGAGATCCTGTCAGCCAGGATACAAAACAAGCCCGCCGTGAGGCTTTGATGGAATTACAGTCGCGATCCGCTTTGGAAAAGAAGCAGGACCTTGTTGGCAAAACGTTTGATATCCTGGTTGAAGGAGTCGACCAGCAGCAAAAGGTGATCATAGGCCGTACTTATCGCGACGCACCTGAAATCGACGGACTGGTGGTTGCCACTGGGCTCGCTTCGATCGGCGAAATGATTCCGGTGAAAATTGAGTCGGCAGGTCCATACGATTTGTTTGGTCTAAGTGTTCATCCAAGAAAATAAAAGGACGATCAATTCTCTATATCTTTCCTGGAATGCTTGAATTTAGCCCGCCGCCCAGATCAAAGCTGCCCTAATTTCACCAGTTCTGGTCGAATAACCAAAGCGGCAACCACTAGCCCCAACCCTCCGCCGGCAATCGCGCCAATGAAAGTCCCCGAAATTTGCGGCACAAAAGCCAGGACCGCAAAAGCAACCGCGCCGCCAAGCACTGCTCCAAGCAGACCCCGCAGCAGCGACTTCGAGAGGTTGAGTTTGAATGATAAGAAGGGATTCAAGAGGAACAAGAGCAGCAGCGACAAAAAAGTGTAAGACAGGGTATTCGCAGCCGCGATCCCCCGCGCCTGAAGGGCTGGCGACAAAACCAGGCTTATCAAGATGAATAAGATCAGCGTGGCCACAGCGCCGATAAGCGGATATTTCGGCTTTTGGAAAGCGTAAAAACTGCGAACGAACAACTCGGCGATAGAATGGCCCACGATTCCAATCAGGTAGATTCGCGATACGTCCACCACCCGCATCGTGTCAACCGGGTCTAAACCGAGGAAAGCCTGCACGGCTGGTTGCAGCACAACACCGGCAACAATTGCGATGGGTATCGTCAGTGCCAGCATCACCTGGGCCGCCCGTTCAATCTTATCTTTGAGTTCATCAAAGCGTTCACTGCTGAACAACTCCGACAGGGTGGGCAGAATGGCAGTAGCAATAGAAGTGCCGATTAAAGTTTGGGGGACCTGCATGATCCACCATCCGTAGGTCAGCGCGGTGACTGACCCTTCCTCGAGCCGTGAAGCAAAATTATCTGTTCCCAAAAAGATCAGCTGAATACAAAACATGCTGACCAAGCGGGGAGCCATCATGCGGAAAACCTTGCGTGTTTCCGCGTCCTTAAAATCTACTTTTGGACTCCATTTGAAACGATACTTGATCAGTGCTGGCAGTTGGATCAACAAGTGCAAGACCGCGCCGATGATAACACTATAAACGAGACCATCAACCCCTAATCCAAACGCGGGTAAGGTGATTCCGCCAATTTGGTAACCTTCGCTTGGAGCCAAAAAAATGGCACCGAAAATCTGGCCGAGGTCGTAGAGCACGGGGGCGATCGCCGGGAAAAGAAAATGCTGATTGGCTTGTAATCCTGCCATGACCAATCCGCTCAATGAAAAGATAAGCGTGGAGATCAGATTGAGGCGCAGTAACCGCACAGCGGTGTCGGTCTGGGCAGCGGTAAACCCTGGGGCAATGCCTAATTCGTTGGTAATTAAGGGCCTGGCCAGAATCGCCACCAGGATCGCCACGAACGCAGTGATAATAAATGCAATGTTTAATATATTGGAAAAAAGAGCCCAGGATTTCTCACGCCCTTTTTTGGTCAGCACCTCGCTGAGGATGGGGATAAAAGCAATCGCAAGCGCCCCACCAGAGATGAGCATAAAGAGCATATCGGGCAGGTTGTTGGCAGCGTTAAAAACATCTAATTCAGCTGACAATCCAAACTGGCGGGAGATGATCATCTGCCTGGCAACGCCCAGGACTTTATCGATCCCGAACAAGACGGCCAACAAAAGTGAAACTCTGGTAAGACGACTTAATTTTTTCATAGCACTCCAATTAACTTTGTCAATTATGCCACAAACTTGATTCCTGAACATGACAACGAAGCTGACCAATAGCGGGATCCCCTCATATCATGGCTGGCCATTGCTTCTTTTGAACCTGATCGTTATGACCCTCTCGCCACGATATGCACGACCTGATCGCTGCTTTCGCGGCATGCTTTATAATTTCTTCTTAGAAAGCAGGAATCAATGCCAGACACAGGTCGTTTATATATCGTTGCCACTCCCATCGGTCATCCTGACGAAATCACCTATCGGGCGGTCGAAGTACTCTCTCGGGTCAGCCTCATCATCTGTGAAGAGCGTAAGGTGGCTTCGCGCTTGCTCAAGACACTCGCTATTTCCAAGCCACTGCTCGAATTAAATGAACACAATGAAGAAGATATGATTGACCAGGTTTTGATGAAGCTGGCCGAAGGGCAGGAGTTGGCGTTGATTTCAGACTGCGGCACCCCCGTGTTTTCGGATCCGGGACGCAAGCTGCTTGAAGTAATGTACGGCTCCGGTATACCGGTCATGCCTATCTCTGGTCCATCTTCATTGATGACCGCCATCTCGGTTTGCCCTTTCGATTTACGCCAATTTTATTTTCTGGGTTTTTTACCCCCAAAAACTGAGCAGCGAAGAACAGTCCTGCAAAGGCACAGCAATGCAACAGAGACCCTGATTTTGATGGATACCCCTTATCGAATGGCAAAACTGCTCGATGAGGTCGCCTCTACCTTTGGTAAAAATCAGACCATATTTCTGGCAACAGACCTGACCCTGCCAACTGAAAAAATTTTTCTGGGCCCCGTGCAGGAAATTCAGGCAAAGGTGGGAAAACGCAAAGCCGAATTCATCCTCATCATCGAAAAGAACCAGCGGAGGCGCTCATAACACCCCTTCAGTTTCTTCGTGTGCGTGACAAAAAAGTCGAGCTGCCGGTCTATATGCCGGATGCTACCTATGGCTATGTGCGAGCTCTGACCAGCCATGACCTGCGGCAGGTCGGCCTGCCTGCTCTGATGATGAACGCCTTTCACCTGATGCAAAAACCAGGCTCGACGGTCATCCAGTCTCTGGGCGGACTGCACAAAATGGCTGACTGGAAGGGACTGATCATGACCGATTCAGGTGGCTTTCAGGCCTATTCCATGATTCGTCAGAATCCAAAATTTGGCAGTCTGACTCCGAAGGGCATCATATTTCGACCGGAAAATTCGAACCGTAAGCTCAACCTCAGCCCTGAAAAAAGCATCCAGCTTCAATTTGGCTATGGCTCAGATGTCCTCATCTGTCTTGACGACTGCACCCACATCAACGCAAGCTATCCGGAACAAAAAGAATCGGTTGAACGCACCATTGCCTGGGCTAAGCTGGCCAAGCAAACCTACCTTCAGCAGCTCAACTCCCGCAAGGTCGAGGAGAGTGAGCGGCCTTTGATCTTCGGTGTCATTCAAGGTGGCGCGGAAGCAGACCTGCGCCGGCAATGCGCCGAAGCGTTGCTTGAAATTGGTTTTGATGGCTTTGGATTTGGCGGCTGGCCTCTGGACGAAGAGTCTAACCTGATCACTGACATCCTCGAACTGGTCAGGTCGCTTATTCCACAAGAATTCACCATTCACGCGCTTGGGATTGGTCATCCTGAAAGCATCGTCACCGCCAGTAAGATTGGCTACGAGATGTTCGATAGCGCCCTGCCCACCCGCGATGCTCGTCATGGGCGTCTGTATCGCAAGGACAGCATCAGGCTAACCCCAGATACCCCCGCGGGCTGGTTGAAGTTTACTTACATCAATACAGAAACTTTCATCCGCGATCCCAACCCGATCGAAGAAGAATGTGACTGCCCTGTCTGTCAGGATTACAGCCTCGGATACCTATATCACCTCTACAAAATGCGGGATCCCTCCTACTTCCGGCTGGCAACCATGCACAACTTGCGCTTTATGACCCGTGTCATCGCAGACCTGAAGGAAAGCCATGGCAGCTGAAAAGACAGCAGAGCAGTTTATCGCCAAAGTCCAGGAGAGCGCCAAGTATGCTCAATTGGACGCGGGTCTGGTCAGCCAAATTGCCCGGGAGGAGCTGAGAAATCAGAAGGACTGGCGCTCCGCCTTGAAAACAACCCGCACTCGCCTGCACCGCCTGACCGGCGCTTTCCTCACCCCCAAGATAGACTACGCGCAGTGGATTGAGAATTTCAAGTCATTGTCCCGTGAGAATGCCGAACAGTTCAAAAAAGCCAGTGCAAGCATGATGAAGCTGCATTTTTCTACCAAAGAGCGGCTTCCCTTTCTGGATTCTTTTTTCGTCACCTGTCTGCAAAGCCTGGGGCCGCTCACTTCGGTTTTGGACCTGGCCTGTGGGTTCAACCCGCTCGCTATACCCTGGATGCCGCTGGCTGCAAACTCAGTCTATTACGCCTGTGATGTCGTCGACCCACTGATTGTCTTTTTGGGAGAGTTTTTTTCTTTTACCGGTCAAACGGGCAGCGCTTTTACCTGTAACTTGCTGCGAACTATTCCTCAACAACACGTTCAGGTGGCTTTCATGCTGAAACTTCTGCCCATCCTCGACCAGGTTGATCCTGACGCTTCGGGCAACCTGCTGGAACAGGTCAACGCGGACCACCTGCTGATTTCTTATCCGTCAAAAAGCCTTGGAGGGCGTCAAAAAGGCATGAAACTGACCTATGCACAGCACTTTGAACGCATCACCGCAGGAAAAGGATTTCAGATCCGCTCTTTTGAATTTTCCAACGAAATCGCCTACCTGCTGTCCAGATGAACCGGAACTCAGGAAGGAATGCCTCCATGTCAAACACGACAGCCCGCTTCATTCCGCAGTGCCAGGTTCGGCCAATCTCAGTTTATTTATTTACAGGGAGACTCAAGCATGGGTCAGCCTGACGAATTTAATTCGGCCCTACAACGCTATCAGCCTTATCTGAGTACGGAACAATTCGCCTCGCTAATGAGAGAGTCACAGCGGATTGCCCCTTCCGCTGTGCGCCTGAACTTGCTTTTGGCACAGACCTCCTCAGATCAGCGTCTGAATTACCTCAGCCAGAAATATGGCTGGAGCACAAAAACCCTGCCCTTCTCAGAAGACTCACGCCAGATTCTCGACGCGCAGACTTCGCCCAGCCAGACGCGGGAATTCCTGCTCGGGCAATATTACCTGCAGGACGCGGCATCGATCCTGCCGGTTTCGCTGTTCAGCCCCTCAAAAAACCGGCTGCTCAAACTGGATATGGCCGCCTCGCCCGGAGGGAAAACTACCCAGATGGTCGACCAGTCACTGGACCGGGATTTCGTCATCGCCAATGATTCCGCCGCTTCACGCCTGCCAGCACTCAGGACCGTCCTGCAGAGCTGGGGTGCTGCCAACTACGCCATCACTAATTTTCCCGGGGAACGTTGGGGTGACTGGTACCCGCAAACTTTCGACCAGATTCTGTTGGACGCGCCCTGCAGCATGGAGAGCCTGCGGGCTTCCTCCAGCCATCCCCACCGTCCTATCAGTACTGATGAGCGCGCTCGCCTCGCCGGACGGCAGGAAGCCTTGCTGGTTTCAGCCGCGAAGGCCTTGAAAATCGGTGGCGAATTGGTTTATTCCACCTGCACTCTCGCCCCCGAAGAAAACGAAGCGGTGGTTTCGTCTTTACTGGAGGCCTACCCCGGTGCTTTTCATATCGACCCTGCTCCTGCCCGGCGGTATCAGGCGCACGGACTGGTTGAATTTGAAGGTCAGAATTTCAACCCTGACCTGGCGCATGCCTTACGGATCTGGCCTTTCCATTTTCAAACCAACGGGTTCTTTGCCGTGAAATTAATTAAAGATCAGGAAATCTCTTCTGACCGCTCCAACCCGCCTGAGAGGGATTTCACCGCCACAGGTTTGAGTGTTCTGTCACCTCAGTTGGAACACGAATTAACCGCCTTCATCGCTGAGACCTATGGCTTCGATTTCGCGGGGCATCTCGAAGAACTCGGTCTGTGCCTGATGCGCAGGGAAAATACAATCCATCTCCTACCAGTGGGTTACTTAAGCAGCTTTGCCAGCTTGCCTTACAACGCCATCGGTCTGACGGTTGGTCGCTATATTCGCGATAAATTTGAAGCGAATGTAGGGTTCATCCTTCGGTTTGGAGCGGAGTTCTCCCGCAACATCTGGACCATACCGGAAGACCTGCTCGATCGCTGGATGAAAGGCTATGATATCCGTGGAGTCGAGCCGGCCGGATTCGAGCTTGGAACGGCGATCGCAGTGCGGGATAGTGAAGGAAATAACCTCGGTGCTGCCAAATATTCAAGCAGACGCCTGCGAAATCTGCTACCTAACCGGCATATCAGCCAATGAAATGGATTCTGTGATCAGAAAACAGGCACTCTTGCTTGGTTATCTTGATTATGCTGCCCTTTGACACGCTGCAGATGAGACTGGCTTGATACAGGGGCTTACGCGTAGCAGGCTGGTACCTTTAGCGAGGTTTGAGATTTGACCTGCCCAACAGGCGGTCACCCACATTCAACAGGATAGCACTCCCCGCCAAACAGGCCGTTTCCATTTGCAAAATGCTGTTCCCAAAGGAAATTTGTTGAAAACCATATTTTTCAGCCAACGCGACTTCAGCCGCGCTAAAACCACCTTCGGGGCCAACCAGTAAGACCAAGGATCTCTCAATCTGCCCAGCCAGAGGCTCTAACATTTCAGCTGAAATCTGTTGTACGATCGCTGTCCCCTCCCAGGCGATCAATTTCAACGCCTGACCGCTGGTTTGTTTGAGCATATCTTCGTAAACGTTTGCTGAAAATAATTCGGGCAGCCTGGAGCGCATGCTTTGTTGGGCTGCTTCGCGGGCGATTGACTCCAGCTTTTCCTGACGCGCCCGGTTGGTTTTCAGCTCTTTGATCGAAGATAGAGAGGAAACGTACGGGAAAAACCTGGCGACCCCCAATTCCGTTCCCTTCTGGATAATCCACTCAATCGTATCCCGCTCAGCAAGACTAAACGCTACACTCAGCTTGATTACAGGCTCCGCGCGCCCAACCTGCTTGTCCATAATGTGTCCGGTGACCTGTTTGTTCCGGGTGTTGTCCAGTTGGACAAGATACTCCCAGCCCGAGTTATCCAGCACAATGACAGCATCTTTTTCATTCAAGTGAAATACTTTACGGATTTTCCTGGACAGTTCGTCAGGAAAAATCACATTCCCCTCAACAATTTGTTCCGGAGGTAAGAAGAATCTGTTCATCACCCGATTTTACCTGATAATCCGCCGACCGATTTAATTATTGACTGAAGCGATGATACTTGCTCCTACAGCGGTAGCAAATTCCGCGCGCTCCGGAATAATGAAGTCCAGGCTGTAAAGCTTCGAAAAGCCGTCAAGCACCCTTTTTCCCAGAGCTATTTGAGAGAGATTGCCCGTAATTACCACCCTGTTAAGGTTCTGCAGTCTTGCCGCGAGTACCGAAGCCGTTCCAATTGACTGAAAAACCAGGTTCACAATCCCTGCCGCCAGATCCTGTGGTTGAGCCAGGTCTTTCAGTTTGCCAAAGTTTGAAGCGGTGGCATCGGCAGTGAGACCTGGTATTTCAGCGCTGGTGATATCGCCAACGGTCAGATCAACCATGCTCAGATCGCCCTGATCTGCCATGAAGGCAATGGTCTCGAATCCATGCACATTGAGCATCCGCTCAGCCAAACCTTGCAGTGTCCCACCACCGACGCCAGAGCCGATCACATGTGCCACTTGCCTGCCTCGGGCTGCAACGATCGAGGTGCCCGTCCCCATGCTGACAACGATGGCTCGATCCAGCCCCGACAGATAGAGCCCCCCCAGTCCGACACAATCGAATTCTGGCATAATCTGTGTCGGACAGTCAAAAAGATCCTCGCTCAGCTGTGACGCGCCCACGCCAGTGGCATGAATTTTTTCTACATCCTGTAGCCGCTTGCCGGTAACATTGAGGAATTTGCCCAGACCTCCGCTGGCAGAAGTGAAAGCGTCGCTGGCTACCACGCGGACAAATCCAAACAAATTGCCCTCTTCAAAACCGACGATTTTCGTGGTAGTCCCACCGATATCCAGCCCGATAATCAACGCCATTTGAACTCCAGTCAATCTTCAACCCGATAGTGACTTATCAGGAATGTAGTATACAATATCCTCAATGGAAACAAAAGTTATCACCAAAGAAAGCAGTCCGAGGCTTCATTTTAAATACCTTGATCTGGTGACCATTGCCTTTACTGTTGTCCTGGTGCTGAGCAACTTTGCCTCATCAGCCAAAATCATCGATTGGGGTCTCTCCATCGGCAGCATTCCCCTGGCTTTTGACGCCGGCACTGTCTTCTTCCCTTTTGCCTACATTTTCGGGGACGTATTGACCGAAGTTTACGGTTATGCGCGCTCGCGCCGGGTGATCTGGATCGGTTTTGGCGCGCTGCTATTCACCTTCCTGATGTTTGCGCTTGTACGGCTGCTTCCCGGGGAACCTCTCTGGCAAGAGACGGTCGGTCAGGACGCTTTTGAAGCCGTGTTAGGGGGAATCAGCTTTGGGGGCATCGTCCTGGCGAGTATCTCCGGCTATCTGCTTGGCTCTTTCTCCAACTCCCTGATCATGGCTGTGATGAAAAAGTTGACCAGCGGCAAACATCTCTGGATGCGCACGATCAGCAGCACCATCGTCGGCGAGTTTCTCGATTCCGCCGTATTCATCGCTGTCGCGTCTTTCACGTCTGTCTTCCCTTGGGAATTATTCTGGAGCCTGACCCTGACAAACTACTTATTTAAAGTCTCGATCGAGGTGGTCTTCACTCCCGTTACTTACTGGATAACCAAAAAACTGAAAAAAAGCGAAGGCGTGGATGTCTATTCTGATCTTACTGATCTAAATCCCCTGTCGTTTTAGACTTTTCTTTTCGCAATCCTTCAATGCTGACCACATACTCTCCCCGAATTTTTTCAGTGGTAAGTTTTTCGATGATCTCGGAAAGCTTTCCGCGGTAATGTGTCTCAAATTTCTTGGTCAGGTCATTTGAAACTACCGCGTTTCGGTCTCCAAGCACTTCCAAACTGTTTTCCAGGAAGGCAAGCAAACGATAGGGACTTTCGTAAAAGACCAGAGTATGAGGCGATTCCGCTTCCATGGCGATAAAACGTTTGCGGGGACCTTCTTTGTTTGGCGGAAAGCCTTTGAAGGTAAAGCTGTGCAGTGGAAGGTCTGCCAATGTAAGCGCCATGATGACAGCCGATGGTCCGGGAATCGATTCCACCTTGATGCCGGCCTCGAGCGCGGCGTGCATCAGCAGGTAACCCGGATCAGAAATGCCTGGCGTGCCCGCGTCGGTTACCAACGCGATCGTCTCCCCCTTTTCAAGCCTCTCGATCAGTTTGGGAACCACTTTGCGCTCATTGAAGTTGTTGAGCGCGGTCTGTGGTTTGGAAATTTCATAGTGCTTGAGTAGCACGCTGGTCTTGCGTGAGTCTTCGCTTGCGATCAGGTCCACTCCTTTCAGCACCTCTACCGCTCGGTAGGTCATATCGCCTAAATTCCCAATTGGGGTTGCCACAAGATAAAGCATCGGTTGTCTCCTTGGCGCTAATTATACGTGAGACCCGGGTTTGAGGACGACGTGATAGAATTTCTCAAACAATAACGAAGGCTACAACCATGGAAAGAACTGTCCCAATCCGCTCATCCGAAGAAATCGATCTTTATCTGCGCACCATTTATTCACTCTTGCGCTCTACCAACGAAGTTTACATCCGCACGCTCGAAGGCGTCCACGCCGGTACTGGTTCGTCCCTGCATATGACCGCGCTGGGTGATCAGCCGGACACCTCCGCGCTGATTTACACCCTGCTGCGTCTTCCGGAGGTTATAACCAGAATAAACAAGGTGATATTGGGGCAATCGGCAACCAGTTTCGGGGAACTTGGCTATGCGGACGTGGAATCATGGCAGGAAGTTTCGGCCAAAGCCCGCCGCAGGAAATGCTTTTATGATGGTTACGAAACTTTAGCCTGTTACATTGCTTCCCGTTCGGATATTGACGACGTTGTTCCCTGCCTGACAGCCTTGCAAATTGAATGGAATAAACTCCACTTTTTTCTGAACACTATTGATCCGCGCCTGCTCGATGAGGCCCTGCCCGCCAATCCCGAAGCCTTCAGACAGCTTGGTGAGCAGTTACACCTGTCCGAAGATGACATTGCCAGGCTGTATACGGTCTTGGGAGATCAATTTACCGAAACGCTTAAAATATTCCGGTCTCGAAAAGCAGATTTCACGATTCAATTGCTCAGTGGCTCCTTAAATGATTACCGTCGTGCCACTGTGAATTGGTGGAATAACATTGAAGAACAGGCCACCCAATTTAAAAATCGACCAGTGTACTTCATTTCTTCCAACCCCCACAGCATGACCAACCTGCTCTCCGGTTACGCCCTGGGAAAAAAGGATTCGCTGCTTAAGTACATCCACAACAATGAACCTGGATTGGAAGCAGAGTGGCAGGAAATCAACCGGCGAAGAACGCCATCCAACCCCGAAAACTTTTATTATTACTCCATGAAAAAATTCCTGGGCACAGAAGCGGGACAGCCCTACATCGATGAACAACTCCGGTTCGAAAAAGAACGCGGTATCCACCGCATCCCCAGCCGGCATTCATTTGATGTGGAGGCCAACATCATCGAATTAAACAAGCTCGACCCAGCTACCATCGATCAACGCCTCATTCCGAACGATGACGATTCCTCGCTGGATTTTCTCAACAAAAGCGATGCCCTGATTCTCAACATCGACTATCCTCTGGGGTATGCGGCCTATAACTTGTTGACTAAAATTGCTGAAAGTGTCTCAGAGATCTTTGGCGTCTATATTATGGGCAAAGCGGCCAGTCTGAATGGTGTGCGCGGGGACGTGATTATCCCCGAGGTAGTCTATGACGAACACTCCCAGAACACCTATATCTTCTCTAACAACTTTACCGCAAAAGATGTTGCCCCCCACCTGACCTTTGGCACTGTGCTGGACAATCAGAAGGCTGTCACCGTCATGGGAACTTTTTTGCAGAACAAAACCATCATGGATGTGATTTACAGAGAGGGTTATACCGACATCGAAATGGAAGCCGGGCCCTATCTTTCGGCAGTTTACGAACTCTCCAGGCCCCAGCGTTACCCAGTTAACCAGATCGTCTCCCTCAACAAGCTGACTTTCGACCTCGGCATTGTGCACTATGTATCTGACACCCCTTACACGAAAGGCAAGAACCTCGGCGCGGGCACGCTCTCGTATTTTGGCATGGATTCGACTTACGCGGTTTCCATCAGCATCTTACGCCGCATCATGGAATTGGAAAAACAGCGCCTCTGCGGTTCGTAGAAGCATGCCTGTTCTCAAAGATTTCTGGGAAATCCGCAAGGACAGGCATAGCCTATATCCTTAAACGCTCCCTTAATTTTTCCGCGCTGCTTTTGTATCCAGCCAGTTTCTCTCGTTCCGCTTCCACCACATTGGTCGGCGCTTTTTGGGCGAAGGGAGAAGAAAGCAGTTTCTCAAGACGCGCGATATGGCTCTCAGCTTCCACCAACTCTCTTTCCAGGCGTTCACGGTCGGCTTCGCTGTCACCGCTTGCGGCAAGGTTCAGGAAAATCTCAATATCTTCGACTACCAGCGCGGTCAGGTTGCCTTGATCAGGCTTGGATTCAAGAACCAGAAATTCGTCGTCCTTCAATCCAGCCAGATCGATGAGCAAGTTTTTATGCTCGCGCAGGAAGTCTGCCCTCTGGTCGCTGACGAATACCGCTTCGATAGCCTGCCCCGGCTCAACTTTGTATTCGGAACGTAAATTGCGAATAGAGCGGACGATCTCCTGGGTCAGCTCAAAATCTTTGATTACGCCCTCTTCCCAGTCTTCCACCGGCATATCCTCTGGCCAGCGTGCGATGATCAGGTGTTCTTCCCAATCTCTCTCCTGGTTGTAGATGATTGGATTATTTTCACAAGCTTTTTTCAGGAAGCCGTAAAGCGCTTCGGTAACAATGGCGTGAAGGGGTGCAATAAGCGCAGCATCAGACCGAGAACGTCTGACAGTAGTATGGCAGTGTAGGCGGCTCGGTCGCCCCCTTCAGCCAACTGCCGTTTGGATGCCTCAAGATACCAATCGGCAAAGTCGTTCCACAAGAAGTCATAAACCTGCCTGCCAGCTTCACCAAATTGATAACTTTCAAACAGGGCTGTCACACTGTTGACCGTTTGTTTGGCACGCGCCCAGATCCAGGCATCTGCCAGGGTCCATTGTGGGTCTGTTTTGATAGGTTCGTCGACCTTGTCGATGCCATAGATGACGAAGCGTCCGATATTCCAGACTTTGTTGGCAAAGTTACGATTGGCCTCAACCTTTTTCACGCCCACGTTCTGGTCGTTTCCCGGGCTGGAACCCACCACAAGGGTGAAGCGCAGCGCGTCGGTGCCGTATTCGTTCATCAGGACCAGTGGATCGATAACGTTATTCTTGGTCTTGCTCATCTTCTGACCCTTATCATCACGCACCATACCGTGCAGATAAACTGTATGGAACGGGACTTTGCCAGTGAATTCGAGCCCGTCCATGATCATACGAGCC